>Ga0228710_1006734_pt1 | contig 17290 bp, 5 predicted proteins | sample MedpolnodulmetaG_FD_177995 | JGI IMG/M metagenome (GOLD analysis project Ga0228710, IMG submission 177995) | Root nodule microbial communities from Medicago polymorpha collected in Santa Monica, California, United States - pink nodules | ecosystem: Host-associated > Plants > Roots > Nodule... | reverse complement strand
TGCGCCTCCAGAGAAGTGGTTGACCACTCCGGATATGGGTCACATCATTGCTAGTTGCTACAATAGAGCGGTTGTTCTATTGACTTTGCCCGAAATGGGTGGTTCATGTGAGACATATTTTCCAATCTGGAGTGCTCCACCACTTAAGCCACATTCCAACATAATGTGCCTTTGCTTAATTCCAGACCACTTTCTTCATGTGAAGTTGAAAGAAAATTTTCCGCTACCACCTCCTTGTAAGGAGTGGATGACTCACAAGATTGGTGAGGCGGAGCAATGGCTTTTTGAGTTTTTGGATAGACAAGCCTCCTTCGATGACCTCATGTCTAAGGAGCTGATGCCGCCAAAGAAACCAACAAATGAGCACAATCCTATTAATTTGGACACTCCGAAAAAGCCAAAGCAAGAGATCGAAGTCATGGATGAAGACGAAGATTATGCACTATCACTAGTCTAGTTAGATAAGTTATGACACTTTTGGGTCGGTCGGTGTTCGTCCTATTTTTTTGTGGTATTACATGCCGACATATTTTTTGGTGGCCGATTGTGTAATTTGAATATTTATGGCCAATATGTAACTAATATTATATATTATATAAATATATGAAATGAATTAGTTTTTGGATCATTTACGTGTCATTAAGTGTGTTTAAATTATTACGGGTCATTACCGGCGAATTTGTGAAATTTGGACTGTTTGGACCGTTTATGTATGATTACGTGATTGTGAGAAAAATGATGTTTTTGAGTAATTTTGATCGATTATGTCTATTATCCGATAATTTTGTTAAACTGGCGTAATTCGGTTAAGTTATGAATGTGGTGTGATTACGGGTCATTCTAGACTTTTTCAAAGTCTGTGCAGTAACTGATTGCATTTATTGCAGTTTCTGTTGTCTGCTATGAACACAAGTTAACTCAAGCTAGTGCAAATGGCAACGTGAGTTAACTCACGCTGCAACATGCTGCAATTAACACTAGCGCATGTTAAGTCACGCAATGTAAGTTAACATACGTTGCCATTTGTACTAGCGTGAGTTAACATACGTAGGGGTATTTTGGACTTTTACTTTGGGAATGAGCCAATCCATTTGGGTAAAGAGCAAAATTCCTCTCCTTATAAGTGTTGATTAGAGTAGTTGTATCTTTTGTCCCCGTGAACATAGCTCAGTTGGCAGGGACATGCATTATTATATGCAGGGGTTGAGGTTCGAACCCCAGACACCCCACTTATTCACCTTAAAAAAGGTGAATTCTAGTCACCAGGCTACTTGACAAAAAAAGAAGAGAAGAGTAGTTGTATCTTTTTATGTTTTGTTCTTCCTTTCTTTCTGTGTAACAAAAACTAGGATGGAGTAGGTAGCAATTTGGTACTTACAAATTGTATGGATTGGGTCTCTCAAATTTATAAAATGGGAAATTAGTCATGAAAATTGAAGATCTACAATCAATTTAATCTTTATGTCAATCAGTCAATCAATGTTTGAACGCAAACTCTTTCAAAAAAAAAAGAGTATGAATCGCAAATACAAGTTCTGAACACCTTTATGAAAACATGCTCCCGTTAATGTAGCCAATTTTTTTTGTTAGATTTTGTTTAATTTAAGGGATTATTGTGTCATTTTACTAAATAGGTTAGAAGACAAAAAAGTTGACGTGAGAAACCCTAATTTTTGGAAATCTGGGAAAACCCTAGTTTTAGTCTTTCTCCCTTTCTTAAGAGATCAATCTCTTCTCTAATTGAGATAATTGTTACTCTTAATTTTCTATATTCTATCATATTTATGGTTGTTAGTGATAAAAGTCACTTAACCAAAAGGGAACAGAGGTTCTTGTAGAAAAGTCATTTTGATTTTTGAAAGTAAAAAGTTTGTCATTATATCATTTTGCCAATACATACTCAAGTATTTATCTTGGTTGTAAATTTATAAATTAAAATGATTGTTTGTTTGATTAGACTCGTTATTACCTTTGTCTATATTTAGTATATTGATACTCTTTTTTTTTGTCAAGTAGTATATTGATATTCTAATATTGTTTTTTAATTATATTTTTTTCATTATTATTTGTTACTAAAATTAATAAATCAATTACGAATATATTTTGCAGGAATAATTATTAATGCATATTTATTCAAAAAAATAGTTATTGCATCTAAAAATATATTTGTATATTTTGAGTGATCCTAAATATTTAAGTTCTGAGCTAAAACCCCCAACATCACATGGATAGTGTCTAGTGAAGAACATTACATACAGAGTTTGGAACCGCTCAATGTTGTGTTAATTCCTTACTCGAATTGCAACAATTTCACAAATATGTCTCTCCCTTATCCCTCTGCCTCTGCTGTCACACACACCAACTCCTTATTGGGATTCAAGGTTGGTATTCCAACTTTCTCTTTCACAATTTGTTTTGTTTTTCTTTCACAATTTAGAGTATTGATTTTGCCTATTTAAGAACATGACATAGGCAATTTAGGGTTTGATTACCTTGAAACTCCTACTGCAGGGTACATCGTGTTTTCTTGAGAAGCGCGGTTTCTGTTTAGGTCTTAAACCATTTCGTGCATCTCAGAAGATCTCATGTGCTATGAATATGAATATGAATATGTCTGCACATCAATCAGATGATGATAAAAAAATGCAACTTGCGCAATTAATAGACAAAGCTTGTAAGCTTTGGGACAGTTCTCCCGAGCCGGTCAAGAATTTCCCATGGAACACAACACTAGGAAACTTCATTCGACTTGTTCTTGATCTTACTTTGGCTGTTGTCAAATACCTAGCTGTACCTTTATTTGCATTTACCTGCATCGCCGAGTTATCCTACTGTGTTCATCAAAGGAAGCTATTTGTTGTTCCTATTCCGGTTCTCTTAGGAGCTGCTGTTGCTGGGATCCTTAAAGATACTGCATTAGAGTTATCTTCATGGCTAAGGGTAAAATCATTCTCTATGCCTCATTTTGTAATCTAAAATATCCGATAAAAGTAACAGGAATGACGCTCGATCTCTATAAATCCATGTTTTCTTGAGTTGCTGACAATGGAGCTTGCTCCACTTCCTTTTTGAATTTCACTTTTCAATTATTTGACAATGGATTGACAGCATTATAACTACAGTAGATTGATCTTTTTTTTTTGTTGCCAATTTTCTTTATGTATAGCTTCCAATACAGTTATCCAAACATTGAGAATATAGGTTGAATTTGAAGATATGAGAAACTCAATTTGATACTCCTCCCTCCCTATTTATTTACTGTATTTGATCTTCTGCTTTTACTGTATCTTATGCATGTCCAATTTTCAGGATGCACAAGTTCCATGGCATTTGATTGCCATTGCAATTGTCTTCACATTGATCAAATTGCCAGGTCCATATTACCCTTATTGGGGACGTATACTTATTCCTCACTTTGCAAATGGGGTTTTGTCGAGGACTTTATGGTTTGCAATACTGTGGAATAGAAGACCTAAAGTATTGAAGATGTCAGATTCCGATAGTTAGTTAACCCACTGAGCTATGATACAAGGTTGCATTTTCCATTTCAGTAGTAAGTTCCATAAACTCATTCTAGATCCTACAACTTATACCCTTGGCAGTTTACACAAAGGCTATAATTTGTTTTCTTGATTATAATGAAATGTTATACATTGTGGAAATTGAGTGGAAATGCATGTGCTCAACTAAATCTAGTTTTGTCAAAGCTCAAGTTGCATTCAAATAAATGTGTGGATTAACCCCAATAGTTACATTAAATTTTCAAATAGGTTTATTGTTAAAAAGTTTGTAATGAATCCTTATTGTCCAATACTGTCATCAACTTTTGCTAAACTATAAAGATCCATTTGATAACTTAGATGAATTATAAAGATTCAAGACTAGGGTGAACTACCATTTTACCCACTCTTTTAGCATGTTGTGAGTTTTTGTTATTTGTAATTTAGTCCTTTAATAGGAAAAAGTGGGAAGAGCTAAACTTGCGAAATGACCCCTTTATAAAAAACAAAGGTTGTTAGCCCTAATCCTAACTCCCCTGTGGTTGGAAATCCTCTTCAATTCAATGTTGGGTGTGACTCCTCCGTGGCGTGCCTTTCTACGGTTAGTCGTGGCCGTGAATCCTAGCATGGATGTCTCAATTCAGTTATGGCCTACGAAGCAGGAACATCCCTGTGATTAGGCGTGTGACTAAGAACAAACACTCTTTGGACACAGCTATAATGAGAATAAACACGTGTATTTTTTCCTTAAAAAATCAGAAACAAAAGAACTTTTAAAACTACTATAATAGTATTTTAATTAGGCACTTGAAAAGTTCATGCACATGCATGTTTTCTTCTCCAGTCTCTTTCTCGGTTTCCCTTTTTCGGTCTTCTATTTCATTTGTAACGGTCTTCATCTTCATTCTCTCGGTGGTCGTTTGAACAAGTTGAATCTTCTGCGTTCCTGTATCTCTAGTTAGTCATGGCACAAGATTCCATCATGTGTGTGCTTATTTTGCCACATCACATTATTGTGATGCCAGTATATGAGGTTTTGTTGCTATCTTTTATTACTGGGCTTTTGTATCGGAGTTATATCCCTGTTATCATCCAAGGCAAAGGTTTACTATGGAACCAGAGCACCCTTCATTATTGCAGCTTGCAGGTCACATTTCTAGTGGGGGTTGGCTGCTCGTGTTGGCTGGGTATTTGGTTTGTGATGGATGGGTATAGGTGTTCATGGTAGTTGCTAATGGATGACAGGATGTGATTTCTTGTGTCTTGCGGCTGGAGAGGTGGTTATTTTGCCAAAAAATTTGGGGAGAGTAAGAAGGCGGTGCTTTCAAGAGGTTGAAGATAGTTTTGATGTGGTCATTGAAATGAGATGGGTGGTGTTCTTTTGTTTATTTAGAGGAGTTAGGTTAGGATATTACATTTCTTGTGCATCTCCCCCTTTCTCAATCAGACAACAGATCCCAAAATTGAAATGCAATGTGTTAGATAAAATACATCTCCAAAGTTAACCCCAAGATTTTGTTTAATAATTTTGCGACTGTCACATCGACCTTAATTTGTCCTGCCAAATGGTTCATGTGCTTCATTGGAGAGTTTCAACCCAAATATCATATTTGTAGGGCCATGTTTGTCAACATTTTAGAAGTTTTCTTCATTGGAGAGTTTCAACCCAAATATCATAGTTCTAGAACATCTTGTGTGTCCAAATTTTGTAATTTTATAAGTCTATGATGTTATATTGTAGTGCAGTGGTACACCACACTCAAAGTGCCACAGTCAACAGCAGTAAACTAAGGGGCTTATTCAATTGTGCTCTGTCAAATAGGTCACCATAGTTTGGCCAATGCTATCAGTCTCGACAGAGCGTAGTTAATAGCCGACCCTAAAAACGCTATAGCAGAATGGCCGTTATTTTGAAGTTTTATACATTTTATACTATACACATTAAAACCCAACAACTAGTTGTGACTGACCAGTGTAGTGAGGAGGGTAAAAAATTACAGTATGAGTGAGACAGTGGTAGAGGAGGAGCCCAAATGCTGTTTTGGTGTTTTCTAATAGATAAATTCCTAAAATACACCAACCAAAAGCCCTAACTTTTTAATATGAAGTTTTTTTTATTTATTTATTTTCAATCTCATTTTCGGTGCGTCCCTATCTCATTGCGACAGCTTCTATTGTGGCCGCTACTGTTTGTCCTTAGCGACCAGGTGTTCCTCTGCCGCTATAGAATGCTATTTTGTGATTTTGTGGTTTTTAAATTATAGGGACCATTCTGATTATGTCACGGAAGTATAGGTCAGTGAGTATCCTAATGTAACTCAAAGAATGGTTCTGATTTGGATTTTGTGGTTTTTATTTATTTCTCTGTTTTGTTTCTGCTTTTTTATTGTAGCTTGCTATTGTTTCTTATGCTTTATTTATGAGCTTCGAACCTTCAACATAGTATATCATGATCTTTCATGAGCCGGATCTTTTTCCCCAGAACAAGCTATTGCCTATTGTTGTTAATTATTAGATTGTTTAGTAAATTTCTCTTGTAAACTTGACTGATAAAATACAAGAATAATTATAGTTCTAGGATGTAATACACCAATATAATGAAGTTTTCTCCTTATCCCCCAACTATTAAGTAGGATAGTTCATGGTATGGTTCATGAAGGAAACCGAACTAAACTGTCACAACAGTTCGTTAAAACTGAATTGAACCATTAATAGTTCGTCCCTTGTCGAACCCAACTGGTATAAAGTTCGGTGCATCAATCATGTGGTTCCGAATCAAACGAAAACTGTACTTTTTCGATCAGAACTGGTTCTTTGTAAACCAAATTGCTATCATTAATTGATCACTAGGACTGTTCAAAACAAAGTTATTAAAAACTGAACTGCACCAAAAAGTACTGAACTGCGATGGATAACTGCCAGTCACATTTGTCAATATTTGTTCGGGCTGACTTCTCGTTGACAATGAATTGACCAGTGTATTTTAGTTCTATTCTACAGTTTAACTTAGTTTGGCTTGTTAATATTTTCTTTAGAATTTTGTTATTGATGAATATATCATTAACTTCAAATTCCGTTTTGATACAGGAAAACTATTGAAGATCTCTTTTTGGAAAATCAAGATTGAGAATTTCGCTGAAATTAAAATTCACTTTGTTGAGAAAAGATGTAGACTGCTTTGCTTGATTTTGGTCATAGTAATGGCTGGTTGTGTTGAATGATCCAGATAATCAGGTGGGGTGGATAAGCATTACATAGATGTCAATGGTTACACATCATCCTTTTTGTATAAGAAAATGTTTTTGGTCTTATCATTTTTCTCAAACTTGTAGTGCAAAATGGCTAAATGTTTTGTTGTTTGTTTTTATCTTTTCCTTTTTGATTAATATGACAATTAACATGTTCACATTGAAGCTGTACACAATTCTGAACTGATATAAACAAATTAGGGAAGTTTGTTTAAAGTACTGTCATTTTGATAAGATCAATATGAGCATAGATTATTGTTAATTCTAAGCATCAAATTGGTTTGTTTGGTAATAGAAACATAGATGATAAATTTAATTGGAATGAAAAACAATTTTTTAACTTTAGTAGTTGAAAAGGAAGTTTTTTATTTCTTTCTTCTAGAGTTTTCTCGCATATCATTTTTAATTTTTTCTTGTCATACGCTGGTGTAATATGTCTTTTAGTATATAGTTTTAACTTTGAAAAATGGGTAATGATAATTGATATGTATGCCTTTTTTAACACTATGTGACAACAACAGCTTGTGCCACAATTTTTATTAGAAGCATACAGATGAATATTGTTTGTTCATAATCATGAGTTAGATAAAGACTCCCATATTATAAAATAAAATATCTAGCTACAATAATCAACAGTTTTATATTTGCTCAGCACATTCTAGGCTTCTTCTACATTACGTGTGTTTGGTAATAGAGAATTGATTTTAGCATAATTGATTCTGATAGAATTGATTTTGTTAGAATTGAGTTTTGCAGAATTTATTTTGATCAAAATTATTTTTAAATGTATAATTACCAAAGTAGATAATAGATTTTTTTTTTATGGTGGGCGGGATTTGAACCCTGGACTTTGCATATATTATACATTGTCTATATCAACTGAGCTAAGCTGATATGTGATCATTGATTTTGAAATGCTAAACCAAATATGTGTAAACAATAAAGGTAAACAAAAATAAATGTCGGTAGCACTTTTGTCTACACACTATTCAAATTTTTTTTCTTCCTTCAATTGACTTAAGTTTGAGTTTCACTAAATACTTTAGGGGACATTTTCAAATTAGTAGTGTGATCAATTTAAATTTTTCTAACAAATAAGAATGTATTGTTAGTACTTATTCAAAAATCATACATGGAGACGAATGATATACACTCATCATTGATTATTGTGAAAAATTCAAGTTCCACATCTGATAGATAAGACTCTTGAGAAGAGTTTATAAAGAGAAGACAATTCTCACCTTACAATCTTGTTTTGTGAGATTGTATTAAGCCGAATTTTGTGGGATTGTATTATGATGTCTAGTAATAATAGTGGTAGTTTTTTTTTTTTCCTAATGGTAGGCAAGGGCGTATCCTTTCATTAGGAAGGGGTAGCCTTGGCTACTAAAAAAATATTATTGTTGAATTAGTTGGTATGTATTTATATTCAGCTACCTCAAACAAGTTCTGTTGCTGAAAAATAGCATAAATAAGAAAGTAAAAATTATTACATGATTGATAGATTTATTTGTATTAGTTTGGTACTTCCGCTCTAACAATAAAAACTATGACAATAGTCATAATTAAACATATCCTATTTGTATACATTGGAAAATATATTATTAATCTATTTTGTAAATACTCATTTATGGATAAAATTGGCTTCTTGAAACACATTTTGTCCAACTTTTTTAAATAGCTATTATCAATTTTTGTCATTTGATGTTGCTCTAAGTTAATTTTCATGTATTTGTATTGGTTAATTTTAAGATTGATTTTAGTCTCTACAACACTTTGTGATTTTTAATTTAAGTTCCTAAGATTTTGTTTAATTTTAATCCTTAATTTTTTGTTATAAAGTTGAAATCCAAGACTAAAAACACTTTTTTTTGTAAAATTTTAAAAAATCGAGACAAAAATTGAATAAATTTGTTTGTAAAGACCAAACCTAAAAACTTATAATTTATAAGACTAAAAATATATTTTATTTTTAAATTTAATACATTGGTTTTAATTTTCTTTTTATAATAGGCCCGTGCATAAATTTTTTCCTAAGTAAGCACCATTCAAATTTGGATAAGGTAAGATTTTGGGTTTGAATACTAATCAAAATGTTCAATTTAACAATTATTACCGGTTGAGGTAATCCAAATTGACTGCAGTCATGCATTTTTTTACCATTGATCAGCAGAAGATCAAACATTCCTAGATGCATGATAGCATTCTAGATTTTTCCACCATAGAGAATCCAAATATCTATAGCAGTTAAGCTTTATCTTACAGTATTTTTTAGAATTTCTATAAAAAGTAATTTAATCATGTACTAGATGCCACCTTACCTTGTCCACCTATAGATGGCATTATTTGATTTGTTTATCTTTAGACATCTTTAGCTTTCTTTGTTCCAATTTCCAACTTTGTCAGAAGTGTCAGGATAAGAGACCGTCCCATCCCACATATAGAATAGAAGGGTCCATCATGTACTGTACTGACCAATTTACATGTTATAGGTGTCACACAAACAACTAGGAACATAAAATGAAATTTATGGGGGATGTTTCCTTACAACTGAGGTAACCCTACCTCAAAATTCAACTGACATTTATTTTCTCTTATTTTTGTTGTATCACTATCAATCAAATCACTCTCAAAATTTCAACCATTAGAGAATACATGACTCTAAATTTTAACGACTGGCTCTAGTAATTAACTTCACTCACAAAACTTGTAGGCTTGTCGTGGTTGTTGAATCGAAATTTGATGGTTTATATTTTAAACTGACAATTTGTATTTTTTTAAAATCTAAATTAACTCAATAAGTAACTATCTAAGATATTATTTGTAGAAACCAGAGTTTGAACCTTACATTCTCCACTTTTCTACAGGTGTACAATTCATGTATAGTGAGTGGTACAATGCCTGTATCTTCTTATTATTGCGCAATGGTTGAGGCAATGACTCAATGATTTGTTGTGCAGTGAGCATAGAGCAGAACACCACAAGGTGCAAAGAGACTTGGATAGTATCTCTTATACAGAAAAACTTTTTCTAGCAATTATCAGTGGTACAACTTATAAGCACCTTATGGTATTTATCAAAGCTACAAGGTGATATGTGCACTGCCAATGAACATAATAAGCTAAACTTGAAAATAGGATTAAGCTGAAAAAACTCAATCATTGTATTAAGTTTCATTTTTAGATACTTTCTGGAAATTAAAATAAGCATGAAAAAAACATTGCTCTTCCAAGAAAGAAAAAAAGGGTGAAAAGGAAAGATAATCACTTCATATAATATAATAAATTCACACATCTATCAATAAATATAAAGCATCATGTAAGCAAGATCCTCTCAAAGCTTAGAAGATATACACAACATTCCAGAATCCTTCTTTGTAGATGTATCTTTTTCTTCCACGTATTCCAAAGCTCACTGACCCTAAAAGCTAGTTTCCATTGTTTGCTATAGTAACTTACATTGCATAAACTATTTCACCACTGCTATCGATATCAAGGTCAGGATCAGTATCTATATCCTCGTCCATTTCATCATCGATGTCCAAGCTACCGGTAAGATACTGAGTGAGAGACTGACGAGTTCCGGCTGCCGGAATAGTAGCCTCGCTAATTATCTGCATTATTTCTTCAATTGTCTGCATTGGTTGTTCAGGCTCCTGAAACTGATCGCTTGTTGTATTCCCAACGATAAGATCAGCTGGAAGGTTCTTCAAAAACCAATCGTGGTTTCGAATCTCCGCCATGCTTATTCTCTGTTTCAAAACAATGTTAGTTTCCAATTGAAAGATAACGCGATCATCTTTAAGCTTTTTTTCGTTTGTCTTTCTAAATTACAAGGACCATTTTGAAAACAAAATTTACAAGGACTAAACAGAAAAAATAGACACATTACAGGGACCAAAAACATATTTAAGCTACGTAAAAAGCACTAAGTTTCACCTGTGCAGGGTCTCCAACGAAGATCCTTGAGATCAGATGACGGCACTCGGGAGATATTTGAACATAATCAGGTATTGAGTATTGGACTTTCAAAATCCTCTGCAATCAAAATCCAGAATTTCAAAAATACTGATTCAATGTCATTGCTGCATTGACCTAAAAGAAGTTGCAAAAGGTTACATGAATAGTCTTCCGGAAATTTTTAGGCTCCTCCGGATCCTCGAAAGGATACGCACCCACCAACATGACATATAAGGTCACCCCGCAAGACCACACATCTGCAATCTGAGCCACGGCGACAAGACAACATCAGTAAGAAGGTTTCTTAAACAAGAAAAAGCAGTGTTTCGGCAATAACATCTAGTATCTACAAATCTTCATGTGTAGGAAAATCATACATATTTCGAGTATATTTACCGGTGGTTGTAGTAACAAATGTCAACTAACTGAAACTTACAGCAAAAGAACAACGGTCTAATTAGGTACAGACAAACAAAACATTTAATAAATGAGAAGCCAATTGAACATCGCAATCAGAAATTTTCAGAATGCCATTGGTTAATTGATTTTTCTTCGAAGGATTGGAATTACAAATCACCTTGCCATCGTATTCCTTCTTAAGCAAAACTTCAGGAGCAATATAAGCAGGGGTACCGACCGTAGATTTTGGTTGTGAATGTAGCACCGAGGACTACAGAAGTAAGACAGTCAAGATTTTCATCGTAAATATCAAGAATCAATCCAACAAAGATAAATGAAAGACAGATTAATTTGCTTAATCTTAGTATACCTTTGAATACCCAAAATCACAAATCTTCAAACGAGGAGCCGGACTACCATCGAGCAATGTATTCTCCAACTTCAAATCACGATGACATACTTGCTTTATTAAAAAAAGACAAACAAAGATATTCGATTCAGCCATTTCCCTATATCTTTCAGGAAGCAAATGTAATATTGAGAAATTAAAGACTCGGTGTGGCGAAATTATGTACCATTGCATGACAGTAGCTAACCCCTGATATAAGTTGTTGGAAGAAAAAGCGTGCCTGCAGCACAAATAACGGTCACTAACAGCGGTACTGCATTCAAAATCCATGTATTGAATATGATAAGAACCTCATCCTCGCTGAACCGTCCTGCATTGCATATTCGTTCAAATAGCTCTCCTCCAGAAGCATATTCCATCACAATAGCTAAATGTGTAGGGGTAAGTATGACCTATATTTGAAGAGTATGAGGATGGCGAAAAATACATATAAGGTTAGAAGAAATATGATAAGACACTGGATGTATACAGAGTACAAACCTCCTTGAACCTCACAATATTGGGATGCCTCAGTGATCTATGGTTTATAATTTCCCTTTGTACATTTTCATCTATCTGTTAAAAAATAGGTATGGTTAAAATCAATATCAAGCATTGAAAATCATATGCATCTAATTCCTTCAAAAAATTCAATTCACTCTACCTCAAAGCTAAGCATGTAAATCCCAATGAAATTGAAAGATTTCAAGCAATCACTGAAACATTTTTTACATAAAGACATCTTTTCACTAACCAACTCAAAATCTTCCGTTGCACCGGATTCGGCTCCGCTAATAACTAGGTTATCACATAACAACTCTTGATTTTCTCACTTTATGCTTTAATCACTTTCAACAAAAATATTGATATTTCACATCAAAAGTTAAAAAACCAATAACTAAGTTACCAAATTTCAACTCACATATACACAAACCAAAACAGGAAAAGTAAAAACAATAAGACAAAATAGAAAAAGGAAAAGAGCAGAGAGAAATTAAGATCAAACCTTATCACCTCTCTCAATATACTTGACAGCAACAAGTTGATTAGTATGCTTATCTCTCATAAGCCTAGCCACCCCAAAATTCCCAGAACCAATATCACGTACAAGCTCATATCTATCACTCTCATGCATAATCTGTATATCCATTCCTCCATGTCCAACATGGTTCATAGTAGGATCCATTTTTCTTCAACTTTGTTTTTTAAAAAAAAACAATATAAATAACCAAAAATATCACCTTTTTTCAATTTTTCAACATACCAACATTAGAAAATTTGACTCTCACATTCAAAAATCAAAAACCCATATCAGATCTTTGAAAAACAAAACGTGGGTTGGTGTTAGATTATGGTTTAAGAAAACTGAACAATTTTATTTTTTTTACAAGGAAAAAAAAACAAGTTTTTATGATTGTTATTGATGTTATTATTGTTGATGTTAAGACACGTGAAAAAGGTTCACCAACCAAAATCTGAAGAAGTGGTTGATGTTGCAGAAGAACTTGGGCGGTGTGAGAGTTAGCTCGTGAATGTGAAGTGAACAACACTTTGATCTTTTTCTTCTCTCTCTTTGTTTGTTTATGTAGAAGGTTGTTGTGTTTGTTTCTCACTCACTCCAATGTTTATGTTTTTGATTTTATCCAAAACCAGAGAATCTAGATACATGTATGTAATGTGGCAATAGATATTTTATTACACATTAAGAACTCTTTAGATTGAGTTGTTTAGCTTTATTTATTGAGAGAGTTTATGACATAATCATGAGCTATTTTTTTAGATTATTTTCATTAATTCTCTTGTATAATTTACTATATAATATAGTTCAAATTTATTTTAGTTTTAATCAGTAGTTAACGAAGAATTTGATGTATTAGAAGAGAGTATGCCTCACAACATGCTAATTTAGTGTTTGAATTCTAGTTAAAAGATATATTCATATTTAATCTCCGACCGTGTTTTAAATTGGATTATACGAGATAAACACTCAAAAAATAGTTTATACCTACGCATTTGAATGATGAATGTTTATATTAGAAACACAAAATAGTTTATCCAAACATGACATATGTGATATTATGTGTCAATTAAGTATTTTGTGTTTCAAATTTTATTATAAAATTATGATATTGGTATGAAATACTAACCAGCTTTTGCTTGGTTTGTTCTCGAGCCACATCGTACTGGAAGAGATCTGCTCTGTTACCACATGTAACGTCTCCGTTTGGTGGGTATAAAACGCCTGAGGCTGATGAGGGCTGAAGTCGGGGACTCCTAACAGCTTCTAAGCAAAATTGAATCACACTGGAATGAGAGAGATCCTTAAGTCGTGCAGGTATGAGACTGCATGGTTAAAAGAAGACTGATAAGAATTGTTTGCATCTTCTTTTTAGTAGCCCAAACCATAAAAACTTCACAGATAAACGTGCTTGACTTGAAGCAATTTTGTGATGGATGACCTTCTGAGAAGTTTCTCAAAAAACATGCGAGTGAGGACAAAACACGCTGGAAAAACTTGTGTTGGTTTGTGGAGTCAATCAGTAATCTTAAAAACAGTCTATGGTGTAACAGATCTATACCCTCCAACATCCATGAATGTCACTCCTATCATTAGATAATATGACCCTCAGCGACAGTTAATTTTCGTTTGCTCCTTAACATTAACCTAGATAATATTTAGTGATGTTTTTTTTGGTCTAATTTATGTTATCGATAAATGACTTTTATGTCCTTCGTTTTGGTTGGGTTTATATTGTTCAGGATTTATAAATTTTAGAATTTAAATGAAAGTCTTGTATAGTAAGTTGATATTGTAATCTTTATTCCTTATTCAAAGGTGACTTAAGTAAAACTTGATGGGACTATGTGATTGTGTGTCATCCACACTCTAAATTGGGTCATGGTATTTGAAGTGATTAGAGGCTTATGTCAAATGATTTAGATGTTTAAAATGAATTTCGACGTTGATAATAGTCCTAGGTGATCTGTCTGATGCATTATATTTTATAGCAACTTGTAACAAACCCGCGTTGACATACGGGTATAGTAAACCTTTGTTATTTGTAAACCATCGTTAAATATTTATAAGAGTTTTGATATAATATAATTATTAGTTTATGTAAATAATTTGTATGTGTTTTTAAATTATTTTTGTATTATATGTTTGATGCTATAATATAGTAAATTTGCATTGATTGTATAATTTATACTTCTGTGAATAAGTAGAAAACGCTTAATTCCAATTATAATGCAGAAAATAGAATTAACGGGTAATGCTAATGCATTGGTACATCTTAGGAATACATTGTCATGAAATAGACTAATATTACATAACCCACGTAGTCCTATTTTACACGAAATACATGACAAATATAACAATTATTGATCGAGAATTTAAATCTCACAGTGCAACCTGGTTGGAAATTTATTTGTTTTTTAAAAAACTAATTACAGATAATGATCATGTGTAACTAATTTCAACTAATAACTATAGAACTAATTTATTTATTTTGTTGGACTTTGATTTTTATATATTTGTTAGTAGAAGTAGATGTTAGTAGATTTGTATCAGTGACGACATTGCCCGTGTATAATAATAATTTTAAAGTTAATAGTGACAACTTGCCTCGTGTATAATAATAATAATTTTTAAATTGGTTACCCTTGTGATGAACATTATCCGTAATTAATTTAAAAAAAACAAATAAATTAAATTTGGCAAAATGACCATTATGCACATGAAATTAAGACGATCATGAGTTTTGATAAGGACGATTATGAAATTTTGCTAGACTTCAATTTTTTATATATTGTTAGTAGGAAGTAGATGTTAGTATATTTGTATCAGTGACGACTTCGTCCGTGTATAATAATAATTTATAAAGTTAATAGTAACAGCTTGTTTCGTGTATAATAAATATTTTATAATATATATTTGTTATGACATGTCACATGATTAATAATTATCTTGAAATTTAGATCAACGGCAACTTGCCTCTTGTATTATAATTATTTTTAATTTGTACTTAATGATAACATGTCCCGTGTATAATATTAATTTTTTAAATTTTTAAGTTAGTTTTTCACTTATATTATGATTAAAAAAAGGAGAATGCATTGTAGTGATTTTTTTCTATGCGAACTCATCACGACTCATTTATATATATTATAGTGAAACTAATTTATTTATTTTGTTGGACTTTGATTTTTATATACTATTAATAGAAGTAGATGTTAGTATATTTGTATTAGTGAGGACTTCGCCCGTGTATAATACTATTAGTAGAAGTAGAAGTTTTACGTGATGAAGAGATTGACGCGCTTCACGGTTTTACGGAGGAATTGTTCTCTTTATCTCGCATCCACTCTAGTATTTGTTGGCAACAATCACGAATTAATTGGTTACGTGAAGGAGATGCAAACACGAAGTTCTTTCATGGTATAATGTCAAATAGGCGCCGAAGAAACTCCATCTCGTTCTTTTTGATGAATGGAGTGGTTGTTGAAGGGGTTCAAAATGTGCGTAATGCTGTTTTCAACCATTTTTCGTCCCATTTTCAGCCCCGTCAAGCTTATCGTCCTAGTTTGGAGCATATGAATTTTAGAACGCTGAATTGTAGAGATAGGGCGGTTCTGATAAAGCCTTTCTCAGTGGACGAGGTCAAGGCGGCAGTGTGGGATTGTGATAATTTTAAGTGCCCGGGGCCAGATGGGGTGAATCTCAGTTTTATAAAGAATTTTTGGGATATAATAAAGCTTGATGTTTTGCGGTTCTTGTCAGAGTTCCACAAGAATGGTAGGTTGGCAAAAGGTATAAATAGCACTTTCATCGCCCTCATTCCCAAGGTCGATAGTCCCCAACGCCTGAACGATTTTAGACCGATCTCATTGGTGGGCAGTATGTATAAGATTTTGGCGAAGGTGCTTGCTAATAGACTTTGTTCTGTGATTGATTTCGTGGTTTCGGATGCTCAGTCGGCTTTCATTAAAGGTCGTCAGATTTTGGATGGTATTTTGATTGCTAATGAAATTGTTGATGAAGCTCATAGATGTAAAAAAGAATTGATTATGTTCAAGGTGGATTTCGAGAAAGCATATGATTTTATAGATTGGGGCTATTTAGATGAGGTGATGGGCAGAATGGGATTTCCGACACTTTGGCGTAAATGGATAAAAGAGTGTATTGGCACCGCTACCGCGTCGGTCTTGGTCAATGGTTCCCCAACAGATGAGTTCTCAATGGGGAGGGGATTGAGGCAGGGTGATCCGCTATCTCCATTTTTGTTCCTCCTAGCTGCAGAGGGTTTTAATGTGTTGATGGAGTCGTTACTGGTTAATAATCTCTTCTCTGGCTATAAGGTGGGCGATGGTAATATGGCAATAGTGTCTCATCTCCAGTTTGCAGATGACACTTTAAACCTGGGAGAGAAATCGTGGGCGAATATTAGGACCATGCGTGCTATTCTTATTCTCTTCGAATCTTTGTCTGGTTTAAAGGTGAACTTTTCGAAAAGCCATTTAGTAGGTGTGAATGTTGCAACGTCCTGGTTGACACAAGCGGCTAGAGTGTTGAACTGTAAGGTGGGAATCATTCCTTTTGTGTATCTGGGGCTGCCTATAGGTGGTAATGCACGGCGTTTGTCGTTCTGGGATCCTCTTATTACTCGAATCAAAACTAGACTGTCGGGTTGGAAGTCGAAGCATTTGTCTCTGGGTGGTCGTCTGGTCCTGCTGAAGTCTGTCCTGTCGTCGCTGCCTGTTTATGCTCTTTCTTTTTTCAAGGCTCCGTCAGGTACC
>Ga0228710_1006733_pt1 | contig 17291 bp, 14 predicted proteins | sample MedpolnodulmetaG_FD_177995 | JGI IMG/M metagenome (GOLD analysis project Ga0228710, IMG submission 177995) | Root nodule microbial communities from Medicago polymorpha collected in Santa Monica, California, United States - pink nodules | ecosystem: Host-associated > Plants > Roots > Nodule... | reverse complement strand
CCCCCCAACTCCCTAACACTTATTACCTTAACCTACAATCTCAAGAATTCCAAAACCATTCATAATACAAACAAATGGGAACATTTAATCTAGCCAAATACCACCGCCAAGACAAAACTTGAATTTCCTCTCCTAGCTCTTCCACCGCCTATACCACATTTTTAAAAACTTTCATATTCTTCTCATCCAAATCTCCTGAATCGTTGCTTGCAAAATATGCTGAAAACCCTTCCGTAACTTTTAATTCAATGTTTCACTACTCCAACATTCCAAATGCACAAACAAATTCATTTATGGAATTTGGGCCTAAGATGGAATGTCAATGTTTTAATGTCATGTATCCTACCAGAATCTATTTTTGCTTCCAAGGATTCTCCTTTATTCCATGAAGTGGATGTGGACCAAGTTGTTTGGAAACCATATAGATCCAGGGATCATAGTGTTTGTTCTAGCTATCGCTTTTGTTCTGGGGAATTAATGGACACTTCCGGTTACAATATACCTGGAAACCGAAAATTGCTTTGGAATCTGGCAGTACCACCAAAGTTAGATACTTTGTTTGGCAAGTGGTCTGTGATTGTATTCCTACTCGTGTACGTTTGCAAGAAAAGGAATTGAACGTTACAGAGATGCGTCAATAGTGTGGTGTGTGTGGGGCAAGAATCTGTTTCATTTGCTTCTTAATTGCTCGGAAAGTATGGCTACTTGGAGAAAATTGGGATTCACTGAGCTATTTATTTAATCTCTTAACAATTTTCCTTGCTTTAAGGAGTGTGTTATCATGTCATGAAGCAGTTGTCGAAGCATGATATAAGTAAGGTTGTCAAAATTGAGATTTTGCTTTAGTTTGGTTTGGTATATGAACCATGCACACCCCTATGTTAATTTTACATATTAGCTTGTGGAGGATGTTATGCTTCCTCAACATGGATGTGATGAGGGAAAACAAATCTAATTCATGAAAATATTTCTCAACCCAATTAAGAATGGCGTTCCATATTTTTTGTGTTTTCGGACAAGTTTAGAATAAATGATTTGTTTGAGGATTCATGTTCAGCAAAATTGAAAACAGAAGATAGGGCATGGGGTCATTAATAAAAGCTAATTTGTGAAGTGCTTCTATTTTTGAAAGTCTGTCTTGTAACAGTTTCCAGTCGAACACTTCTATTTTTAATAGAACTCCATTCGTCCACAACAGGATCAATGCATAATGCTTCTATTTTTGTATTTCCTCTTCTATTTATAATCCAAGTCTCTTGTTAGGTTAATTTTGTACTGCTTTTACACCTTCCAACAATAAATGTAGTTCATCCATCAAGTCTAATTCATGCTGGTTGGGAAGACTTCCCACTGCAAAGACCAGCTCTAGTTTTCATCATAAAAAACTCTTGTTTCTGCTTGTATGTCCTTGGCTTAATAATGAGTGCAGAGCTGGGAATAAATCCTTCAAGATTTTGCTGTCTATCCATTTTTCCTTTCAAAAGAAGATTTGTGTACCATCACATAACACATTGTTGATATTTAAAGCAAACCAATGTAATCCAAACTCTTCAGTGTTTACGTAATTTACTCGCTCAAGACTTTTCGTGCAATATTTTCATATCTAAGTTGTAACAAAAAAAAAAACGACAGTGCGTCTGTGTCATTCAAACTCCACCTTCCATTTGCATTAACAATGCCATATTGAAGTTTTCTAGATCCTTAACTCCATCATCAACACATTACACATATTTCTTTCTTCTAGATCCTTGGATTTTTATGAGCTTTCAAATTATTCATGTCGGAGCCTTACAAAAAAGAGAAGTAATAAAGAGGAAGACTATTTGGTACCATGAGTTTATTAAAGTTACCCTTTCTCCTATTGATCAATGACAACCACTCTAACTTCACAACTTCTTTTGCATTAGTTCCACAACTGGAGTCCGCGTTGACCAACACTTCAGATTGACTCCTCAATATTGATTCCTATTAACGTGCTTTTATAAAAGTTAACTTTTTAATTTAAAAATCAATTCAAAGTTTCTTAAGATATTTTTTAGGCTCTTTAAATTTTACCAAGTTTCTTCACCCACAAGAATGGTTTCATCAACAAATTGAAGAATTTGAAAGTTTAGGCCATCATGTACCTTGAATCACGTGAAGCTTCCATTTTCAACAACCTTTTAAATCAATGTTGAAAGTCCCTTTGCAACAATCAGAAAAAGAAGAGGTGTTAACTGATCACCATGACACAAACTCAACATTTCAACTAATGTATGCTAAGGAAAACTAATTTGAAAAATAATTATTTAAATAAGACTCAATTTGGTCACTCACAATTTTTCCACAATCCAATGTTATCTTTCACAAAAAATAATACTCAAATTAGTATTTGAGAAAAGCATGAGAGATGTGTGAGTAAAATGTGGTGCGAATAACAATCCCATAATTTAAGCATCGTATCTACACAGCTGCAAAAGCCCAACTCATAAGGCACACAAAGAAAAAAGAAAAGAAAAAAAGAAATATTCGATCATCGAAAAATGAGAATAAACCGAAGCACAATTCACCTGCATTTTCTCTTTTATTGTAGCTAAGTTAGCACTCGAATGTGGTTCAGTTTTTGAGGTGTGGAGTTTTGGAGAAGAAGATACAGTAACAGTTTCAACATGAAGATTCCACTCTACGAAACGCAGCGTCACGCTTCCAACTACCCTCCTCAACACCAACAACAACAACACCTGGTCAAGATTTCTTCAATTTCCTCTCTCAATTCCAATTCACATTCTCTCAATTCATCGTTGAATTTCACTTTTCAGGCAAACGATGATTCCAAAGGAACCTTGCTTTCTCTTCTCTCACTTCGAGGTAACTTACTTTACCGAACGAATTCGGTTACGGAATTTCTCCGATCTCGATTAACGTTTATCTGGATCCAATTGAAGGTGTGAATCAACTCAAGGAGAAATGGAATGAATATAATGAGCCGAAGAGACTTCGAAAACTAGTGTCGTTGTTTGTTTCGCCAACGGTAAAATACGTTGCAGTTGCTACTGGAAATAGAATTACGATTTTGAGCAAAGAGGATGATTATCAACAATCATATTCAATTTTCACCGGTAAGATGTGATTAGATTGTGTTTATTTAGAATTTAGAAAGTGAAAATAGACTCGATTTGATTTTGATCTTGATGTTGGATTGGTTTGTTAGGTTCGGATTTTAGTACATTTAGTGTGGGAGATTGGTCCGAAGATGATGAGATTCTTGGAGTTGCTGATGATTATGATACTTTGTATTTTATTAAATTCACCGGTGAAGTTGTGGCAGAAATTACAAAGAAGGATTTGAAAATATCTGCGCCTATTGTAGGTTTATTTTCTGATAATGACTCTAATATGAACAACGAGTCTTACTTGTAAGTATTTTTCGTTGCTTTGCCTCATTTGTTTCTTGTATGCTATATCGAGTGTTTGAGACATGATTAGTTTGTCGATAGATCCAGAGATTAATGAGTTGGATAGAGATATGATATATGATAGAACATTATTACATTGTTTGATCCATGTAGCCGACCCCACTTAGTGGATAAGGCTTTATTGTTGATGATTAGTTAGTCGGTGATCTTGAAAATATGTCCTTGCTGTCATAATTTGGTAAACTTACATGGTTTAAAATAATGTAACTATTTGTTAAATGGAAATTGAGTATAAGTTTGAAGTTTTGACATTGTTTGAGGTGTAGGTTCACTGTCATTACATCTGATGGTTCACTTCAACAAATTGAGATCAGTTATGGAGGTGTCTCCACCTTTCCTAAGTACATTTGTAAACAAAGGAGTAATCTCCGCAACAATGTTTACTGCTTTGACCGCCACCATGAACTTAACCTTTTTGCAGCTGTTCACACGAATTCTGGTATGTGTGTTTTGCGGTATTTTCTCAATTATTTGCTAAGTTACTCAAGTGTTGGTTTTGAATTTAAGACGTACATCATGTGATATACAATTAGATATAAGCTCTCTTTCCCTCGGACTACTGGGTTGGTGCTGAAAAGAGTTCCATGTTTTCTACATGATAATAGATTAGGAATTGTTTGACTTTTGACTATTGTTTCCATTGATGCTAGAAGCCAAGGGCTTGTTTACTTCGAGAAAACACTTCTCGTTTTCAGTTTTAATTCCAAAATTGTAAGTTTGTTTCAAATATTTGTTCATGAATACAGAAAACAAATTTTTTTGTTCATAGTTTCCTTTACAAGGTTTGAAAACAGGAAACAAATTGAAAACAAGGTGATAGTCTCGTACATAAAAGTGACAACAGGAAATGTTTTCTCAAACTAAACAGACCCTAGCCTTTCACCTAATTAGTTTGACAGTTCAGTCAATAAGTTATAAGAAGGGATAGAAATGAAAAGAAAAAAGAGAAGACGTCATAAATATATTTTAGATAACAATATAAAGTTCTTGTAACATCAACAACCTTTGGATTGAGTTGCTTGCAGCTGATTGCTGATCTCCATACTCTGCTTGAAGTTTCAATAACACTTTTATGATTATACAATATCTTTAGTTTGTCTTATCTTTATATGATTGATGACTAGCATTGACATTTCAAAAAGTTATAATATATTGTCCTTATTTTTTTTATCTTTCTGCTGCATGACTAGGACTTTTTTACATTTCAGAAGTTTGTTGTTATTTGAAATAATTAATTATATGGACATCTGCGTAAGCCATGATAGTGTTTTGATTGGTCATATTCACTCATTTCATGTCTTATAAATAAACATGGAATCTTTATTTTTTCTTTGATCACTAACAAGGAGTAATTCATTACTGAACTTGTACTATGTAATTGCAATTCAAATTTTAAACACACCTTATCCTTTTCTTGTGTGTCTCTTCTTTTAAGTTCTATAACCGTTTTGCTTCTTTTATCAAATAACTTATTCTTAGAACATGAAGAATATACCTAGAGCTCACACAGTATTTATCTACTAAATATTGCTTGTCCAAGTTCTTGGCTAACTAGTGTTGTATATATCATCTAGGATCTTGCCATGTTTCTCTTTGGCATAAAACTTCAAGCACAGACCTGGAGCAGGTATTCTCTTTGCAGTTTGAGGGATTCTATTTAAAACCAAAAGGTTATAAAGGTCAGCTAGTATATCCAAAGCTACTAATCTCGCCACAAGCTACATTCATTGCAACTCTGGATTTAACAGGATGTTTGCATATTTTTAAGCTGGACAAAGAAGGCTTTACACTCTCCCAATTTGTCTTGGGAGAGAGGGATGATTCATCAAAGTCTGATAATTTATCTAATGGGGGTGGTAAATCTTTTGTGGGTTTTATGGATTTTACTTGGTGGTGTGACCATATCATTGCAATTGTAGATAGGAATGGTGTGGTTATGTTGATAGACATTCTAAATGGTTCAAAGGTTCAGGAAGAGGATCCTGCATATTTTTTCCCTGCTCTGGGAAGAGCACAGAAATGTAGGGGCTATCTTTTTCTTTTAGCAAGTTTATCATCAAAAGAAACATCCAGTCCTTCTGATTTTGCATTGTCAGAGGACCTGCTCCAGACAGAGTGGATTGTTGAAGACAGGCTTAAACAATTTCACCTTTCTAGGTTGCTCTGGTTCCTTGTTTCATTTTCTGAGAAATCTGTCCCTGAAATGTATGGTTTACTGATTAGGAAGAGAAATTATCAAGCTGCTCTAGACTTTGCTGTTAGTCATGGATTAGATAAGGATGAAGTTCTGAAGTCACAGTGGTTGAATTCTAGTCAAGGAGTAAATGAAATTAATATATTTTTGGCAAATATTAAGGATAGAAATTTTGTAGTTTTTGAATGTGTTCATAGAATTGGACCAACAGAAAATGCTGTGAAGGCTTTGCTGGCTTATGGTCTATGCATCACGGACCACAGTAGATTCTCAGAAGTAGATAGTGATGATTCTGGTGAAGTATGGGATGTTCGCTTGGCCAGACTTCAAATTTTGCAATATAAGGACAGGCTGGAAACATTTCTTGGAATAAACATGGGCAGGTATCTTGAGAGTTCTAGAAATCAATTTTGATAACATAAACTAAGTGTTTTCCATGCTTTTGCTGCGATATTTAAAGTTGTTTGAATGTATTTTTGCAACTCTTATTTAAAAGTTAAAAAAGAATCATTTGTAAGTGGAAGAGAAGAAATTAGAATGAGTTGGAGAACAATAAATCCTTTGACAAAAGTAAAAATACAAAATTGCAAAGAAACAAAAGAGGACATCATTCAAACAAAGTTCCCCAACACCCCAATATATTTGTTGAGAAACCCTTTTAAAAACTGCACTACATAGATGGAAGCCATGAGCTCAATCTTGTCCCAGTTCCTACACAGAAAAAACATCCTTAAAGATATGAGAGATACTATCATCTAACCATATTCATCATATTGTTAAGCATGGAGTGCAAATCGCCACCAGACTGTTCCCTCTTTACTTCTATCACAATCATTATGATGATATCACAATTTCTCCAAGGACATGCCACATATTTAGCTTTGACCAAAAAATTCAAAACATAGCTCAAGTAAGACAAAAGCTTCATTATAAGACGAGATGCGAACCAATTTAAAACTAGCATCACTTAACTCACAGATCAGGGTAAATAGCTCACATGGTACCTAAAGTAAGTTTATATATCACTTTAGTTTCACTTGATTCATTTAGTTGCTCACAGCAACTTTAGTACTGACTTCATTATAACATGCATTATTGATTTTTGAAATCTGTCATTTTGTCATCCGCAAGATAAGTAGTAGCATTTATAAGATAAGTTTATTTCAAGATCTCCGTCCATAATTTGCCAATTTGAGGGAGCGGAATGTTGAGCAAATGGTCAAGCTGGTTAAACACCCCACCATCTATTTATTCGTTCTGTTTTTACTACATGTAGACAATAGACACATACACAAGAAAACCTTCAGTCCTTTCACTGTATGAAAAATTGACATATATTTTGTATTTTTAAATCTCAATGATAAAATATTCTTGAAACTTCATGGTTGTGCTAGTAGCAATTGAAAATTCACAATTCTGTAATTTTTTTTTTTTTTGGTGTTGCATAGCTTTTGAGCAAGAATTACAGGCATACACATAGTCCCCTAAATGGCTAAAAATGATAAAAAAAAATTAAAATTCAAAATTGTTCAATAATTCTGATAGTTTCCACTGACTCAAAGTTCATTGACACAGTTTTCTGCAGGTTTTCTGTGCAGGAATACAGCAAATTCCGTAGTATGCCTATTAACGAAGCCGCTGTAGCACTTGCAGAAAGTGGGAAAATTGGTGCATTGAACTTGCTTTTCAAGCGTCATCCATATTCTCTGTCTCCCTTTGTTTTGAAAGTTTTAGCCTCTATCCCAGAAACAGTTCCTATCCAAATGTATGGGCAGCTTCTTCCTGGGAGGTCTTTTCCGTCTGGTGTTGCTGTAAGGCAAGATGATTGGGTTGAATGCAAGAAGATGGTGAACTTCATTAATACATCAGTTAAAAACCATGATATTCAAATCCAAGTCAAAACTGAGCCTCTTGTTAAGCATTTTCTTGGACTTCTTTGGCCATCAATCGATGAGCTCTCAAAATGGTATATGGATAGAGCTAGAGCTATGGATGATTTTAGCGGGCAGCTTGATAATTGCCTGAGCCTACTTGAGTTTGCTCTTCGCAAAGGCATATCTGAGTTGCAGCAATTCCATCAGGATGTCTTATACTTGCATCAAGTTATTTACTCTGACGACAATGATAGTGAAACAGGCTTCAATATGAGTCTTGTCATGTGGGGAGAATTGCCAGACTATGAAAAATTTAAATTTATGCTTAAGGGAGTCAAAGAAGAAAATGTAATTGAAAGGTTACACAACAGAGCTATTCCATTTATGCGCGAAAAGTTTCACAGGGTGTCCTTAATTGGAGAAGTCGCCCATTCTACAAATCAAAATCTGGAGGAATCATTTCTAGTAAGATGGTTGAAGGAAATTGCTTTGCAGAATAAATTGGACATGTGCTTGGTGGTAATTGAGGAAGGGTGCAGAAATTTCCAAAGTAATGTCTATTTTGAAACTGAGGTTGAAGCTGTTGATTGTGCTTTACAATGCATATATTTGTGCACAGTTACAGATAGGTGGAGCATCATGTCAGCCATACTATCTAAGCTTCCTCAAATGCACGGTGAGTTAGGTTTCATGTTTATTCTAATATCTTAAGAGCAATGTGATGATGTAATTTTAGTAATTTCTTGGGGGTAGTTTATTGCGCTTGTTAACATTTTAGGGCTTCACTACAATAGTTGAAAAAGAAACATTACAGGGGAAAAACTATAAGCTGGGAGGTTTAAGAAAGCATTGGCATTTAAGAGGGCATCATCGTATTTTTAACAAATCGTCATTCATAACCTTGAGGGAGTTTCAGAAACAAACAAAATTCTCGAGGAGGGAGGTCTGCGGGTGATCTCTCAAAGTTTAATTCTACCCTGGAGTTTTCTTCGATGTAGAAATCTCAACAGATGCATTCAGATCAGTGGATGCATTTATACGTAGCCATTTGCCATACTTGGTTGGGGATATTGTCTACATAATATATTTGCAGCAATGAAGTTAGTTAGTATGTGATTTGATCTAGAATTAATTGAGATTTTGAATCTTTAACATCCCCACCGTTACAACAACAACAACCAAGCCTTATCCCATTAAGTGAAGTCGGCTAAAGAATTAAATTTTGGAATTCCTGGTATAAAATTTTCCAGTTTTGAACAATTCACCAGAACAAACTAGACTAGTGGTTAATTAATTCAATACATTGTAAACCCATTAAGTGAACATTGTTGACCATTTGTCTATTAAGATGTTTCATCACTAGTACATCAATCATACCTGCTTACCAGCACCTTCATTTCAGGTTCTCGTAGTTTTACTCGTTATTCTCCTTACATAACAACCTCGATAAAAATGTTACTTCACCTGATGGCTACTTGGAGAATTCTAATTGATCACTAACTCACATCCAACCTGCCTGTTCTACCCTTTTATGTCAACCGAAAAAATGTCTTCAAATGAATCCATGCCATACTTTCAGATATTTTGAAATCCCCAGTCTATTATTCTTTTCTTGGGCATATTAATTACAAAGAAGTATAAAAATAGTTACCCAAACATTTTCTATTGAGCCTATACTATAGCTTTCTGTGCCAACTCTATAAGCTTTTGAAAATTTTCAGTCTGGTGTACTTTTTGGCCCGTGTTTAAATAAGCGTTGAATTCCGTGTAATACAATCGTGTGAATTGTTCCCTACCTAATTGATTTCCTTTTTCAGTCTTACACCAGCATCTTTTGTCAACCAGAGAGTACTGACTTGTATGTTGACAATTTTTTATTTTCTATGTTTTTGCTAAATATTCAGTGTGGATGAGTATTCTGCTAGCACTCTGGCTTATTCAATATCATGTAGCTTTCCTTCAACTGTATATACTTGATTGGCATATACCTGTGGAACTGTGTTGTTGAGCTTGAGTGCATATAATTTGAGTCCCAATTCCCAAACCAAAGATAGATGCTTCTTGTTTGTGTATTTTTGCATTTGTTATTGAGTAAATTCTTGAGAATATTGTTGATTTAGTCGCATTTTCTATCAATCTGTTTGAGTACACTAACTTTTTATTATTTTGCAGATAGTGCAATTCAAGCTGAGAGCCTTGAGAAAAGACTTAGAGTTGCTGATGGGCACATTGAAGCAGGGAGACTTTTGGCATTTTATCAGGTTGGTAGTTTCTCCTCTGGGACAATCAAACTTGTATGTCTTATGTTATTCATGAAAGGGATCTCTAAATCTTTTAATTTAACATCGTAAATGAAAGTAACTGTACTTACAATGTGTTTGTCGCCATAATTTGGATTGCACTATTTTCGTTTTGCATTGTTTTCCTCCTCTGCTACTTAGCAATAATATTATGAAATTCCTGTCATTGCTTTTTAGCCAGGTTGTGTTTACTATGTTATCTTTCTGTTCTATGCAGGTCCCAAAGCCATTAAACTTTTTCCCAGGGGCTCAGTTAGACGAAAAGGGTGTGAAACAGATTATTCGCCTTATTCTTTCTAAATTTATTCGCCGTCAGCCTGGCCGATCAGATAGTGAATGGGCCAGCATGTGGCGTGATATGCAGTACTTGAGGGAAAAGGCATTTCCTTTTCTGGACCTGGAATATATTTTGATTGAGTTTTGCAGAGGATTGCTTAAAGCTGGGAAGTTTTCTCTTGCACGTAATTACTTGAAGGGTACAAGTTCTGTTTCTTTGGCATCAGAGAAGGCAGAAAGCCTTGTAATTCAAGCAGCTAGGGAGTACTTTTTCTCAGCTTCAAGCCTTTCTTGTTCTGAAGTAAGATTGAGTGCATCGACTTACTAAATGCAACATCTAGTATTACTATTTATTTTTTGTGGCAAACACATCCTTCGTTATGTTAACTAACGTCTAACACTAATTCATAAAATACCTCAGTGCCATTTTCCAATTATATTGAAGCTTTCTTTAAGCTGCTCTGTTTATGTTAACCTAACCTAATCTCCACCACATGAATTGATTAATTATGTTGCTCTGTTTTGCTCCAGATCTGGAAAGCTAAAGAATGTCTTAATCTATGTCCAAGTAGTGGAAATGTGAAGGCAGAGGCAGATATTATTGATGCGCTTACAGTTAAGCTTCCAAACCTTGGGGTGAATATTCTTCCCATGCAATTCAGGCAAATAAAAGATCCTATGGAAATTGTAAAGATGGCAATCACAAGTCAAACTGGAGCATATTTTCATGTTGATGAGCTTGTTGAGGTTGCCAGACTTCTTGGCTTGAGGTCTGCTGATGACATATCAGCTGTTGAAGAAGCTATTGCTAGAGAAGCTGCAGTTTCTGGTGATTTACAATTGGCATTTGATCTTTGTCTTGTTTTGGCCAGAAAAGGACATGGTAACATATGGGATTTATGTGCTGCAATTGCAAGAGGTCCTGCCCTAGAAAATATGGACGTGGATTCTCGAAAGCAGCTATTAGGGTTTGCCTTGAGCCACTGTGACGAGGAATCCATTAGTGAGCTTCTCCATGCATGGAAAGACCTGGATATGCATGGCCAGTGTGAAACATTAATCATGTCAACTGGGACAAATCCTTCAAATTTTTCAGTGCAAGGCTCAACTGTAGAATCACTTCAAAAGCATAGTTTTCAAAACATACTAGATAGAAACGCGAGCTTTCAAGAATTTGATGCTAATAGCACTGACAATCAGGATGTTCATCTTGAGAAAATTAAAGAAACACTTTCCATTGTTGCTAAAACCTTCGCTGTGGGAAATCTAACTGACTGGGCATCGGTCTTGACTGAAAATGGTAAAGTTCTTTCTTTTGCTGCTTTACAACTCCCTTGGTTGATTGAGTTGAGTAACAAAAGATATCTTAATGAAAAGTTGAGTACTGGAAAGCAGTATTTAAACATCAGAACACAGGCTGTGGTGACCATTTTGTCCTGGTTGGCTAGAAATGGATTTGCCCCAAGAGACAACCTGATCGCCTCTCTAGCAAGATCCGTTATGGAACCTCCAGTCACTGAAGATGAAGATATAACGGGGTGCTCGTATCTTCTGAATCTTGTGGATGCTTTTAATGGGGTAGAAGTTATAGAAGAACAACTCAAAGTAAGAAAAGACTACCAAGAAATATGCAGCATTATGAATGTTGGGATGGCATACAGCTTGCTCCACAACTCTGGATTAGGTACTGACCCCGTTCAGCGAAAGGAGATATTGAAGAGGAGGTTCAAGGAAAAACATACATCACCCAGTTCTGGTACTTGGCTTTTCTGTTATTTTCTTCTCTTCATACATTTATTAAGTAGTTGACTCCTCGGTTGCAGTTTTTTTTTGCTTTATGTATGCCGTGTCTATTTGTAATGTTGTTTATCATGCTTGTACTGATTGTGGACTTGATCATACTGACTAAGATATTGTTTGATTTTTTTCCAGAAGATATAGATAAACTTGGCAAGGTACAGTCTTCATTTTGGAGAGAGTGGAAACTGAAGTTAGAAGAGCAAAAGAGACTCACTGAGCATTCCAGAGCTCTACAGAAAATAATTCCTGGGGTTGAAACAGAGCGCTTTTTGTCCAGGGACTCCATATACATTGAGAATGTTGTTATCTCTCTCATTGAGTCGGTAAAGTTAGAAAAAAGACACATTTTGAAGGACATTTTAAGATTGGCTGATACTTATGACTTAGACAGTACTGAGGTATGAGCATTTGCATAGCTTCTTTGAAACATAAATGTTAAAGAAAAATGTATTGATTTAGATGAAACCATTTATCTTTTAGTTCTTTGGCTCAATGGCAATGTTGTTGAAGTTCTGTACTTAACCTCTCCAGTCTCTCACTTAGATTTTCAGTGTCACGTAGCATTATTTTTTAGTATAAAGTAATTATAAATATGTATTTTGTCCATGTTTTATAAGAAAAATGAGCTTTCACATGAAGGGGTGTTGAGTTGTACAAGTTATTTTCAGGTCCATGTTTAACTGCTTGTTCCTTTAAGTCAACAAGTTCTTTGGACAAAATGCACATATTGATGAGACCTCACTGTTTCTTTGTTTTTGTGTAGGTGCTATTGCATTTCCTAAGTGCTGTCCTTGTTTCTGATGTTTGGACAAATGATGATATTACAGCCGAAGTTGCAGGTTATAAAGGAGAAATAATTGGTAATGGTGTTAAAACCATTGAAACCATCTCAACAAAGGTTTATCCTGCAATCGATGGGTGCAACAAACTTCGCCTTTCTTATGTGTATGGTCTGTTGTCAGAGTGCTACTTGCAGCTGGAAAATACCAAAGATATATCACCAATAGCACATCCTGAACATGAAAATGCCAATATAAGGTTTGCTCATTATTACAAGGTCGTTGAGCAAGAGTGCAAAAATGTTTCCTTTATCAATAACCTGAACTTCAAAAATATAGCCGGGTTGCGTGGTTTGAACTTTGAGTGCTTTGGTGATGAAGTTTATGCATGTATTGAGGAAAGTAGCTTGTCTGCATTGTCAAAAATGATACAGGCTTTGGTCAATATTTATGGCGATTCATTGCCCAAGGGTTTCATGTCATGGCAGGATGTTTACAAGTATTACATCCTGAGTTCGCTAAGTGCTTTGGAGACTAAAGCTACAACTGATTCTAGTAGTAGAACTCCTGAATGCCTTCAAGGCTTTTTAAGTAAGCTTGAGCAGAGCTATGATTCATGTGGAAAGTATATTAGACTTTTGAACCAGTCTGATGCTTTGGCTATCATGAAGCAGTACCTCACTGTAATTGTGCCTCTTCATAGTTCATATGGATTCCTACCTGACAATTCAGCTTGGCAAGAGTGCCTTATTGTTCTTTTGAACTTTTGGATGAGATTGACAGATGATATGAAGGAAATTTCACTAGAGGAAAATTCAGGAGAAACTGTTAGCTTCAACCCACAATGTTTAACGAGTTGTCTAAAAGTATTTATGAAATTGGTGATGGAGGATATCATCTCCCCTAGTCAGGGCTGGGGCAGCATATATGGCTATGTAAACTGTGGCTTAAGTGGTGATTGCTCTGTAGAAATTTATAATTTTTCCAAAGCTATGGTTTTTTCTGGTTGTGGGTTTAGTGCCATCGCAGAGGTATTTTCTGTTGCCTCATTGGAAACTGGTTCATCTTCTGATGGTGGCACAGGTTCCCAAGATCTTCCTCGTTTCTATTCAGATATTCTTGAAGCTGTTCTGCAGGAATTGGTCAATGGATCGCATGAGAGCCAGAACCTGTATCATATATTGTCATCTTTAAGCAAGATAGAAGGTGATTTAAAAGTTTTGCAATGTGTTAGACATGTCATTTGGGAGAAAATGGTCCAGTTCTCTGACAATTTACAGTTGCCAAGTTCCATTAGAGTTTATGTGCTAGAGCTTATGCAATTTATCTCAGGCAAGAATATTAAGGGTTTCTCTACAGAAATACTTGCCAATGTCCAACCATGGGAAGACTGGGATGAATCGCTTTATGCTAGTAGGAAGAGTGAGACTGGTGTTGACAAGCAGTCACCAGATCACAAAGATTCTTCTAGTAGGTTTACAAATACTTTGGTTGCCCTTAAATCATCTCAGCTTGTGATATCAATCTCTCCTAGCATAGAAATAACCCCTGATGATCTATTGAATGTAGACACGGCTGTTTCTTGCTTTTTGAGGTTGTGTGGAGAAGCTATTGAAGATCCCCACTTTGATGCCTTGGTTTCTATTTTGGAAGAATGGGAGGGACTTTTCGCCACGGGTAAAGACAGAGAAATCACTACTGAAGCATCTGATGGAGGAAATGACTGGAACAATGATGATTGGGACGAAGGATGGGAAAGTCTGGAGGAAGTAGATAAGCCTGAGAAAGAAAAGATCGTGGACTCTGTTTCCGTTCACCCTTTACATGTGTGTTGGGCAGAGATTTTGAGAAAATTCATGAGCCTGTCAAGGTTTAGTGATGTGCTGAGACTGATTGATCAATCATCATCAAAACCCAATGGTATGTTACTTGATGAAGATGATGCCACGCGCTTAAATGAGATAGCATTAAGCATGGATTGCTTTCTGGCTTTGAAGATGTCACTCATGCTGCCCTACAAAACATTACAGTTGCAGTGCCTGGGTGCAGTTGAGGATAGTGTAAGACGGGGTATCCCTCAAACAAGGAGCAAGGATTGCGAGTTATTAATTCTAATTTTATCTTCTGGGATTCTCACTTCTATCGCCACTGGTTCTACCTACGGTACTACTTTCTCTTATCTCTGCTATATAGTTGGAAACTTATCCAACCAATGTCAACAAGCTCTGGTGTCAGGTAGAGGATTTACCAATAGTGAAGATAGTGAGAATCAGTTTTTCAGAAGGATCCTTTTCCCTAATTTCATTATGGAACTTGTGAAGGCAGATCAACATGTTCTAGCTGGATTTATTGTCACGAAATTTATGCACACTAGTGAGTCGCTTAATCTCATTAACATTGCCAATGCAAGTCTTAATAGGTATCTGGAAAGGCAGGTCCACATGCTACAAGCCAATGAGTTTCAAGTTGAGATGGAGTGTAAAACATTGGGGAATACTGTGAGCAGGTTGAGAGGCAGACTGATTAATTTGATTCAATCCACATTGCCATTGCTTTCGGGTAGTGTAAGTTAATAGAAATTTCAGTAAGACCAGTAACCCCTTTGTGTGACCCCTTTAAGCATATTGTTTTAGGATTGGTTTTGTATCAAGTTAGGATGCAAGAGCTTTGTCAATTACTATTTTGCGTAGACTTTAGTTTGAAAAGTTGGGTTTCGGGGGTTCAAAAGAAAAGATGTTCAGATTTTCATTTCACTCATACATGTATAGGTGTTGAAAATTTATTTGACCGTGTATTTCTGCCCTTCCCTTTTTCATACTATCTATTTTGGGCAATTGAAGACGTCTTCCAAGTTGTGGCTTTACGGCGAGTGTCCTAAGCGAAGAACCGTAGAAAATTAAGTTTATCCTTTATTATCGAAATTAATTTAGGAAGATACCAATCTGTCCAACAAAACCAATTTAAATAAAAACTATAAATATCAATGCAATACTGAATTTTACTAACCCGTATGAATGCAAGGGCTTTTTTGGTGGCAAGAATAAAAAAGATGTCAAACCATCATCAATGAGAGACATCAGAATATGACAAGTTAATATTGAATATTATTCCATTCTGCCTCTTTAGTTAAAATTTTATTTCTGAATGAGAGTTGCGCTAAATAGCAAGATAGAATAAAATTTGTCCAAAAAAAAAAGGCAAGATAGGACAAAAATAATTTATTCATTGTAAACGTAATTTAAAATATTTAACATATCCCATCATTCTTTGTCATCAAACCAAAACGTGATTTTGAATTTTCGGTTGACATTTTTTAATTTATTTTCACTAATAATTCTCTTTTTTAAGTCTCACATTTCAACTCAACTATTTCATTTAACTGAAACAGGTGCAGATACGTAGTGACTTTCATGGCAATTTTATTGAATTTTAAATTTTAAAGACTCTAAAATTTAAATTCAATTTTGGACGATTTTCGTGACATGAAAGAGAGATGTTCTATAACTTTTTTCTATAGTTTCCTCCACACAGAGTATACCTATTCGAGGTATATCAGTTACTGAACGTAAGTTATTCCCTAGAGAAGAAAAGACAAATTGTAAAAGAAGACTTGAGATACATAAGCACCCTTTGAGCCGCTTTAAATGAGTTATAAAAAGTGACACTATCTTAATTTTTACATATCGATTTTGTGAGGATGACTTAAGATTAATCTAAAAATCTAATATGGTACTATAATCTATTTATTTTGAGTCATCTACCATTTATATTCACGTATCAAACTCGATAATATTAAACACTAGGGGGATCCTTCAAAAAAAAAAATATTGAACACTAAGGGGTGTATATATATAGATAGAACATGAAATGAATTTATAAAGAGTGACATCATCTTATTACAAGTTAATTTTTTAGGATAAGTTAAAACTAATATAGGTATTTCTTCCAACTAGGATTTAAACTTTAGTTCGTCACATTGTGACAGTGTAACTTTTTCTGCTAAACCAATTATATTTTAATATATTACTAATGTAATTATAATATTTTGAACATTGGAAATTCTGTATGAAATTTGTTAAACATATTTGTTGGATGAGTTTTGACTTATATAGTGTTGGATCAAGAGAGTTCAGGATATCATTCATTTGGTTATGAATTATTGCAAGGAGAAACTTTGTTCATCCACATGCATTTTTTTTCAAGGGTTCATCCACACTTGGATCACGCAGTAGTATGATATACATATAACGATTAAAATCTATGATTTTAAAATTTTAATGAACAACGTCTACTTCACAAGTAGATCACACTAAATTCTTCAAACAAAAAAAGTAGATCACACTAATCATGGTTTTTGTGTGTTTATTTACCTTGTCTAATATACCAACAAATAGGTCAGTCATTTTGTTCCTCAACCCCACTTCTGATTCTGCAGTATCAAACTTATATCAGACAATAGCAGCTCAATTCATTCTCCCCGGTCGTTTTAACTTACCATTTTCTCGCACACTGCATAATTGAAAAGATAGGGGTAAGAGGGAATAACCTTATTATATGATGATGTAGTAGATTTTTTTTTTTTTTTTTTTTTTGGGTTTTTTTTTAGAATTTAA
>Ga0228710_1006730_pt1 | contig 17292 bp, 10 predicted proteins | sample MedpolnodulmetaG_FD_177995 | JGI IMG/M metagenome (GOLD analysis project Ga0228710, IMG submission 177995) | Root nodule microbial communities from Medicago polymorpha collected in Santa Monica, California, United States - pink nodules | ecosystem: Host-associated > Plants > Roots > Nodule... | reverse complement strand
GAGAAAAACACCAATAGATTAAATAGGTGGTTCAGATTTATTTAAATTAAAAGAGGGAACATGTAGAACTGCTTACATTCAATCATATCCTGCAATGGTTTTACCCTATGTTACAATTCGTGTAGAAATTATTCCCATAATCAGATAACTGCTCTTCCCCTCAAACCATCAAATTTGTAAATCAAATTACATGAACTTTAAAATTAAAATAAAAAAAATTCTTTGAATATCAACGGAAAATGCTTTTTGTAACATACGGAAAAAGCTAGTTGTTCCAATCACAGTTAATATGTAACTAGATGATTTGTTCGAGTGTGAACCATCATCCTCAATGCTCATACTACTCCCGCGAGTTTGATACCAATCGTATTGGATAAAATAAGATAACTTTTTTACTAGTTCGGTTTCAAAGGAATCAACATCTTGATGAACGTCGTGGTATCCATATCTTACTATACACCTATATAGTAGAGATCCTGATATAACACCTGCATCACAGTAAGTAACAGTTCCACGCATAGTCAAACCATAGAAGCTCAAAGAATTTACTTTATTTTAATTTTAGGGTTCATGTAATTTGATTTACAAATTTGATGGTTTGAGGGGAAGAGCAGTTATCTGATTATGGGAAGAATTTCTATTCGAATTGTAACATAGGGTAAAACCATTGCAGGATATGATTGAATGTGAGCAGTTCTACATGTTCTCTCTTTTAATTTAAATAAATCTGAACCACCTATTTAATCTATTGGTGTTTTTCTCGTGGTTCACCGGTGAGGGACCTAATTGAACCCTCACCCTAGAATCCACCATTTTAAATGCATTTTAACATATAAGCTTTTCTCAAAAAAAAAACATATAAGCTGTTTGATTTGATCGGATGGTCAGCATGATTGCATGAAATCTGCCTCTTCATTTGTCATGCCTAAATTATCTCTATTCCGGGTAGCTTTGCAACTTGAACTTGGTATACATGGCACAAATATTATCAATGGAGTCGAGGTTTGTTAAGAAACTGTGCATTGATTAATCACATTTTAGATTTCCCTTTGTCAGCGTGTGCGTTTTGTAGGTTGCAGCCTTGTTATATTTATGGGCACCTCAGTTAATTCAATTGGCTAGGATAAACCAAGGTAGGTGGGGATGTTTGTTCTTTGTAGTTATGCAGTGAGTTTTGATAGATGGATGCGAACATGATACATTTAACAAAAGATTAATGCAAACTAAACTGATACACTTTTTTTTGGTAACACTTCTAATGACGGGCATTTTGTGCTTATGTTTTTTAGTCATGATCTTTATTTTGATTTGTCCACTATTTTTTTTTCACGAATATAAAAGTAGCCGAAGCACAAAAGGAGGAGATTACTCAATTTGTAATAAAAAGTTTAAGCCTAATAAAATTTAAAGAATGATGCTTGAAAGGCAATTCTTGAAATATATGCGACATGAAACTACTTACATTTATCCGAAAATAAAAGACGATAGCTAGAACAACATGACATTATGACAGTCTCATGAAAGACTATTTAAATGCAAAAAACACTAGACAGCCATAATTTTTCGGCAGATGTTAACTGTGTCCTAAAAATATTATTTAATAAGTAGAAAGTAATTTTTGATGGAAAGTTATGTATTCAATATATTGGAAAGGGATACACTTATTTTTACAATTGAAAATTACTTTGGTTGGAATCCTAATTTTTAATATAATGGTCTAACTTCCCTCCAAATAAAAATATATAATGGTCTAACAATAACATGCATGTTGTCGTTAAGATGAGGAACCTTCACAACTTATTTTATTCCACAAATAACATTTACTGCAGTATTCCTCTTTTGGCACGATCAAGTTTGTGTATACTGTGTATGGACTAGGGAAGGGGGCCATAATACAAGTATTTAATGCAGGAGAATGCACTAAAGTCGCAAATTTGCGGGGTCAACAATATATGACTAACTCCTAAATCTACATAACCGAGTATCCAGGGCCTCCACCCCCTTCAGGCACTGTCCACTTGATGTTTTGCTTTGGATCTTTGATGTCACAAGCCTGAATATCAAAGCACTGAATTAGTGTAGGATATGGAAGATTCGAAAATATTTGAGAGTAGAGATTAAAAGTAAGATCCTCCAAATCACTCTGAAAATTTACCTTGCAATGCAAACAATTTTGAGCATTGATCTGCAACTTCAGTTGATTTTGCTCATCTGCAGCATATCTATATTTGAGAAGGATAAATTAAAAACGTCAGAGAATCATTCAGAAACTAAAAATCCTTTTGAAACCAAGCTGTAGTAAGTGTGCGTTACTCGTATACTCGTGCAGGACAATATCGTGACTCAGGAGCAGCAAACACCGGTAAATTTGTAAGTTCGGGAATCTTTGGGTCCCTTAATCGAAGGTGGGGAGGTTGATCATGCTCATGATTTGTGTTGCTTCTGTATATAAACCAAATATAAATGGCTATGAAGCAAGGAAATGAGCTTGAAATTATACATGTTGACTAATAAATCAATAATTTTTAATATTGTTATCGTTCATCAAAGCCCTAAAGAGAGAAGCTGACACAGACGATTACTACATATATAAATCAGTGCCCACTGATTTACTCTTCATTCAAAACATAAAATAAAGAGTCGTCTAATATAACTAAATGTGGTTCTTACACATTGAAATTGCCAACAAAATTTGACCTCTAACTTTAATTAGACAACATTCTCGTAATAGAAGGCATCATCTTACCACTCACCCTCAAGAGTCAAGACTCAAGAGAGGCCCATTGCGAAGCCAATTCTTAAATGGGGAGGAACAGATGGCCGTTTCATGACGACAGATAAATTAGCATGGCTCCTAAAAGCTATCCCTTTCGTATTTTTGAAGGATGGGTGGAAGGATAAAATAGTATTTACCAGAGAAATAAAAACAGTGTTCTATAGGATCTTTTACCTAAAATTTAGGATATTAAGTATAAATGGATGTGTAAGCGAATAAATGGATTTAGGATATTAAGTATAAAAACAGTGTTCTCTATATGCGCTCTTTGAGAAGTTCTTTTAATGACAAGATCAGAAAGTCAACCATGCAACCTTATATCTATTTTAGAACACAACTGTGAGACAACCTTTTTTCATTTCTTTGAAAAATGGTTGCATTCAATTGAGAAATGATATTTGTACAACCATTTTCTAACAACTTTTTGACAACTTTCTCTCTCATACTCACATTATCTTCTTATTCTCTCTCTTCCTTTTTCTCTCTCTATTATTTTTGATCAATCAAATGAGAGAAAATCAAAGTTGTCATAGAAGTTGTACCAAAGAGTTGTACATATATCACTACTCCATTCAATTCTCAACATTAAGCAACAGGAGGGAATTAATGTTGCAAAACCTGTGCAGAGAGGTAGGCACGTCAAAGGAGAAGACGCCATCAGGCTTTGGATAGTGAATTGGAGAATGCAACTCTGCAGCCTGCATAAATGTAAAAAAAAGTATTAGTGTCACTAATTTGCAGCGTTTTATTAGAACAAGAAACACAAAGCAAATCTGACTAACATCTCTGGATATTCAATGAAAATGGCTTCTAAAATAGCCTTTATGCCGGAATTAAAAGGACCATTTTGTACCAGCCAAGAGATGATAAATAGCCTATGTGTAAACAACAAAATTCATTCACAAGCTTAATTCCTTGAACAATGTTTCTTACATTTGTAGCTTCATGATCAGGTTTACCATGCTTCAAAGTAATTGGGTGCCTCCCCTTGAGTATGTAACTGATAGGAAAAACACAAGGGTAAGTGAAGTTCCAAGACAAAGTACAGGAAATTGTACTCTCCAGTGTGAAGTGTAGAAGATTAAATCCATAAGAAAAGTTAGAACTTACTGCTCCAGACCACTTAAGGCCAGTCCTGGAATAAGCCCATATTTGAAGGCCTGCAATTAGAGGTATCCCTAAAAAGTAAATATGGCATATTAACTTAACAAACTAAACATAGCATATTTTTAAGTATCACAAGAAATGAATGAGTACAACTATGAGGAATATTGTCAGATCTTTGCTACACCGACTGGGATATTGTCAGATTAGTCTTAATGAGGCTTGGACATCTTTCACCTCTTGAGATAGCTTTTGAGGGTTGAGATAGGCGTAAAACTCAAATTCTAAGACTGTATCACAACATATCCTAGTTCAATTATTAGGCCCAGATCTTTGCTATTCCATCCGAGGGAGTGTGTTGAGATCCATATTATTCCACCCACATTTATCCACACTTCAAATATGTATTTCTCAACGTGAGGGGATGTGTTGAAGTCCTACATTGACTAGAGATATGTCCAAATTAGTCCTTTTAAGTCTTAAGCAATCCTCGCCTCTTGAGCTAGTTTTTGGGGTTGAGTTAGAACTAAAGCCCATAATCTATGAGTATGTTTAAGGATTTTCTTTACTTTCACTTACAAGTAACTATGATATGTATAAGTCCTTAAGTACTAGATGGTTTAAAATGAAACAGAACTCTTCCCATAACTTATAAATTTATAATTAGTTGCAAGGAATATCCCATAATATTGGAGAATTCCAGAGTTATCAGCCTAGTAGATTCTTGGTCATATGCTAGAAAGTTATCTAGCAAGTAATCTCATGATTATGTCCAGCAGCCAAAAATCCTTACCATATAATTTGTGAAATCCAGGTTCTCATATGTTACGAAATATGAGTTTAACGCATTATCAGTGTAAAGTAGTTTTACACTAACATCCAATATGACTTTCTATTTTGCCATGCTATATCACCACTCTTAAGATGTAGTTACAAGAATGGAGTGATGTCGCAAAGTAATGAATTTTCATTGGAAGTCGTTGTAAAATGAAGTTAAACCGACAATGCATGTCCTTTAAATCGATAAAAAATAAGCAAAGGCATAAAATCATTCGTCCGACAAGACAATGGTGATTTATTTTTATAATATATTCAAAAGTCATCAAATGGATAGATAGCTATCTAAGATGAGATGGCCTCTTAGTTCTAGACTTAAAAATGAAAGCAAAAATAGCCTGAAAAAAAAAAATTAATGAAGAGAGGGAAAGATAGAAAAATGACAATGAATAGCTTCACTAACAGGTCGGTAGTTCCGAGATTTATATAGTTCTTCCCATATCCATGAATTCCTCAAAGCATCCCAATATGTATTCATATCTAGACCTTCATTAAACACGCCAAATGCAGCTTCAGCTGCAAGCATTCCTAAAAAAAAATAAGTGCTAGTCTATTAGATGCATGTATATAAAAGAAAATCTGAAACATTGCTATTTGCATATCACACAGAACCATCATCACATCGGCATATGTGTTTGATAAAAGTAAGAAATGATTGGTCGACTTAATAAACATAAGAACAGAGACGACCCTAAAGAATCATACATTCCTTAAGTTTCTCCAAAACTAAATAATCAACATCAGCAAAATATAGAGCAAGTTTCCATCCCCTACCTGATTTCATTGCTGTGTGAGTTCCCTTTATCTTAGGCACATTCAAGAACCCAGCTGAACATCCAATAATTGCTCCACCAGGAAAAACTGGATATGGGACAGACTGAAATTTAACTAGAATCACGTTTATATTTAAATAACGTGCAACAAGTTAAAGAAATAATGCATTGGAACAAACAACACGCAAATAAAAAGCTAATATGATAACAAATAATTCATCTAGCTTTTTTTTTTGAGGGAAATTAATTCATCTAGCTATATATTAGTCTTTGAAAACTTTCTCTTCATGGATGTCAGATTCCTCTATCACCTATAAAGAAAACAACCAAGCCTTACATGGACCACCGTAACAGTTAGCAGACATGTTGCCTAGACTATGAAGCATAATCATTTCAGAAAAATTATGTCAATGTCAGACACAATGTGACACTTCAAAAGTACGTGGACTGCTGGACGCTTAAATTTTGTTGTGCTTTTAGTCCCTATGTTTCTTGTCCCATTTCCAATTTTACGTGCTTTAGCGTTTAGAACCCACCAAATAACGTTAAATTTGCATTAGAGATCTTAAAAGTTAGGAGTATCCATTTGACACACCCTTCATCTTAGTACATCTATAACACAAGACCTCTTGAGGCTCTGTGTCAAACATAAAGGCAAATTACTCTACATTGTTTTCCGATTGGTTGCATGAAAAAAAAAAGAACGCTGTTGATTATTTATTTACCTGAAAACCACCTTCATTTAAAGTGCGAGCTCCGTACTGGATAACTGTTCCGCCTTCTAGAAATGGTTTGATTGCAGGATGATGCTTAAATTTCTGGTCAACCAAATGAGAAACAGGAGATAAGGAAGGAGAAAAAAACTTATTGACCAAGAGTAGAGATCAGAATAAGTGATGTAACTTTCAAGTGTTAGAGAGATAGTGTATCAACACAACCAACCAGCGAAAGATTCACAAAAAATCCATAACATAATTGGCAAATGTGGCAAGGTAAATGACTCTATTAATATGAATTGCATAAATACAGGTGATAGTAGAAAAATGAAACAATCATAACCAACTTAGAAGACAGTTGAAGTGGATTTCCGGGGTGAACATACATAGCATTCCTTAGAAGAAATAGTAAAACACTGACGGATGTCATATGACAACCCCAATCATTTAAATTGCATAAATAGACGTTCACCCAAGAAAGCTCATACATTCTTATACTAGAAAGATGGAACGACCAACTTAGACAAAACATAGAAGTGGTTTGCCAAGTTAAATACCACAAAAACCACATATTTCAGTATTTTCATTAAAAGAAAAAATCACGTCTCTTAAAATACTCAGGCACATGTCATACAAAGACGGAAAAATCACTTTAAAAGAAATGTTGAAATTGCTTGTCAGGTTATATAAAAGTTTCGTTTTTTCCTACATTTAAAAAATATGAAGATTAAGTAGCATATAATTGACAACATAAAATTTCAATTATGCACCTTAAACATACCCACAAGAAAAAACTTTACCTGGAATTCCTCATAAGGATTCATGAAAGGGTTCTGATAGTTCAAAGCAACCACAAGGCCTAAAGAAATCTGTCACAATGGAAAATGGAATTCTTGACATGAAGAATATATTGTCAGCAATGAAAGTAAAAAAAAAAAACTAGCAGGAAATGATAAACTTATATAGTTCAGTCAAAGTTTGCAAATACAGCTGCAGGTGACTTGTTTATAACTTGATATAACAGATTTCTAGTCAGAAAAGAAAACCATGAAAACGTGAGAAAAATGGCTTCATCAAATAGAAATATATCAACTTGCTCCATAGTGGTTTCAAACACATTCTAGGAATGAACAACCATCTAGCTAAGAGACTGCATCAATCATAGAAATATACAGCCAAATGGTATAGAGCACACAATAATGCTGGTGGGACAATATTAATCACAATATGGGTAGCAATCAGTCTTAGAAATATAAATCTTACTTGTCTATCTTTCATGTGATACAGAAAAGATCCTCCATATGTTTTATGATCCAAGGGCCATCCTAACGTGTGAAGTACTGCACCAGGTTGATGCTTTTCCTCGTCAATTTCCCAAACCTAAAAGTATAAATTTGCAGAATCTAAGTGAATTTGGCGAATAAGATTAATGAAAACACCCATGACTTTCAGTTAATAGAACATTCAACAATCAAATATTCTTCATGCAATTGAATAAAAAAGCAGAATCATGAAAGGCAGTTTTTCATGAAAAATAAAGACGAGATGTTTTTAAAAAAAATTCTCTTCTAAAATAAGTGTAGTTATACCTCTTTAATTCCCAAAGCATATGTCTGATGTTCTGCACCTCCCTTCTCTCTAAGGTTGTACTTTTTCATTATTTGCTGTAGGGAATACAGGGATTGATATTGGAAATTTTACCATTGACATAATAATTGACAGGAAAAGCGACAATCCTAAAATTTAATTTTCATACCTCTGATAACGATCCTCGACATCCCTCAGACAGAAGTGTTATTTGGCCTAAATGTGATTCAATATTTACATAGTTAACAACTACACCTTAGTAAGAACTAAATAATTGGCAAAACTATTTATCCAGGTTATAGTCAATTTGCTGGAGCAGCTAGACAAGCGTTAATCAGGAAAACCTTTTTGCTCCAAGAAACGAGACAAATCACATTAACATATGTACGGGATAAAAAAAATGTATAAAATGAAACCTTTGACTTCAACGCCACGTTGAAAATTCTCCTTCTTTGAACCATCTTTTGAGATTCCCATATCATTAGTTCCAATACCGATAACTTTGTTGTCAGAATCATACAATATCTGGCATGGAAATACACTAGTGAACACTAAAAAATATAGAGAAGAAACATTGAAGCAAAAGCTGAAATACCTCACTAGCAGCAAATCCTGGGTATATCTCCACACCTAACTCTTCAGCTTTTGCTCCCATCCATCGTACTAACTGACTTAAACTGTATCCGATGGGCCAAAATAAGTATTTTGGAAGTGGAATATGTGAATTATGAACAAGAACATTGCAAAGTAGACAAGCAAACAGTTAATTGCTTTTTCAGCTGTAAATAATTGAATAAACGTGTTATAGAAACCTTATTACATAGTTCCCTTTGTTGTCAAAAGGACTCGGAAGTGAAATCGCACGATTCTTTGTCAGAAACCAAAACTTATCAGAAGAAACAGGTGTACTAATAGGAGCCTGCAAATCAAAAAACAAAATTCAATGCCAGTCACATATTGAAGACACTTAGGGCATGTTTGGATAAAAGCTTATTTGCAGCTTACAGCACAAGTGCTTATCATGATAAGCACTTATGTATAAGCTACATTAATAGCAAAAGATAAAGTAATGTTAAATTGTTTTTGTATATGATATAAGTTGTTTTTACAAGCTATATTGGAGAACTTGTGAAAATAAATTGAAAAAAGCAAATGAAAATTTTCATAAGCTGTTTTCATAAGTTCTCAGAAACAATGTCACAAGGGCTTATGCCAGTGGATATGCTCAAGTAAGTCAATCCAAACAGGCTCATATTTGAGCTTATCTACTGACATAAGCACTTTTGACATTGTTTTTGAGAACTTATGAAAAAAGCTTATGTCATTTTCATAAATTGTTTTCATCTCATTTCCATAAGCTCTCCAGGATAGCTTATAGATTACACAGAAACAGTTGGCCTTGATTTGATCTTCTGTTACAGACTGGACCTGTTTGGATTAACTTATTTGAGTTTATCTTCTGGCATAAGTTTTGTGATACTGTTTGGGAGAACATACGAAAACAGGTTATGACATTTTTCATAACATATTTTCAGCTTATTTTCATAAGTTTTCTAAGAAAGCTTATGAAAACAACTATAGCATACATATTTAATCTTTTGCCGTAGAAAAGAACACACCTCTTGCTGCTTCCACTGAGGAAGAAGTTCATTCAACGCACGAGGTTCAAAAACGTTTCCAGAAAGAACGTGCGCTCCTGAGAAAAACAACAAGGAAATTGCGAAAATCGATTAATATAGCTTTCTTTAAGCAATAGATTAACTGAAAGAGAAACGAATTTGACTTACCAACTTCAGCACCTTTCTCAAGAACGCAAACAGATAAATCCGTATCATTTTCGCGGCAAAGTTGTTTCAACCGTATCGCCGCAGATAAACCAGCGGGACCAGCTCCGACGATAACGACATCGTATTGGATGGAGTCTCTTTCCGGTGCGGTGCAGAAATTACGAGAGATCGGAACCCTAGAATTGAAGGCATTGAGAGGTTGAAGATTGTTGAAAGTGTTTGTGGATTGAGATGAAGTGAAAGTGCGAAGAATAGTGAGAGCATTTTTGGATTTTGATTTGAACAAAAGAGAACTAAGTTTGAACATTCTTCAGACTTTGATTTTGATTTTGTAATATTGATTTGAATTTGAACTATTTCGTTTCAATAATTTTGATTATAAATATTATTATTAAGAAGTTGCGTCACGGATTAAAATTGTATCTGACGTGTTCATTGCACGAGGTTATCTCATCTCATGTTGTCTGACAAATAATTGCAATGTGTGATGCAAGGATGTTCAATCTCACAGAATATTTCAGATCTTGTGCTCACCAAATGTTTGATTCAGGATTATAAATCAGCAGCAGCAGCTTAAAAGAAGTGTAAGTTCTACCCCTTGTTACAAAAAAATTGCTTTTCCATTGTTATTGTGTGTCAATACGCCAAATTCTGTGGGAGACTAGCTCTACTACACGACTTTAATTCAAGTTTGTTTAATAGCTTTTGTCCAATTTGGTAAAATGTCTAATTAAGTTGTTTATCAACACATGACTAATAGTAATAGTTAGCTTTGTAAAATGTGTATTGTATTTGGATACACATTTAAGATATAACTGGTTATGTTTCAAATTTCAATGCATGCAAAGTAAAGGGTTTGCTAGATCTGCTACCAAAAGCACTGCAAAAAGAGGTTAGATGAGATAGTATCGTTTATAAGCTGTGTAAGTGCGAAGGATTGTTTTTGGTTTTCATTTGGGTCAGGGACCATCACATTACACTTTCAAGGACTTTTTTTTTTGAAGGAACATTACACTTTCAATATTAAAATAATTACAAATCTAATTGAATTTTTTAATTAAAAATTAATTTTACTGTTAAGAGCTTAAATAAGATGGTATATGAGATTCTTTCATTTTAGCTTATCATCCAAGCTATGAGAATTCAGCAACTTGAAATTTTTTGACAGATAGTTCTTCTATTTACATAGTGTTATATCTCGCTTGAGAGATTAAGTTTTGGTAAAAATTGGGTATCATCAACGTTTAATTGCATAGATTAATCACTTGAATCAAGTAGAATCACAATGTCTTAGACTAATTTTGACAGTTCCCTACAAAGAATATGTGATCTATACCAAAAACATAATACAGTGATCATTATGTTGCAGGGGCATAGATTAGAAAAAATTATTTGATCAACTAAAATACTGTTACACGGATAAAGATTAAGCAATTCTAGCATTTAATTTTACTAAAAGGAAAATCCTAAACCAAGACACAAGAAATTTAACTTAATGAATGACAGTCATATTTTTAAGGGTAAGGTAAGGTGGAGATGTGATTATGAGCAACTGTTCCAATCCAAAGCTTTCCTTTCTCCTCTTTAACTTCACTAACCAGCTTCATCACTTTGCCTTCTCGATCTTCAAGAACTTCAAGAATCTTTCCGTTATCATCAAGAAGTGCAATCATAGTGTACATTTTCATCCCCATTGCTTTAGCCAACAAGCTCATTCTTACAGGCAAGCGGAAGTAAATACTCCTCAACCATGGATTGTTGCTCAAGACTTCTTGAGGTCCAGTTCGACAACAATCTATTGCCACCCAAAACTGTCCTTTTTCATTCATTCTTACGTTGTCTGGAAATCCTGGAAGGTCGGCTACGCATTCCACTGTTCCATCTTTAGGACCTTCTATCCAAAGTTTCATTAGTCTGTCATTAAAGAATTTAAAGAATTAATTATTTTGTTTCGCGAATTTGGATTTGATATAGCTGCAGTATGGTGCTGCAACGATAGAGAATCCAATTTCATGTTGCTCAGTTTAAAACAATGGTTTGCAACACCAAGGTAAAAAAATACAATGTGACTACAATCAAATTGCATCACATTTACCCTCAAATATTACAAGTTGCAGAAAAAATGTAAAATAAGTAGGATATGTTGATAAAGAAATAATTAACGCAGTTAAAAACCTGCAATTGGTGGTTTCGGTAAATAGGAGGAAGGATTGATCTTTCGAAATTTGCACTCCGTTAGGAAAAACAAGACCATCCAAGACTACATGAGTTGTTTTGGTAGGAGGGTCATATCTAAGGAGCCTACCTGTTCCTTCTCCTTCCAACAATATAAAAAAGTGTGCACTGCAAACAATAGCACCCATCATAAGGACTTAGCTGAAATAAATAAATTAGGATTCCCTTAATTCGGGAATCAACGCGTTTAACATATCGATGACTGCTGAATTGAGATGACCGTCCAAATTTTATTGTAGATTTTTTTAGCATAAAATACAGTGTATTAAATCTTAATCATTTAATCTCAATTCAACGGCTACCAACAATCTAACTCTGGTGAATAGATAGATATAGAAGAAATTACACTCGATTGTATCTTGTGCTTGTGTCTGTGAAGAAGATGGACCCATTCTTGTGAATATCAAGATCATTTGCAAAGAGAATGGGTTTTCCTTCAACATGGGTTGCCAATGGTGTAGCTAGTCCTCCATTTGGTCCAACCATAAGAAGACCATAGTATGCATCTGCTATGTATAAATCTCCATTCTCTTTGTCAAATCTTAAACCAAGGGGACGCCCACATGTTTTCTCATGTTTCCATTGCTTTGGAGTTGTAGAGTCATTTCCCCTCATGCAAATCTTCTCGGTCCTTTTAAAAAAACCAAGTTTCATTAGCATAAATGCACATATAGACATATACAAACATAACATTTTAGACTGAATGGAGTGTATACAATCACGCGATTGCGTGAAGATCAGACATGTGAATTGTGTGATCTTCATTCAACTATTATAATTGCAATGTCTCTCTCTACAAGCACGTAGTCATGAATCATAATAGTTGATTGAAGATTATATAGGTCATATTTTGAGTTGTATATAAAGCTAATTTAATCAAATTAGCTTACAAATTTCTTGAGGATACTCACCAATTGGATGTGACAACTGCAAAAGTCTCCCAACCAAGTTGTTCCCCCATCCATCGGACAACGCGGCCATCGGCTAAACCGGTGTAAGGGCCACGACCCATGTTATCGAACTCAAGTGACTCTGGTCCATATACTTCATTTTCGAATTCTAATTTTCCGTGAAGTCCTAGTCTACTCATGTTGTCCTTAGGCCAATTCTTCATGACTTGTTTATATGGTGCAACGTTGTGTTTCACGGGTCTAAATTCATGTTCTCCTAGTGGACCTAAATGAAAAGGGTCCATCAAAATAAAACTCAAAAATAGAAATATAGCAAGAATTTTATGTTGTTGGAGAAAGGTTTCATCTTTTAGGAAGTTTTTCTTCTCCATGCATGAAAAATTGTTTTGAATATGGGAATCCAGTATCGAAGTTGAGAAGGTATAAGGCAAGGTTTTATTTTGCACAACTAGCTAGTAGAACAAGATGTACTTGGCTTGGAGGAGTTCTTATTTGGAAGGTTTTGAGAGTTTAAAAGCATGTGTACGTTGCTCATGACAACATGCAAGGTTGGAATTAGGTTGTCTATTGTTGTGCATGTTGAAAGCATGTCTTGCTCATACATATATGTTTTGTTTGGTCTAATAATAAAAGTGATAGGAAAGTAAGAGAGAAGAATGCAATGTTCTCTTATAGTTTTTTATTGTTTTTTTTATGAATCATTTTTGATTGGATATAAAGTGAGAGAAGGGAAAATGAATATTTGGAATATGAAAAACAACCCTATGTTAAATTGAATATTAAAAAGTGATTAAAAATATACACTATTCAAAATGTAAAACTAAAAAATATACCTTCATTCACAAACCAATATAAAGTAAACTATATTAATATATTTAAATGTACAAATTTTATCCAATGATTTCAAATTAAAAAAACAATACTTTTTCTATTTCATAAACGTACAAAATTAAATAGGTATCATAAATATATTATCCCTTCAAAATTAACAAAGAAAGTGCAAAATAATTCAAAAATAAAAATATTATTTTGAATGCAATAGTTAGAAATCCAATATAAAAAAAAAATCTGAGGTAAACACATAACCTATATACATTGGATGTTACACCTTAAAATAATTGTCTCAACAGAATTTTGTGTCTTTTTAATAAAATTGACGGTCTTCTTTCACTTTTCTTTTTGTATAAGGATAGTTTGTATTTTGACAAAAAAAAGGGTACTTTGTATTTTGAAATGCGACCCATTTTTCTTTCCCATTCTTTTAACTCTTTTTTAAACAGTCAATTGGAGGAAACAATTTTTTCTTATTCCTATAATTTCACTTATTTCTTCCATCCTCTTTTCCACTAAACCTGACAATGTGTTGAAGTTGGGGATTAGGTTGTCTTTAGATGTGCATGGCTATTGCATTTTATGACTTATGTTGCAAAAAAAAACATTTGCTTGAAGAAAAATCGTGTGGTTTTATATTTCAAGAAAAAATGAATCACCAAGACCAATTGATAAAGATAAAAATATTCTCTTATAATTTTTTATTGGATAAGTGAGAATAAAATGTATATTTGCAAAAGGATATACACACCCACTCTCTCTTAAAAATGAAAAAACAAATAAAATAATCATTCATTCGCAATCCAAGAAGATAAATTAAACAGTATTGATAAATTTAAGTATAAAATTTATATCTAATAAGTTTAAATAAGTTGATTATTAATTTTCTATTTAATAAGAATAGAAGTTAATTAGGTATTATGTCCATAAATCCTAACTCAATCGAAAAAATGTCGAAATTGTTAGAGCAGATCTGGATTCAAGTCTTGGCTCCTCCACCTTTGAGTGAGTTTTCAATAATTATTGTCATTTAATTTATAAAAAAAAAGTATCATGAATAACTTGATTTTAAAATTAAAAAAAAACTGTAATTTTCAATATAAAGTTAAGAATCTCCATATAAAAAAGTGAAGATTAACCCTTTTTGTGAAAGAACATATAAACACACAACCTAGCAGTGTCCAGTGACCATGAATTGCATTTTAAAATAGGACCCCACATATTTATTTCACTCTTTCCTCTTCTTTCTAAACAATGTGTTAAAGTTGAGATTAGGTTGTCTTTTTTTTTTTAGGGAAAAAAAAACATTATATGACTTCATTTGGAAAACAAACATTTTATTCATACTTTGTATTTGCTTGTAAAAAAAAATTGTGACTTTTTATTTCCAAGAAAATCATTGAATGCAAAGAGTCTTCAAATTCAACTAGACTAATACCAAAAGATTTTTGTCCAAGCTTAGTAGGTTCATTAACTTAGTCTTTAAGATTTTGTATTTAGGTAGCCCAAATTCTTGGCATGTCCTCAAGACTTAAGTTACATAGAAAATAATTATTTTTCTAATCATATGGCATAAGAATCTTATAAAAAAGCATTTGGAAATTCATATCTACAACAACATATATCACAAAATAAAACCAAAACAAATTTCCATCAACATAATGGATAAAAAAACACCTACTAAATTCTCATTCTTCCCACATCTTTATTCCCTTTTAACCATAACAATAACTATATCTCTTATACCATCACAAATCCACTCATTAACTCATGAAAATGACATTCACTGCCTTCAAGAAATAAAGCATGGCATTGATCCTAATTCAGTTTCTCCATCTTCTTATATCAATAGTTGGGACTTCACAGTTGATCCATGTCATAGCACTGGCTCACAATTTCTTGGAATATTATGTGATTTACCATTAGACAACTCTTCTAGTAGAGTAACAGCAATTGATCTTGATGGCATTGGTTATGAAGGATTCTTAACACCAGTTATAGGAAACCTAACAGAGCTAACAATACTCAATCTCAACAATAACAAGTTTAGAGGACCAATACCAGAAACCATTGGCAATTTGAGAAAACTCACTAGACTCACATTATCAGATAACTTTTTCACTGGTGGTATTCCTCAAGAAATGAGTGAACTTAAGAGACTTGAATATCTTGATCTTTCCGTGAATAGGCTTTCGGGCACAATCCCTTCTAATATGACAGGTTTGAGAAGCTTAACTTACTTGAGCTTATCAAACAATAATTTTTCAGGTAGAATCCAAAATCTCACTGGACTATGGAATTTGAACACGCTAGACATTAGTTACAACCAGTTTTTTGGGAATCTACCAAATCTTCCGGTGAGTTTAAGAAACATATATCTCAGCCATAATATTTTTTCAGGAGAGATAACATCTCTTAAGGATCTTATACATCTAAGATGGTTAGATATAAGTGACAATAGACTTTCAGGTGTGATAAGAAGGGACGTTCTCTCCTTAAGATTTGTTAGTCATTTTAATGTTTCTTATAACAGATTCACATCAATCCATGTTGTGAACGGACAAGGACAACGACTTCGTTTGCTTGAGGCGCAAGCTAACAATTTGAAGGGTCATTTGCCAGTGAATTTGGTGACTTTCACAAACTTGACTATAATTAATTTATCAAACAATCAATTGCATGGTCCTATTCCAAAAGAGTATGGATCAAAACTAAGAACAACATGGAGAAGATTGTATTTGGATCACAACTTTCTTACAGGAAATCTTCCTTTGGAGTTAACTCATAAATCCACAAATTTCAAAGGAAGCTTTGCAAACAACTGTCTCAATTGTCCCACAAATGTTGGTGTTTGTCGTGGAGGGCAAAGACCAGCAACAGAATGTACGGGGCAGCACAACATATGAAATTAGCCACAAATTATCTGAAGAAAACAATTTCTGAAAATCAATCAACTACAATAAAAGAAAGTCGAGTGTTCCTTTATTCAATGGTGTGCTAAGTAATAATATTAATTATTATTATATCCTAATAACAAAATAATTTTGTGAGAAATATATGTAATTTTATTCAGTTGAAAGAGATTTTCTATTCATTTTAATTTTAGCATGTTTTTAAAATTTATATTAAATTGAGTTTTTTTTTTTTTGAAGGAATATTAAATTGAGTATTTGGTTAAGTTATATTTTGTTAATTTGTCCTGGTGCAACGAATATACTGTCTCTTTGAAGAATCATCCTTACTATAAAAGCTTATTAGGTCAATCTTTTGCTAAACCCTAATAGCTTTTGGCTTTTCCCTCCTAAGCAATCCTTAAAAGTGTGTTATGCAAGCTAAAGACACATTATTTAATGCTTTTTTCCAAATTCAAATTTCCCTTCCAAATGTAAATATCCTTTCATAAGTCTTAATTGGGTTGCCAACTACCTCACTTAATGTCTTAAGCAATCCTTAAAAGTGTGTTACGCAAGCTAAAGACACATCATTTAATGTTTTTTTTCATATTCAAAGCCAATATCATAACTGTTTCAAATAACCATTAAGCACCGGTCAAAAAGTGTCTTTTGTTTCTTTGTTTTAAGTGGAGTTTGATGCTACCAAATGCACCAGTCATATCTGTGTTGCAACTCTTGAAAATTTTGAAAAAGATTAGATTTTTCTATTAAAGTCAAGATTATTAGAATAATTAATCTTTGTTCTAACGTATAGTTTTCATAGGTGTTTTCAGGTTGTTTT
>Ga0228710_1006728_pt1 | contig 17294 bp, 9 predicted proteins | sample MedpolnodulmetaG_FD_177995 | JGI IMG/M metagenome (GOLD analysis project Ga0228710, IMG submission 177995) | Root nodule microbial communities from Medicago polymorpha collected in Santa Monica, California, United States - pink nodules | ecosystem: Host-associated > Plants > Roots > Nodule... | reverse complement strand
GAAGTGACCCCAACTACCTCAAACATTGGCATCTTGTACATGTTGGTTTTGTAGGTGGAGTCCATAACCAAAACCGTTGGAAAATTGTTAAACAACTTAACGGATGTTGGATGAGCCCAAAAGATATCTTCAATTGTAGTACTTTCACTTTGTGTTCTTGAGAAATAAGTATAGTTGTGCTCCTCCAACTTTGAGATTAGATATTGCAACGGCTTCTTGTCACCTCTATTTGCCTTCCATATTTGTCGACGTTCGTTGTACACTTGCTTGATATTTGTCATGCAATATGGTCTTTTGTTCTTCAAATTATCAAAATATTTCTTGAAAGCATCTTGCTCTTGGTCAGGTCACGTACAATCTTCTTGCGTCCTCCTTTAATCTACCGGCAAGAATTGTCCTTCTAAAGCCGACTCCATCGCATGGTTGTGAACTCCATTAAGAATTTTCAATCCCCATTCATTTGTTTTCCTACTAAGATATCCACTAACCATGAACAAGCACCCACATTTTCTTGAGCCCGTTGTCGCATGCTTCGTTTTTTTCCGGCACTTTGTGACCTCCACTCCTTTCACACACTAGGCACAACATTGGATTGACCAAGTTTGATCTTTGTGTAACAATTGTAAATCCCGCCTTATTTGCTTGACGACGTGCCCACTCAAGCAATTCTTCTCTATCTTTCCACTTAATGTCGTTTGGAAAAAAACCTAGCCGTGTCAACTTCGTGGGCATGAAGTGGGAGGACACCAGAGTCAACATTTTTAGAAGCTTCAACATGGACGGAATCTCCATCAATGTTTGGTTTGGCTACAACCTTTGGCGGTTTGACATCTCCGGAAATTTCGACAAAATTTGGTTTTGTCTCTCCCATAACATCTTCCGCGTTCTCTACCATTACTATAATAAAACAACACAAAAATATGAATTAATAACTAACTAATGCATAAACATCAATGCCATAATGAATTAAAACAAAAAAAAAACAAAGAAAAAAATTTGAAAAATTAGCATCAGTTGCCTTTTTTTCGTTGTGAAAATTTTTTCACAAGTAATTTTCGACACTTAACTATCGAGGTTTTCCTCGGCAGTATACTACCGAAATATATCTCGGTAGTTAACTGCCGAGGTTTCCCATGACAGAGTTCTACGTAACTGACGTAAAAACCCATAACAAAAGCAAAAAATCAACCGATTAAAATGCTCAATACCTGTTTTTTAACGTCAAAACTGTGTTGATACCTCCTAGGATTGATGCACCAATGATTTTGGGGCAAGATTTCATGTGAAAAATATTGGATTTTGGTGTTTAGATGGAAGAGGGAAAAAAGATGATGATGAAATAGTGTGTAGGGGGAGCAGGTGGCTATTTCATCTGATGAAACATTTTTCTCGGCAGTTAACTGCAGCCGGCTTAGGAAATCCTCAGCAACTGCCGAGGGGCGATTTCGTATTTTACATGTGTTTCTCAGCCTTATGATATGTGTGAACAACAATTTTCGATTTAAAAATAGTTACTTGCAAGATCCATCAGTAAATCTTAAGACATATTGTGTTTGTTATTTTTCCAAAAAATGATAATGTTCTTGATGTTGTTATTGCAGAATATGAATATAAACCGTCGAAATCCAACAAAGGTTGAATCTGTCGAGATTATCTTCAAAAGGTTAACGTAAATTGCTTGGTAAAAACAAGTAAATTGCTAGGAATTTAAAGAAATGAACTTAAATTGCATAAACTGAATGTAATTTGGTACACAAATTCATACATTGCGACTTGTTGCTCACTTATCTCTGAATGCGGATAGTTTGAGCGTAAGTTTTCTGTATGATTTAATTGTGACATGTTTTTCCTATGAAAAACTACAATTTATACTAAGTAGCTACCTACACAGAAATGTTCGAACGTAACTGCTCATAACTACTATAGACGTATTTGAATCTTAAATAAGATCATTCGATGGTAACCGCTGCATGACCTCTTCATTCTGGCACCAACTTCCCTTCGAAAGAGTCCTGCTTGTCGAACCACTTCTCTTCGAATCCTGCTTGTTTGTTGAACCAATCATCATAAAGACATCAAATCTCTTTAAGTCCAGGAATTCAATCACATTATTGAGTCGAAACCCATCAACTCTTTTCAAACCTTAAGTCAACCTCAGTTGACTGCATTTATTATAGCATGTCAAAAATACAGGCTAACACAGTCATAATACAGTATTTATTTGATTCAGGGTGAAAGATTAGCTTTGAGCAAGTGCAGATTCAATTAATGACTTTGACGTCGTCAACATTGTAGACCTGGAGACATAGTATTCCAGATATTTGAATATAGTCTTTTTGTTAGGCATGTGTACTTTGTCGTTTGATGCTATTAACATAGATGATGTAAGTTTGTTTGCAAATTCATCCTTTTTATTTTTAGTGACTTTTAATTTGTATTGTATCGATGTACTCTATCAAATTGAATGAACATCTTTTATTGTTGTAAAAAATATATTCAAAAAGTTGAATATATACATTTGTTCACCATTTTTCAAGACAATATTTCTATTTTAATTTCTATCCTAGATGCACTGATTACTTCCTATCATAAATTAATTTGTTGGAAATAATTTTATAAATCGCCACATCGAATCTCATTGTGCATTGGCCACATCGAATGTGAATAAACTTACAAACAAAATAAGTTAGCCAAAATTTATATGCTAACCAACAAAAACATCATGATAGTCTCCAAACAAAGAGAAAAACCCTCAACAAAAATTTTCCAATAACGAAAAGCCTACAATAGCCTCAAGAAAACCAAATACTATGGTGGAATAGGACTAAAAATCCAGAAAACACTGAAAACAATAAACACTTCACAACTGATGATTGCATAAGACTTTGACAATCAGCCAATTCCATTTGTTCACTGAAATGGATATATTGTGAAGTGTTTATTGGAATGATCCCAAACCCTTTGAGCAGCATTAATGGCAAACGCTCTGATATCAGTGTTCCTGATTCCAGTGTAACCCTAATTTCCAACTTAGGCTGAATTTTGAGTCGGCTATTTATATAGCGGGATAAAACTTGATTGTAGATTAGATAAACATGGTCTGATTGGATTCCATGACTGGTTCTTTCTAAGAACACTTGGATGTAATCATCTTCGCCTTCACCAGTAGCAATATTAAATATCAAACTGGAACCCTGTGATTCAACTTCAGGAACAATGAAGCAGAAAATGAAGCCCAAATGATCAAAAGAATAATGTGAGCTCAGATCAATAGTCATGTAATCATTTGTTGTCTTATACTCCAACCAATATGGAACACTGTTTCCTGGGTACACATATGTAGCTTGTGATTCATAATGATTTCCAAATGTGGATACATGCTGGAACGCAAAATTCATCATGTTGATATGTGCATTCAACCCAATAGCATTGAGAGAAGGTTCATCTAGTTCCAGACAATTCCAGAAGGAAACCCTTGTCTTGTTTTCCTTCTGTAGTTGAAGAGTGGCTGAAAGGAAAGTTACAGTCTTCAGTGATACACAGTCATTTGCATCTAGGGTTTTCAATAACGAGGGAAGAACTGGGAGACTTTGAAGCTTCTTACAATGGCTTAAATTCAGATGTCTCAGATTTGTAAGAAGCTTTATGTCTTCGGGCAAATTCTCAATCTCACTGTGTGCAAGAAGTAACTTTTCAAGTTTGGTTTGGAGTCCAATTGATCGGGATAGTTGTTTCATACCCTTACCATAAGTAGCCTGGCTTCCCTGCCAACGAAGTAGCATAAAAATGACATATTAAGTTATTATTTTATTTTTAAAACAGCAAAATTTATTAAAATCAGATTAGTGTTCAAAATGAACATAGAGAGACAAGATAGAAAAAATAAAGGACTATGTATATAAGCGGATCATCCAAAAGTGAACTCTCACACCTCATACATCAAATCACTAATAAAGACATCATTCAACCGATGATGTCAATCACCAAACCTAATAAAAACTAACCACAAAGACCAAAACCAATATAAAAAAATCAACCCAAAACTTCATACAACAATAAAACCTAAGTTGAGGCAAAATCACAAATGCCCACCTAAAGTAGTTCCAAATACCCGACGTCCGCTACTCACACGAAAACCTCCAAAAAAATCCTTGAAACACCTTCTCTTTTTGGCGTCGAGCCCAAAATAATAAACGAAAAACATTTAATCCAACATTGATACAAACACCTTCCGTAAAATATATTACTTTTGTCTTTGATTGTAATTACTCATTGAGAAAAAAAATTGTTTATACATACATGCATAGTATTTCAATTTTCTAGGTGCATTATTATTTGTTTCCAAACATAACTCTGATAAATATTATAAATATGCCTTACAGTATAAAAAAAATAATAGTGTGATAATTAACTTAGTAACTTTTGTTTGAACGGAATAATTTAGTACTGCAACACAAATTACTTATACAAACTATTTTTTTTCTTAACTTTCATTTTCTTTATTATAATTTATTTTTTTTAATAAAAATGGTACAAGACGCCACCTTTAAACTATTATTGAGAGGTCTACTCTATATTTGGGGTTGTGATCTATTGAGAGGTCCATATTTTTGACCTGGTCCAAAGGTGGACACTCTTTAGTAAACTTTTATAAAATATTTATTTATTTTACTAAAAATAGTAAAGAAAAATATATGAACATATGCTTAAAGAAGATTCATGCAATACGTAGGATTTAACATCCAATCCTCTAAGTTAATCCCCTCTTTCCCACCAAACCAAACCCAATACAAAGACCATTTTGATTTGGCTTTTTCTCTGTTCAATTATACCTTTAAGCAAATTTCACCATAAAAATATTCTTTGTTATCTCATTGAAAAAATAAGAATTTATATTATATTTGTTATACTGTTTTAAAGATATTATATTTGTTATATTGTTGGTATCATTGAAAAAAAATGAGTATATGTTACAATATGAAAGGGCAAAATATATATTTATCTAAACCGATAATTTTAATCAAAATCAAATTAATTTTAATAAAAAGTTCATAAAAACTACCGTTCATAATTTATATCCATTAGCCCAATAAGAATAGCGGACAAACGTGCACGTAGTGCCGGTCTAAACACTAGTTATTATGAAATTCCTTCTTCTTTTTTTTTTACGAAAAACGATTAAGGGTCACATTTCTACCTAGGGTTGTTCAAAACTAAATCAATCCAATAGAAAAACCACAAACTGATTCAAGTCAAACCGAAAACTTCAAAAACTGCATTTGGTTCGGATGTATTTAGATCATTTTTTGACTCAATCGTACGATTCAATATGGTTTGCAGTTTTGATTTTGCCAACCGAATCAAACCGCAACATAAGAGAAACACCAATTAAACTTTTGTCATCCAACCTAACACTCATAGAAATTCAATATGAAACTTTATAGAATAACATGTTTTCTCTAGTAAGTTTCTTTTATTCTTTTGTTTTCAAAAATGTATTATATACTTTAATTTAATTCTATTTGCCCTTTTGTATATAACTTTATATTAGATATATCTTAAATCGTATAAACTCAATGATCACTTAAACTTTTTCATAGATATATCTTTATATTACATAATGTCATGTTTTCTCTTAGTCTTTTTCATTTCTTACCGAAAAAGGTTGATTTTGGGTCCATGTTTATAATTTGGTCTATGATGATGGAAACATTGTTGGAAATAAATTGTTTCTAACTTGATTTTAATGTTGGAAACAAAGATCTAGTCGTCTAGAAAAATAAATCTCAACAACTAAATCAACTCAAACTATATTAGTTTGATTTATCTTGCGGTTCGGATAACTTTCAACTCCAAAACCGAAGCACAAACATTATTGGGAGGTGATCATTTATTTTGAATGGAAAAAAAGTCTATATATATATATATTTATATATATTGAATAGCAATATTTATTAACTAATAACCAAGTTCTTGCACAAGAAGAAAAGAAACTGACATAAAATTACAAAACAAAAACGTAGTATATAAACGGAACACCAACAACAACAATACATATCCATCACCTATAACTAGAGGGCTACCATCAACACCAGTACAAAAAAACTAACCCCAAAACCAAAGTCAGCTCCTAAATCAAAATATACACATACATATTATATATATATATCTCCCAACCCCTCGAGAAGAGAGAGCAGGTGCCGAAAAGAACAAACAAACACCACCCTAGTGCTTAAGGCAATACAGGGCCTGGCAAAACATAGATACAAAATCCCTTCCGAAAACAACACAAGCAGCAAAAAAACAACACAGCAGAATCAACACAGCAAGTGCTGTTAACAGCAGCAACGCCGCCCAAAAACAGTGGCCACATGATCACCCAAAAAAAACTCCCAAAACCTCCACAGCTTGCAGCAAACCACAAATCCTATCTAGTACCGAGGATTCCAACGCCATTCATATATATGGGAGCGAATATACAAAGTTGGATATGCCAACCAAACCAAATACCAAAAGCACCTACAACACCACCACACAACCAAAACCGGAAAATACACACTAGCTCTGAAGGTAAAACCGAAAGAAAACAGCAGCAAAAGGAAAAGAAAAAAAAACATGTACATCACCACCAAGAGACCAAAAGCAAAAGAAAACACCAACAAAGAAGCTTATAACATTCTACCAAAAACCCATCACAACAGGATTGAGAGGCCATCGTTAGACACATCCCTTGAATTTAGAGGGAATTTTAAAGCATTTGATATTTTTTTTTTTAACAGCTAAATTCATTGAAACAACTCCATTCTGAAATGATATTTATTTTAAAAATGATGGAGATATAAAGTGGAATGATAGACGGTCGTTATTAGCTAAAAATGTATTGAACGACAAAATTTATTAAGACGAACAAAGAACGAAAAAATAGTAAATCAATAAACAAATGACGCCACATATAAATGAAACTCCCAAAAGAAAACCCGGACATCCCAGACATCAAAACACTAACAAAGATACCGCCTAACCGAGGGCTATAACCAAAAAAATAAATACAAAAACTAATCACACCAAAATGAACAACCAAATATATCTCCATTCCAATATATACACTCCATGCATACAATGTCATGCATATACAGTGTGTGTTTATATGTATATATTGAACGATAAAATTTACTAATAACCAAGTCGATCGATGTGCAAGGTGAACGAAGACGAGCATGGCATTGTATAATTAACTTTTGGCTTTAAAAGAATACATACCTTGTTATGTTTCGGTACTTCAATGGATTCTTCACGAACAATTTCAAGAGCCGTTAATTGTATGATGCTATGCATAGATACGTCTTTATGTTGAGAAATAGTTAGAAGAGCTTTATTTTTCAGACTCTGTAAAACATCGACCAAATTATAACCACCATCCTCCAACAAAAGTTGTATGTTGTCTACATTCATTGGCAGTTGTATGTTGCCAACTTTCAAATGCAATCCATCCGAAAGAGATGCAATATCCAACAACACCTTCTTCTCAACACGATTGAGATCATCACAACTCAATCTAATAACATCATGGACATTTTTCAGTAATGTCGCTCTTGTTGTAAGCTTCTCAAATTGGCTTTCCCATGTCCTTTTATCTTTTATTCCACCAATAAAATGACCTAGTTCTTTAAGAACTAATGGAATACCTTGGGCATAATTGACCATTTTCTTTGTTAACTCATACTCATAGAAGTCCATTTTTGGATGGTTTTGTTCAAAGGCATTCACATTGAAAAGTCGAAAAGAGTCATCAAACTCCAATGGCTTAACTTCATACACATCATTGTCATCAACCCTTTTGGCGAGTACTTGCTTATCTCTTGTAGTTATGATGATTCTACTACCTCTTCCAAACCTAGCAAGATTTGTTCCAATTAAATTTTCTAGTTGCTGTGGATCATTGACATCATCAAGAACAACAAGAACCTTCATACGACGAAGCCCCCTCTCAACAAAATAGGGCAATCCATGTGGTGTGTCAAATTTCAAATCTTGTTGCCTGAATAGAGTAGAATAAAGCTCTTTCTTTAAATACAGAATTCCATGTCTTCTACATTCTTCTCTCACATTAGCCTTAAAGTAACAATTGTCATATTTAGAACGTAGCCTGTTATATACGTTTTCTGCAATAGTTGTTTTCCCTATACCAGGCATACCCCAAATAGCAATGGCGCGGACATCTTTTGAATCTACCAATAACAATGATTCAACGTGTGAAATTTGATTGCCAAGTCCAATAAGCACTCTTTTTGAGTGAAGTTTATGCTTATGATGAATATCATTCAACTTCATCCACACACGTTTAACTATGTGTTCAATAAGATCAGCTTCGTGCCTGTACAAGAGAAAGAAAAAAAATGGTCATTCATATATTAATTTAGAGTGTGTCTAATATGAATTGGCTCAAAGGTCAGTCTTTACCATTTTTATTAAAAAAATTATAATTAATAAAAAGTTGATAACAAAACACTCTAAAGGATTACCTCCACCTGAGCTAAGAGGAACCTTTGGTAAGAAAACATAGTTTATTGGACAAAAGATTTTAAATTAATATACCGAGAATGCTAACGAATGTCCTTAAGCATTTGGTTAATGTACCGAAAACAGTAAGTATTTATCAAAAATTAATGTAATTATTGCATTAATATAATTAACAATTTGTATTCTCAAGACAAAATTCTTTTAATAAATTCCTTAACCAATATCTTTTAGGGCACCGTTAGCATATCTAAATGTGAAGTTTTTTTCAGAAAAATTTTAAATTAATTAACCTAAAACTTTTATCAAAAAAAATAAAATTAATTAACCTAAAACTTAATACTAGTATGTTAAAATATGAATAAGAATAGATGGTTTCTAGGGTTTAAGACAAAAGATTTCCTTTTCCCCCTAAAAAAGACAAAAGTTAACTTTTCAGTAAGTATAAATAGAAACAATAAATAATAAAGAACTTACGGAAACATCGATGAAGGAAAACCAGAGATACTAGCAGATTCACTCAAAGCAGATCTCCACTTTTGAACCCTCGTCAAATTGTACTTTTTTTCATGTTCCGCAAATGCATTTGCATATGTTCCTCTTTGATGCTTCACAGTTGCAGGATCTAATTTGTGGAAAACTGGAATTAGAATCTGTCTATCTTTGTGTCTGCATTGAACAATTTTGACTAGTTCATCCAAACACCAATGTGAATAAGTGTAATTCTGTGAAAAGATCACCAAAGAGATCAAAGATTCTTCAATTGCTTGAAAAAGTGATTGTTGTATTTCATCTCCTTTGTGAATCTGATCATCCACAAATACTACAATTTTCTTTAGACGGAGAGCTTGAGTTAAGTGGCTCAGAAAACCATGGCGGATGTCTGAACCTCGGAAGTTGAGAAAAACATCATAATTGATATGAGAATGAAATTTGTTGGAATCTTTAATGTCTGTTTTTGTTGCTTCAGCTTCTATTGATGTGGAAACAAACGCAAACCCAATACAAACGAAGCAACATAAACTCCTTAAGGTGGTACTGTGGTTCATTGTTAATTTGTTATGAAAGCAAATGGAATTCGAAGGAATTAAACCCTAAAGAATAGGAATTATAAGGAAGGAGGCCGTAAAGTACAGTGAGTGCTTGGGCAGTGGTCTTGGGCCTCCTTCTATCCAAACTATGATCTACATTGGCCTCTTTGGCTAAAATAAAAGAAAATTGCTCCTTCTTTTTAAAATTGTGAGTTCCCTTAACTCAAATTTGGAATGTTTTAGTTAAAGTTAACTCATCCTGACACTTTTAAGATTGGTTAAACCGAATTCAAAAAATAATTGAATAAATCTTAAAAGTGTTAGCGAGAATTAACTATAGCTGAAAAATGTTGAGTGAGAGTTAACTGAGTTAAGGAAATGAGCAATTTTGAAAGGGAGAAGAGTAATTTTCAAAATAAAATTAGCAGCCTTATTCCATTTTTATTAAAAAATTAATCAAAAAATTCTTTGTTTTCTTTATTTGTAACATTTATGGTTTTTTTCTCTTCCACTTAAATCCTCTCATTTAAAAAGTGCACACAATTATCCTTATTTACATTGTTGTTTTAAAATTTGATGTGGTTGTGACAAGTCAATAATTTTCATGATTTTATTGCTTGTTTGGTTTACACGTAATTATTTAAAATTAAACTTCTGAGTTTTTAAAAAATGAATCAAACCCCAAATTTCTTCATCTTTTTCCTTCATTGATAAAAAATCCAAATTTCTTCATCATCTTTCCTCCTTTATCATTCAAAAAATATTTCTTCTTTTCATTTATCTTGTACAATAAAAAAATAAAAAAATAAACAAATACACTCTTATCATCACTTTCTTCATATTCTTCGCTCTTTCTTCTTCCTTTTACTTTTCAATATTAGGGTTCATCAATCATAGAAAAAAAGAGAGAACGTGAGATAGGTGTAAAATGGAGTATAATTGCTTCAACTATATCATCCATCTTCCGCCCCATCATCCTCTTGTTTGTGCAGCTACCGACCCCTTGTTGGGTATGATCACTGTTGGGTATTTGATGATGGTGAAACAATAATATCAATGGAAATTGATATTCATGGTTTTCTCAATTAAATCAAATAATTTTTCAATTAAGGCAAAAATATGAATGATTTTTGTGTTTGAATGTTGTGTATTTGGAAGAAGATGATGGAAATGAAGGATTTTTTTGAATTTGAAAGACGCTAAAAAGGAAAGAGAATAAAAAGGAAAAAGAAGATGAAAATATTTCCCATTTTATTTCGTATTATTTAAGTTTTTTTCAATAAAAAGTTAATTACAACAATGACTTGGCCTCCATGTCAGCAGTTTTGAATAAAAAATGGAAAAAGTATAATTGTGCTTACTTATCAAGAAATATAAGTTTTAAATAGAAAAAAAAAAAGAGTAAAGGACTAAGTGTTACATGTAAATTATAAGATAAAAGTTTCCTTAAGTAATTTTGCCTAAGGAGTAATGATGAACAAACACATTTTTTTAGACAAACTAGTTAAAAACCCATGCGGGTTAAACACTATTATTTTGAAAATCTTTGTTATATGTTTGAATAAGTTAATATGTTGTCAACTGATTAATTTAAATGTATGTTTATCAATGTGATTGTTTTTAGACGCAATGCACTATATCTTATAAACGCATAATTGCTTGAATTCTAAACTTTCGATTTTGCCGAAGACATGTCCTGAAACTGTCATCGTTGACAATTGACACAAAGCATTATAAAGCTTTGCTACATAAAAAGTGCCTATTTCATTCTGATCAAGAGAAACTGATGCAGCTATATAGTAAACATTCTCATGCTTTTCAATGATTAAGATTAGGTGCAACTCTCATAATACCATCCAAACTGGTTAGGATTGAATTTAGTAGTTTTCTCAATAGTGATGCAGTATGTATCCTAACACAAATTATTCAAATGAAATAAAGAATAAATGTATTTTTAATTTGTGCGTAAAAAAAACTCAAAGCATGTTTGTGCACAAAAAAAGCAGACCTTGACTAAGTCTCTAAATTCAGCAAATGGCCTAACTTGAGACAGATTGGAAAAGTCGTTGTACAGAGTACATTGAGAAGAAGCTGAACCCTGACTTAAGTTATGACTGAAGCTTTGACTCTAAGGTTAAGAAGTGTTAAGGTCACGACAACTATTCAAGAAACATGGTCAAAAAACAATCAAATCAGATTGTGAAATAATAAGTTGCTCTAACATTGTATTGTGAAATCATGATGCAAACTTACCAAGTCTTAAAATACTAACCAACCGGGTGATGTAGGTTGATGAGCAGCCTTGAACCTGACCAATTGTTACATATATTTGGCTTGCCATTGTCTACAAAATGGAAGCAAAGAACTCAAGGTAAATAGATGGTACATGACAAAGCTATTGACAAAAATAATAAATGTACATCACAGTGACCTCCAAGCTTGCATTGAGCATGAGTCAATATTAAAACAATAGGCCCTACATCCTTTCGATCAACAAGAAAATTCATCAAAGCTACAAAGTATTTTTCCCATAGTGTTACATCAACCATATTCCCACTGCATAAGGAAAGACATCTTTCAGGTCATTATCAAACCTATACAAAATCTTATCATCCGATGCTGACAAATTAGAAAATAATACCTTTCATCTTTCAACACAATGTTCGTACACGGTTTCTTTTCAGTCCCAAATGGAGTTGTCCTGACAATCTCATGAAGAAGCCCAATGATTTCTTAAAAAAAAAAATTTTTATAAGAACCTTATAATCGGAAAAAATACATAAATAAATTAAAGCACATAACTATACCATATAAAACGTCAGTTTTGAATTTTCCATCTTGAATTTCCTTAAATAACTTAGAGCGAAATTCATGAGTAAAAATGTTAGTTAACTTTCATCCTTCGGCACCTTTGTACCAGAACCAAAGGGATGGTCAACGAGCCTAAATAAAATGTCATTATCAAACACATGACAATTATACAAAGTATAAGTCTTGTTTTGTTTGCTTTCCTCGATCAAAGCCTTCCAATGCTCCAATTCTCTATATCGAGTTATTACATGAACTCGATCACCCTAAATCCGAGAAAGAAACAAGAAAACAGAAATAAATCAAAATGCACACTAATAAGTAACATTGATAAATCATAAATGAAATTACAACAAATCTTACCTAACTCCTCTAACCTTTGCATCACAAATACTGAGCTCCATATGTTGATTCTCATTGCTACTGTCACAATCCAAGAATCAAGCACTCTAAATCCTATTTTCCAAATGTCCAAATCCTTTTTGAGATCCTTAATGTAGTCATAATCCCTTGATATTGAAATCCATATATAGAAATACAACAATACATCATTTAATTTTATTCCATTTGTTCATTCTGATATCGAGATAAGCTAACATATTTTTGTGTGATCAATTTTTGTATCATCAAATCAACCTAATCTTAAATGCACAAATTTTTGTATCATTAACTTTCTGGACCTCAATGATATGACAAAAACAAATTCACACCAATCAATTTTCGTACTGCTCAATGATATAAGAAAGAATAAACCAAATATGAAAATTGTTACACCTTTAGGAATACTCACAAAATCAAACAGCTAATCAAGGTTTTTTTTATCATCAAGTAGGAAATTTAATGCCAAAAGTTAAAATATTAGACGTATTAGATCTTTAGCACCACCCAAAATTGAATCATCAAAATAATGACATCAATCATGATATACCAATATCATAACCACATGCATCATTTTTTTTTCAACTACAGTACCAAAAGCTAAAATAATAATTATGTCAATACCTTACCATGAGCTAAAATTCATTCAACATGACCTCTACTATAATCCACATGCACGCATTTATTTAGACCATGAAAAAATGCATCAAATGCAAAAATAGGATCGATAGAAGCTAAAATAACAATTCTGTCACAACTTTACCACAACTTTACCATCATCTAAATGCATTTATCTAGACTATGAAAAAAATGCATCAAATGTAAAACCAGGATTGCAACAACAAACATGCAAACATGACAACCTCAACTAAAAAAATCATCTTTCTTGAAAACAAACCCAAAATGAGGAACAAAACACATGAGATCATCATATAAAGGACTATATTTACTCAATGACGTTTACTTTGTGTAACATGAATACAAATTCGTATCATCATATAAAAGACTTGTCCAATATTTGAATAGGATAAATAATTTAAGGAGACTCAAATAATAACATAAATAATATCAAAATAGTTGAATTTTTCTTTTTCAATTATACTCTATAACAAATTTCGTTATAAGAATACCATATTTTTGGTGTCTTTCAAAAAGATAAGAATTTATATTATATGATATTATAATTGTTACATTGTTGGTGTCATTGAAACAAATATGTTTAGCTTTTTTGAATAAGAAAAATATATGCATTGTTTTTTTTTTGTGATGGTCGGGGATTGAACCCCAGACCTCGCATATATTATGCATTGTCCATAGCAACTAAGTTAAGCTCACGAGGACAGTTTGTTACAATATAAAGGTGCAAAATATATATATAAGTATTATTTTTTTTTATATTTATACTTATACTTTTAATTAAAATCAAAATTTTATAAAACTAATCATATTAGGAACCACCTTGTTTTCACATTAGGAACGATTCAAGCACCAACGTGCTCCACCATATTAGGCACCAAAAAACTATTAACTAATTAATATTAGGTTGTTCCAACCTAATAGGGACCTCATTTGAATCGTCTAGGCATCCCCACCTATATCATAACCAGTTACTCTAAAAAACTGGATTATATCTATAACAATGCACGTTGCCAAGTCTTAAAACTTTATTTGTCATTCTTTAACCTGAGAGCTGTCAAGTCTTATTTTATTTTCACCTTTTGTCCCGATGGTTAATTAATGTACGCCTATTCTTCTTCGATAACTCCATTCAAAAAGGAACATTTCACGTCTATCCGATAATTTCTTAGCTTGTGTTGAGATGCTAGATAAATTACGAGCTTTATGATATCCTAGTGAGCGACTTGGGATAAACACCTTTATCATAATCGACCCTTTTGTTGTAGCCATTTCAACTAGTCTTGCCTTGTGCCCTTTAATTTTTCAATTGATGTTCTTCTTTGTGTTGTATATTCTCTTTCCATTGATAGAATTACCGTGTTTTGGAATTGATACATGGTCCCACATATTATCCTTCTTTATGACTTGTACTTCTTCATCTGTTGGATTTCTCCGCCTCTTCTCTTGCACAGCTTCTTCAAAATTCATCGGTTCATAGCTTACAGAAAGACATAATAGTGTGACATTATCCATTCCTTTAGTTTCCTCATGAATATCTTCAAGCCTTTGTGGTGATAAGGGCTCTATGTTTTCATAGCAATCTTGAAGACTTTGTGTTCACGTTGTAACCCTTTCACTGCTAGTGTCTTTAAAAGTGGGTGATGTGGGTGAGCGGGGCACTTGTTGAACTTCTCTATATGTTTCTCCTTAAAATTTAAGAAAGAAATTGCATTCCTTTTGGTATGCTCCAAAGTCCCATTCTCCTTCTGCATCAAAGACCACAACTTAGGTCATTACAATCTTGTTGTTGTCTGGGTTGTATAACTTGTAGCCCTTTGAGCTTTGATCATAACCGACAAAGATAAACTTCTCGATTTTATCATCACGCTTTCCAATTTTCTTATCTAGAATGTGAAAAGTGGCTACACTCTCGAAGACCCTCAAGTGTACCGTACATGGCTTTCTTCCACTCAATGCTTCTTGTTTTGTCTTATCCCACACAGTCTTTGTTGGAGATCGATTAGATAGATAGACTGCAAACACCACAACTTCAGCTCAAAATTCTTTTGGTAGTTTCTTACTTTTTAGCATGCTTTGAGCCATGACAACTATTGTTCGATTCTTCCTTTCCGCCATACCATTTTGTTGGTGGATCTTGGAACAAACAGTGGACGTCTGATTCCATTCTCTTCACAAAACTCTTGAAACTGTTTAGAAGCGAATTATCTTCCTCGGTCAGTCTGCGTAGCTTTTATCTGCAGACCACTTTATTTCTCCATAACAATATTAAACTTGTTGAAGGTGGTAAAGACTTCTGATTTCTACTTCAAGAAATACACCCATATTTTTCTTGTAAAATCATCAATTAAAAGGAAAAAATAATTATATTTACCTAGTGAGCATGGCTTAATTGGCCCATAGACGTCGGCATTTATAAGCTCAAGTGGCTTATTGGCTCTTGAACTTGAATCCTTTGGAAAAACTCACCCGCAATTGTTTCCGAAGTAAACATCCTTCACACAATTGGTCTGGATGATTGATAAACGGAAGACCTCTCACCGTATATTATTTTCCATCAAGCCTAAGCCTCCGAAATTTAAGTGCCCAAATCGAAGATGCCAAAGCAACGAAGCATCACCTTAGAAAGCGTTGAGACATTTTGCAACATCATTTTCAATATTCAACAAGAACATCCTATTTTTCAACATTGGTACCTTGGTGATGATATTATTTTTTCCATCTTTGATGGAGAGACTTAAATTTTTCATGTTAATATCATAACCCTTTTTTAATCTTTATCCCAGACTAAAAATATTATTCTTCATATTTGGTACATAGTAGACATTTGAAATAAATTAATGTCTTCCATTTTTCAAACGAATTAAAATATTACCTTTGCATTTTATTGGAATCTTGGAATCATCACCAAATGAGACATTGCCACTTACTGATTTATCAAGGTCCACGAACATGCTCCTTTTGCCACACATATGATTGTTTGCACCAATGTCAAGGTACCATAAATTTTCTTGGATTCATTTGTTGCTCCCATGTGCTATCAGTGATGTTTCTAATTTCTCATCCTTCTATTCCACATAGTTGGTTTTCTCCTCTACTAGATTCTTGGGAAATCTACGCTCTGAATTGTAATCGCCAAAATTCTGACAATTATAGCATTAAGTTTGAGATATGTCATTCCTTGTGTTTGGGTATTCTCTCTGACGTCCTCTTGTTGAAATCTCTCCTTCCTCATAACTGCTTCCGGTAAAAATTGAACCATGTCCACCATTGCCACATCCAAATTGTCCTCAACTGCGGCCTCGTCCTCAGCCTTTGACTTGACTTTGTTGGCTCCTCTCAGTTCTTTGACTTTCTTCTTTCTCTTTTAGTTTCTCGATGATCTCTTTCTTCTTCTTATGCTTCTCCTCATAAGCTTCCAAAGTGATGAGTCAATAAATTAGTGTTTTTAATATGTTATTTGAGTCTATTTTATTTAGATTTGATTTAGTTTTATTTAAATATTATTTCCTTTTAGAACTATTTTACTTCAATTGCAAATTATTATATTTCAGGAACAAATATCTAAAGATTTAGTCTTGGAGCAAAAGAAAGAGGATTAGGAGCTGATTCGGGATGAAAATACGCAATATGGGACAAAAATATGTCACTCCCCAAAGTCAGAGACATGGCACGGCCCGTGCCCCCAACAGCACGGTCGTGCCAACCTTCAGGGTGCTCTTTTGCTTCCCAGACAAGCTACCTATTAGTTTACTTCTGACCTAAAAGCCCATGGTTTCTTGTGGAACATTCTATTGTTATATTTCTTAGGGCTTAAGTCATTGTAAACTATAAATAGAGTAGCTAGCTATCACAACAAATCATCTTTTGTTCTTGGAATTCAATAGTGACAATTGTCTTTCTTAATAAAAGTTATTCTTTTAC
>Ga0228710_1006726_pt1 | contig 17300 bp, 8 predicted proteins | sample MedpolnodulmetaG_FD_177995 | JGI IMG/M metagenome (GOLD analysis project Ga0228710, IMG submission 177995) | Root nodule microbial communities from Medicago polymorpha collected in Santa Monica, California, United States - pink nodules | ecosystem: Host-associated > Plants > Roots > Nodule... | reverse complement strand
TTGGAGAGCATTGCCATCTTCTGAACTATCTCAGGATCTTCATCAGAATCTCCAGATGTAGATTCTTCTTCAGACTCCAATGCCTTCAGAGCCTTAGATGACTTCCCTCTAGACTTTAGAGCAATAGGTTTGTGCTTCTTGATAGATTCATGCTCATTAAGACCAATCTCATGACACTTCAAAGAGCTTATAAGATCTTCAACACTCAGAGTGTTTAGATCTTTAGCTTCTTCAATAGTTGTCACCTTTGGTCTCCACTTAGCAGGCAAGCTTCTTAGAATCTTATTCACATGATCAGAGGCTACGTAGCTTTTCTTCAGAATCTAAAGTCCAGAAACAAGAGTCTGAAATCTTGAGTACATTGTCTCAATACTTTCATCCTCCTTCATTCTGAACAGTTCATATTGATGAACAAGCATGGTAGCCTTGGCCTCTCTGACTTTCTTGTTGCCCTCATAATTTGCACACAAAGAGGTGAACATAGCCTTAGCTGTAGACTTGTCACTCATCTTTAAGTATTCTTTATGAGGCAAGGCAGCCACCAGAATGCCTCTGATCAGATGATGTTTCTTATAAAGCTTTTTCTGTTCAGTGGTGTGAGCTTTCCTATCAAGAGCAACACCTTCTTCATCCAATCTCAAATTACCAACACCTTCTTCATGTAATGTAAAAAAAGTAGTTTAATGACTAGAAATTCACCTAAGATGAATAAATGTGAAATTCATGGTTTGAACCTCGACACATGCATATATAATGTCATGTCCCTGGCAACTTAGATAATCACGCATTGACTACTCATTCTAATTTTTTTTTTAATAGTGATTTGGGTCTTCAATTAACATTTATTTATTTTTTTGGTGATTTAAAAAACGATGTTTGTTTAACTATTATTTTGGAACAACTTTTTGAAACAACTCTTTTTCATACTTTTACTTTTCGTATTCTCTATATCTCTCTTTGTCTCTCTATTGTTTTTGTCCAATAAAAGAAGAGAAAAATAAATTTATTTCAAAAGTTGTCATAAAATAATTATACAACTAACATCACTTTTTAAAAAACTATCGGTTACTAATTTTCTTAAAAGGTTTTAAATTAGCAACTTACACTTTTAAAGGATATTCCACAAATTTGTATTATTGTACACTGTTGGTTCAGTTGGTTAGAAATTGGTTCATATTTGCGAAGATATGGGTTCACCTCATGATGTCAAAGTTAGGATTTCGTTGGTGGGTAATTATTAAATATCTTTGTAAAAGCATTTTGAGTTTTAAACTTTGCCTCGTTCAATTCTCCCTGCTATATCATTTGTTAGCTATTTTTTAATATAGAACTGATCATTAATGTAGAACCGATCTTATAAATCTCTTGCTAATAGTAGACAAAATCATGGTTATTAGGGAGGTTGTCTTAGTGTTGTTGTTGTGAACAATGTTGATTATAATGAAATAAATCCATGGGAAGTGCAAGGGGAGTGAATGTAATCTTGGTTATAGGGTGAACTAAGATAAATACTTTGTGTCATCTCTTATCTCCTATATCTTTATTCTCCGCTGCTATCCATTTTCCTGTATCATAAAAAGAGAATCAGAAGGAGACCAACACAATTCAAATCCCCTTTCTTATGTTTTTCTCGCCTTCAGGTTCTTCATGATGAAACCTCCAAGAAGCTTGATCCTGAAAAGAATAAAGAAGGAAAGCCCCCAAGAGAAGGTCGAGGACCTCTAGCTCGACTACGTGAATGTGCCCTTAACAATTTTCAGGGATAAAATCCTAATTGAATGCACCTCCACAAGATTCAAGGAAGTTTGAATAAAGTTTCTAAAATATCAGCGTCCAAAGCAAGTGCATACAAAAGCAAGTACTGTCGGTTCCACAAATGTCATGGTCACAAAACCAAAGATTATATCCATCTTAAGGATGCAATTGGAGTGTTCGTACAACGAGGAATGATAAGACAATACACCAAGAACTCATCCCAAGAAAGGAAGAAGGCTGAATCCCCCCATTCAAGGAAGATGAATGAAGCAACCATCTAAGGTGCAGAGGACAAGAAGGACCTCAACGTTGTTATGGCGATCACTGGCACCGAAAATTTTGTTGCCTTCCCTTAAAATGCAGAGGTAACAAATCCTTCCTATATGAGTACTTGGGAAACATTTCCTTCTTCCCTCGTAATTCCAGGAGAAGGAATAAGCATAGCAACGATGGGGAAGATCAAAAGGAAGTTCGAGGAACTAATGAGCATCACCCAACACACCGTCACTTTAGCAAGGACAACTAGAAGATCCCCACTGGCAGTCTATGATAATGAGATCCAAAATGGATTACAAATGCAGTAATGCCATTGCTCGTGCAAGCTTACACGGTAAATTTCGATGTTCGCATGTTCCTTGTCGACCTGGAAGCCTTATACAACATCATGTACACCAGTCCGTTTGAACCTCTCCAGTTGACAAAGAAAAATCTAGTTCAATATGTTGGGTTTGATATTTTCGGATTCAATGTCTCGTCGCACATAGAACCAACGCTTCCCAAACAAAGCAACAATCAAGATCAAAATCTCGATCAATCCAACAATCCAAAAAGACAAAACCATCAGATATCTAAACGTTGAGATCAATCCAACGACTGTGGCATCTCATCGAAAACCAACGCTAAAAGGCACTCAAAGGCCTATGTAGTCAAAGTACACTTACTAGCCTTTGCACATAGCATGTAGTAACCAAGAGTTATGATGTCCCACGAGATACTTGCAATTAATTATGAATGTGACAAAGAACAACACACACGCTCTTCCTTGCAAACATGATATCCTTACAACCAGAAATTCCATATGAACTCGATACTCTTCGCGAGCATTTTTTTTTTAACAATCCACATGTCTTCTTTGTCATATTTAATTTAATAATAAGTGTCAATCCTAAAGGCTAATTTTTAAAAATACTATGATAGAAAAAATAAAGAATAATCTCCGTGAGCATAGCTCAGTTGGTAGAGATATACATTGTTATATACAGGGGCCGGTGTTCGAACCCCGGACAACCCACTTATTCACCTTAAAAAAGGTGAATTTTAGTCACTAGTCTACTTGACAAAAAAAAATTAAGAATATAATTAATTTTAACATTAAACGCTTAAGGTAGAAATTTTTTAAAATATCTTAATGATATGGCTTTTAATTAAGAAAAGTAAATATACATATTGCAACCACTATGGTTGTTCAAATTCAAACCGATCCAAATTAAAACCACAAATTGATTCAAAAAAACCGAAAACCACACCAAACCAAATAATATTGGATGTGTTTGGATGACATTTTATGAAAACCGCTCGGATTAGATCGGATTTTGGATTGATTTTTCAAAACCGAACCGAACCGCATACATACATTTTAATATATATGTCCATTTTTATAAGTATAATAGATTATATTAAACTATTATTATTTTTCTTTTTAGTTCTTTTAATAGTACAATGAGTTTACCTTAATCAATTTTGTTTCTATTTCATATGTTTTAAAGATAATCAATCATTTTTATAAATCATATGTTATATTCTATATTTTATATCAAACCTATTATTTTAGCATATTTTTATAAGATTATTATTAATAAAAAAGTTACAATTTGTAATTTGGATATCCAAAAACCGATCCAAATTAAACCGCATTAAATTGGATCAGATCAGATTGGTTTTTTAAAATTAATCATCCAAAATCGAACCGAACCACATATAATTTTATCTTTGGATCAGATGAGTTTTTGCCTTAAAACCGATCCAAACCGGACCGCAAACACCCCTAGCAACCACTTGAACATTTGCAGGTACATCCCCTCTTGTGAAGGACAACCATGAACCAACGTTAAAGTTGCTTCTCACCTTCTTCAAGTGACACTTGTGTTCTCTGGTAAGAACAAAAGTATTTTGATATATTTTCTTTTCAAATAAGGCTCCATTTGGATTGACTTATTCAGAGCTTATGTGGGCTTATCTATTAACATAAGCATTTTTATAGGTGTTTGGGCAAATCAATAAAAACAGCTTATCACAATTTCATAAGTTGCTTATCTATTATTCTTATGTGATGCACAATTAAGTTACATATGAACTATATTTATAGAGAAATACAATGACTTAGGAAAAGACACAATAATATGCATGTATTAATAGTACAACCCAATAATCTAATTACTAAATGAACATTCACTTATAATATTCATAACATGAAATTTACATACTAAACCTAGAATTAATTTTACTTTTTTGACTAAAAAACCTAGAATTTTTTTGAAGGAATGAAAGCTAGAACTTATTTAGTAATTTAAAAAAGAAAAACGAAATGCACTCAATGTACATTGGAAATTCTTGTCATTAAAAAAAATGCAATAGTATTCCTAATAACGATTTCCTAACAAAAAAATAAAAATAAAGATGAAGACAGAAAGACATTAAGAATGAGGAAGGTTTGAGGTTTGAGAATAAGGAAGATCGATGGAGATGGAACAGCTGGTGAGCATGGGTTTTTCTGAGGAGTTAGCCACCCAAGCGTTGGCCGCCACCGGCGGCAAATCCATCGTCGAAGCCACAGAATGGATTCTCACTCAAAACCCTAACAAAGGTAACTCTACTGATAACCGTTCATCATCTTTTTCTTTCCAACCTAAACTCAATCATTTCTTCCAACAAAAACAAACCAAACGCATTAAAGAATCACAAACACAAACACAAACACAACAAAACAAACCCTACACTCATCAACAGTTACATGAACGTCTGTGTCCAAGAAATTTGGACGAAGTTGTCGGACAAGACCATCTGCTTGCAAACAATTCCATTCTTTGTTCAACGATCCAACGCAGACGTCTCCCTTCCATTATCCTGTGGGGTCCACCCGGCACTGGTAAGACAACTATTGCCAAAGCTATTGTTAACTCAACAAATTCAAATTTCTATAGCTTTGTGTCTTTATCTGCCATTACTAGCGGCGTTAAAGACGTTAGAGATGTTGTTGAAGACGCCAGAAAACTCAGACACAGAACAAAACAAACCACTATTCTCTTTGTTGATGAAGTTCATAGGTTTAATAAATCTCAACAGGATTCTTTCTTACCCGTCATTGAAGATGGAAGCATTGTCTTCGTTGGCGCCACTACTGAAAACCCTTCTTTTCATTTGATCACACCTCTTTTGTCTCGTTGTCGTGTCCTTACCCTTAACCCTCTTCAACCACATCACCTCGTTTTGCTTCTCAACCGTGCTGTCGCTGATACAGACAAAGGCTTGGTTCAAAGCCTTGGTTTTGGTTCTGGTTTTTCCAAAGTTGATATTAGTGTTGGTAACAATGTGGTTGACTTCATTGCTAACAATTGTGATGGAGATGCTCGTGTTGCTTTGAATGTATTGGAGATTGCTTCCGTTAATGCTGCTGCTCGGGTTCAACAGGATAATCAGGAATTCAAGGATGTTGTTAGTGTCAGTGTTAGTGTGGAGGATGCTAAGGAGGCACTTCAATGCAAGCATCTTGCTTGTGATAAAACTGGAGAAGAACACTATAATTTAATTAGTGCACTACACAAGTCTATGAGGGAAAGTGATGCCGATGCAGCGATATATTGGTTGGCAAGAATGCTACAAGGAGGTGAAGAGCCGCTTTATATTGCACGTAGGCTTGTACGATTTGCAAGTGAGGATGTTGGTTTGGCTGATCCTTTAGCTCTTAATCAAGCTGTTTCCTGTTACCAATCTTGTCACTTTATAGGAATGCCCGAGTGCAATGTCATTCTTGCACAATGTGTTGCTTACTTGGCTTTGGCACCTAAATCCATAGCAGTTTATAGAGCGATTGGAGCTTCCGAGAAGGTAGTGAGCGAGTCAATTGGACAGAATGAAGGGGCGCCTCTTCATCTCAGGAATGCACCGACCAAGTTAATGAAGGAAATTGGGTATGGGAAGGGATACATATACCCTCCTGACAACCCTTCTTCAACACATAACTACTTGCCACCCTCCCTTCAAGGGTTCAAATTCCTCAATTGGCCTGACAAGAATCCCTCTGAATCTGATGGATAAAAATGTTCAATTCCTAATGGGAGTTTTTATATGTCATTTTGTTCCTCCACTCACCTTTTTGGCATTGCAAAGAAGTGTCTATTGTGTAGTATAAGTTAAGCAGTGGTGGGAGAATGGCTAATGCAAGTGTAATGCATGATGTAGGTATTGACTCAATTAAATGGTCATTTTGATGAACTTACTATTATTTGCAAGTCTAATATATTTGTGAGCTAACATTATCTGAAAAGTTTGGAACCTTTTATAGCAAAACTGATCTTTCTTGCAAAAGTGCTGATTGAGTTGTGTTAGTTGTAACGGTATGGAAGTTCACTCGTCCCTTTTCAATTTCCCATTGCTACTTGATTTCATTGATATGATCAGTGATTTTCATGGATAATGCGAGTTTTCTCTTCTTCTATGTGACCGTTCAGTCTCTGTTTATTCTGTTGGTATTCACTTTAATCATTGAGGAAAAAATTAGTTTATTACATTGATTTGAGAAAGATGAATATCTGAACAACAGGTTTGCTGAGGTTTACATTGTTGCAATATGCATATTTTCATTCCCGTTGCAACTATTTTCATTCCTTTTGCTTCTTTTTTTTTTTATTCGAATGAATATTTGCAATATGCATGCAACAAGAGACATTGATTGTGTTACATTGAATAATATATTTGTGAGCTCACATTATCTGAAAACTTTGGAACCTTTTATAGCAACTGATCTTTCTTGCAAAAGTGCTGATTGAGGGGATGATCGCTAGAGTTGTGTTAGTGGTAACGGTATGGAAGTTCACTTCATCTGGTTGTGATTATTTGTTTTAGTTGAATTATATTTCAATATCTATATAGCTATTAAATACTTTACGATAAGTAAAATAAAATTGTTTATTGTTCTATTATCTGACTTTGATTTACAGTCCTTGTTTTGTTTAGTAATTTTTGTTGATATATCTCAACATATGAATTTCACAACTAAGTTGGATTATGTATGTAACAATTTTAGAAAACATAAGTGATTGTATGTAATAATCACAATTTTATTTTACTTATCCTAAAGTATTTAATAGCTATATAAATGAATAATAATGCTGAAATAGAAAAGGGAGAAGTGAATTTTCTTACCATTACCACTAACGCAACTCCAGCTCAATCACATAGAGGTTCTAGCTCATTGTGTGGTAACCTTTCGCAGTCTCTGCTTTGGCCGCCAATATCGCGACGTTCTTGATAATGTCAGCTCAAAACACCATTCTGCGAAAAATAGCAGGATATAACTACGATACAAGCCTGTCTGCGAAAAATAGCAGTTCACCTATGAAGACACCCCTCTGGATCCAAACACCATTCTTGGAACAAACATAGAGTTTTTGTGAGCCTTCCCAAATACCACCGATTCTGTGGTTTCAAATTGAACCAGCCGAACAGTAACTCTCCGAACCGAATAGCATTGAAAATGGCCAAACTGGGACGGATAGTTTATGATTGAACTGAATAGTTCGATTCAGTTTAATTTGGTATTTTCAATGCTGTCCGGTTCAATTTTTTAGTTTTCAACTGAATGTTATGAGATAGAACAGTGTTTTCAAATAGTCACTATAGCTATGTAGCTTAGTATAATTTGAACAAATCACTATTGTTCTATAGTACACTATTTAATACAAATAGTTGTCAAATAGCGGTGGTATAGCAGTATAGCGTATCAAAATTTGAACAAACCACTATTTTCTACTATAACACAATTGACAAATAGTCTGTATTATCTCAATCAGCGCGATGCAAAAGCAGTTAAGGTGAGATTCAAAGAGAAGTTTCATCATCACCAATTTGCACCTTAGTGGTTGGCAAAGATTTCAACATCTAAACTGTACCGGTTTTAAGAGTAAAGAAGAAAAACATTATCATAGAACAGCTAGCAAATTCACTATGAAATGCTGTCAACAAAAAATGTGCTAACATTGGAACAGATCACAAAGACCAAAACTAAAAGATATCAAAAACACATTTTTTTTAAGTGATTGTATACCAGATCAAACTTAAATTATCCGATGTATTGATGTTAATGATCATGCACACTAAAATGAGTAACATATGAATCTAAGGTAAAAAATTTCGTAATTGCAAAAGCAATATTTTGGTTCAATAATTACAACGTCAAGTAGTTTTAATAATTTTCTTAGGTTATGTTGTATGGGGGGTGACTAGAGTTTGCTTGAGTAGCTATATCTGAGGTTATGCTCACTCAAGAAAGACCAATTGCATGATTATGTGAGTGGGCTAGGAATTAGGAATTGTTTTGGATAAATGCTTGAGCTGCATCACTCGAGGACGAGCAATGTTTAAGTTTGGGCGTGTGATAATCATCAAAATAGTTGGTTATCATGTTTCACTTATCCCCCATAATAAATATGAAATTCAGTGGATGCATTGCCTAAAACATCTAATCAGTGCATATATAGGATTTTATAGTTTTAATTAGTTTTCACTGTTGATTAATCATTTTGAACTAGTAATTCTTGTTGTGGAAGTTTGATGATACATGATGAATGGCTCTGGAGATATATGGGAAGCTGCAATGAGGAATAGGATTGCTTCACTGAAGATACGGAAAGATGCAGCACCCTGGATCGTTAGTCAGGTCGTACTATTGGTACGAACCCATGAGACCACTTCTGGCCATTGCTTAAGGAGTAAGAATTATGAGTTGGTACCAATGATTGGAATACGAGGAATATAAGGGAATATGTTTGGAGTAGGTAGGATAAGATAAGGACAACTCAAAAGTAAAATGACCAAATGATACAATTTGTAGTGGTTGACCTTGTACTATAAAAGGACAACCACATGTAGGTGTTAAGGGTCCAAAAATTTGATAGTGAAATGGAGAGACCATGTTCCAACCAGAGTTAGCAACTAGAGAGTTCTCACTCAATCTCATCGTCTCCATAGATGAGCATGAGTTCTAGATCTTGGAAGATACTTTAGGTGCTAAGATCTAATTGTGACTCTTGTCATAGACCAAAGACTCAGCAAAATAACACTTCGGTGGAAAATGTTGATAACCTAACTTAGCAACGTTGCATATTAAGTTTTGCGTGATTGTACTCCGACTGGTAGTCTTCACGAGTTTTAATACGAAGGCTGAGTGCACACCACTTCCAGTGCCCACCATGTTTCCAATAAGCCATAGAAAGCTATAACTCTGTAGGTCGTAGTAAAACTGTCATAACCGAAGCTTTGTTTAAATCACATTTTTAACTTTGAGAATTTTCTAAATATTTTTAACTGTTTTCCCAAACCTTTTAGCTTTTACTTTATTGTTTTGATAAATTAATTATTTTTATTTTCTTGCAAACAAGTTTTCTACTAAAAATCTATAGAAAGCTATAGCTCCCTAGTCCACGTGGGATCGATATCTTTTTATATTAGGTGTATGATTGCACTATGTCAAAAAGTTTTATTCATTAATTAGTGAAGACGAAAAGTTTTAGGGGGAAAAGTGCATACCAATTTTTTTAATTTCATTTGATAATAAAAAAGAGAAGCTAATGGCACGAAGAAGAAGAGGAGTTAAAAAAAAAGGGTTTGTGTCATTCCTCGTACTTCTGATGGAAGTGCGTTTTTCACATAGGTATTTTTGTGCTTATACTAACTAAAAAAGGGTTACTCGAAATTGTTTCCATGCCAACTCGCCCAAACATTCAACATTTGATGAAGAACCAACCCATTTTCCCATATCCTCGATGAAATTTCACTCTTTCAGTGTTTCTACTCAATTCTTATGCTTAGTCCATATTGAAATTAAAGTATGCAATTTTTGGTCCGTTTGATCTTGAACAAACAACCACCTATGTCCTGGTTGCGTGAACGTGATTAGTGATGCAATGATATATAAAAATAATTGGATTTTTTTAGGGGAGAAAAATGGATGGATTCGATTAGTCATGCAATGATTTCATTTGACAAGTAAAAAAATATGGATTTAATTATACCAACGCATTGTAAACATGATCTATAATACAAAGCTTTGAGAAAATCCTATATGATCACACGATTTGGGCACAATCTTATGGCACACATAAATATTCTCCAAATCCTATGTTCATATTGATAAGTCTCCTTTCAATAATTTAATGATTTAAAATATCAATTTATCTTTTAACAAAGATGAAATGTTGGGCTATAAGTGCATCTTATTAATAGTAACACCATGTTTATACATAGAACAAAACATCATGCCAAAACACACAAGAGGGAACAATGCTAAAAGGACAATCCAAAAGACATACACATGAAAGAACAAACCGAACCTCAAAACAAAACCTATTCAAACAGCAACAGCTTGACACGAAAATCTGAACACATTCAGCTCCCAAAGCTCAGACCCGTACCCCATCAATGCATCACAGCCATTGCACCAGAACCATAACATAGTTCAATTTGTAATCCAAAAAATTGGCATGTCACTAAGATTGAGTATTATAGTGAACCTCTTCACAGTGACAGTTACCATCATAATCTAACCGCCTTTAAATGAAATATATACCATAAGATATAATCACCAATCTGAGTTTATCAATATCTCTTAGATAAATACACTAATAATCTTGTGATATTCAAAAGGAACAAAATAAGTTATATTTTTCAAAAGACTGGTTAACTTTTAACAACGACAATGTGGTCATGGATTTCTGAAACAAATTAATATTACATAAAGAATAAAACAACATGCACATATCTTTACACAATTCCCCTTCTCTCTCCATAGTCTTTACAATCACCAACTATATTAAACATTTTTTCCTTGAGTTTCTCTATTATTTGCAGAAAAAGAAGAAACAAAGTGTCATTAGGGTTTCATGGTGCATACTAAGCTAGAATCTCTAGCTCATCCTATTACGGAGATGGCACCGTGTATGAGGTGAGAACAATGTGGGGAATCAAATTTCAAGTAATAGGTTGAGTTTTCATTAGCACCAGTAGGTACTACTAGAAAAAGTTGATATGCCGACGGAGTTTAGAGACAGAATATCTTCGTCTCTAGCAGAGACAGAAGTTGAGACATAAATTTGTTATTTGGAGAAGGATTATGATGGTGCTTGTGGAGACGGATTTTCGAGACAAAATTGTCTATCGCTGATCGTTATCCATCTCTAAATCCGTCTCTAACAAGATACTTTGCCAGGTCAACAACACATTCAAAAGTTGTTTAGAGACGGAAATGTAGTTGTTCGTCTCAAATTCTGTCTCTGCCAACATCGGTCTCTAAAGTATGTCTCTAATGTTGTCTTTAGATATATCCGTCTCTAAACCCGTCTCTAACGATTGCTTTATTTTTTATTTTTTTAAAATTCATAAAAACTTAAAAATTGAAATAAAATGAATCTTATAATTTATTTTTTTATTAATTATAGTTATGTAAACATAGGTTATCTCTACCAACAAATACTAACATGGACGGCTAACACATATGATTCATGATGGATAAGTAACTCTAGTTATTATTAGATAAATCAATATTTTATATGTGAGAGTAACTTAAAATTAGGTACCGAAAAAATCATGTCATGACCGGAAGCATTGTGCCACGATTGTTGAAGAAATTCTTAAAGCAAGTCATTGGAAAAATCGTGTCACGATGGAATCGTAACATGGCACGGTAGAGCGCTGAAGGCGAAAAAAGATAAACATATTTTTCAGTGTAGATTTGTTGCAAACTTTATGTGTTACTTTTACTATAAATATAAACCTTGTATCAGATGAAAATTTTGTAGAGTAGAAAAACATGGTTTAGAAGCCAACAACAAACTAGGATTTATAGAGTTTTCTCTTGGCAACAAACACTAGGATTGAGATTGTTTTGATTCACCTTGAACTAGACATTGTTAAGATAGAGTCTCTTGGTCACGGGAAGACATTCAAGACTTTAGGTAGAATTAAGTTTGAAGACTAATTCTTGTAACCCTTTGATATATCTTTGTAAAGAAACTCATCATTATAGTGGAACGGGAAGCTGCTCTCTCCCCTAGAGTATGTCAATATTGGACTGAACTGGGTAAACAAATTCTTTTGTGTTCTTATTTTCTCTAATCTCATGTTGTTTATTTTTTCTTGAATTATATTGTCACCCATTTGATTTGATTTCTTGATTTATTTGCTCCACAAACCAAGTTTCATTGGTGTGATTTTTTATCGAATTCACAACGGTGTATAAAGTATTAACAAGAAACTGTTTTCCTTCCCTAAGTTTCCATAATAATTGAATTACTATTAATAATGTTTATTAATATTTTAGTTTAATTTTTATATATATTAATTGTAAGTATGTTATTTGACCCAACTAACATATCAAATAAAACCAATATTAGATTAGACCTAGACTAATAACGAAACAATGGCTTGAACTTATTTACTTTTAAGGACAAATGTGAGTATGTTAATTGTTATGTTAGTATTTTTTTCCTCTGCCACAATTTAAAGCCTAATTGAGCTACCCGACCCCCTAAAGGAGCTCGAATTTTGATGATTAAAATCTTCAGTAAAAGTTAATCGAATAAACTATCTCTTCATAAGCCTAGTCAACATAAAAAAACATTTTGCCATCAATTGAAATAGACTCAACCGACTAACAATATAAAATATAATCAACCTCATTGTTGCATGTAACTTAATTGGATTAAGAATGATTCAAAAGCTCGAATTTCAACAATCTAAATCTTCAATATAAGTCAATTTATCCTTTTAAAAACCTAGTCAATATGAAAAGACGCTTCCTTATTGACTAAAAAGACTCATCCGACTAACATTGTCAAATAGGATCAATCTCACCATTGGATAGAACCTAACAGAATTAAGAATTAATCAGAAGCTCGAATTTTGACAATCATAATCTTCGGAATAAGTTAACGCGACAAATTATCCATTTAGAAGTCTAGTCAACATAAAAAGATAGTACTCCGTTGATTGAAACAGGCTCAACCGGCTAAATGTATGAAATCAAAACAATCTCACTGTTAGATAGGACCTAATTTGACTGAGAATGAACCATGAGTTCAAATTTTGACGATCGAAATATTAAAAATAAATCAACCCAACAAACTATCCATTTTAAAACATATTGAACGTGAAAAGACACTTCTCCATCGACTGAAATTGACCTATCTAACTAACGGTATCGAAGCAAATCATATTCACTGTTAGACAATACCTAATTGGATTATGAATCTCATCAATTGACGATTGAAATATTTGGTATAAGCCAAACCGACAAGCTATCCCTTTAGAAACATAGTCACATAAAAACACACTTCTCCATCGACTAAAATGGATCCATTTGACTAACGATATCATATAAATTAAATCCGTCAATTAGATAGGACCCGTACTTGCACAATTGAGTGAAAATGTTTTTTTTTTTTTGGTACAAGAAGAGGGCTGAGCCCAAGAGTGAAAATGTGTTTTTTATCCGACTTATAATTGATATGACAACACATTATCAAATAAATGTGTAAAATTATTGTCCAATGACAAAGTATATAAATTAAAGGGTTAATAGGTCTTTACCCCCCTATAATATAGGTCATTTTCGGTTTTTCCCCCTGTAAAATATTTTTGTTTTGATTTACCCCCTTAGGCCAAACAAAAATGAAAATTTCTTGAAAAAAAAATAAAATTGGTTTTTGTTTGACCTATTAGGGGGGGTAAATCAAAACAAAAATATTTTACAGGGGGTAAATCAAAAAAATAATTTTACAGGGGAAAAATCCGGAAATGACTTATACTACAGGGGGTAAAGACTTATTAACCCTAAATTAAACTCTAATTATATAATAATTTGGAGGAACTAATGATTTTATTGTATATATTTAAGAAACTATTTCCTTCAAAAAAAAAAATTTGGGTACAAAAGAGGGCCTACGGCCCTAAAAAATAAAATAAAACTATTATTTAGTTAGGAAAAAAAAAAAAAAAACAAACATTTTAGTCAAAAGTTGACCTAATGAAATCCAGCCTCCGAAGAGCTTTAAGCTACTTTCACTGATTTCTCACCTCTTCAATCATTTTCAGGTACTTTTTTTTTTCCCTTCTATTGTTGGATTTATTTTTTGGAATCAAGTTCTTTTCATGGATTTTTTTAGAAATAGTTCAGGTTTCGTTAGGGGCTTTTATTTTGCTTCATATTTATGGGTTAATTTTTTTGTCTTTGCTGATTTTGTGTTATAATCATTTAATTTGGTTTTAAAAGTAATGAGCTTTTGATGTTCTTGTTATGAATCATGTGGTTTTTGTAGAAACGAACTCTGAGATTCAATGAATTCAGAAAACCTACTTATTTGGTGAACATCCATTCTAACTGCGTTGGCTTTCTTTAATTGAAATTATCTTCCAAATCCAAATTTCATAAATTTCCAAGTTATGGATACATATTGATGTTTTGAATTCATTATTTTTTTACCTAGTTTTCTTTGGAATGGATTTGAATTTCTATACCTAGTGTTCGTACTTCATAGTAGCTAGCATTATAATCTTTTAAGCTTTGAAACATCTACACACATATAAAATTCAAAGTAGTAAGGCACAAGTCACTAAGAATGAACCAATCAAAATCCTTTTAGAAAAATTCAAAATCAATAGAATACAAAGTGGAAGAAAAGTTTGAACTAGGTTTAAGTCACTAGAAAACCTTACAACACACAAGATAGACTATTATAATGAAAAGATCAAACAAAAATAATAAAGTCTACCACAACACAACGTCTTCAATGTTCTAGCCAAAGCTCCATCTAGGTGTATGTAAGTAACTGATAATTTTGATGATTTCAAAACTCCCAAATCAAAGCCTTATTATGTTTGCTATGATGCATATTGTGGTGAGTATTATGTGGGTAGAATAGGTGCACACCGTTCAACAATAAATAGAGTCTTTCCTAGCATTTCATGATAATGTTCCCTAGCTCTAGCTTTGAGTAGTAAGCTGGTATTAGAATTTGGAAATTATGATTATGATATTAGTTAGTACCTATTTGTATATGAGCTGAAAATGGACACTATACCATTTTAGGGCATATATTGTTGAAATTATAAGAATATAGGTAAGATGTTGATGAATTGAACATACTAAAGATTACCTACAAAATTGTTATTGAATTATTCAAAATTATAATTTATACTTCCTTGTTGAACCTTAAGATAGATGAATTAGTGTAAGAATTAGGAATATGAGTTGTTGTGATGATTTAAGATACAATTGTAATTTTCTCATTTTGAATCTAGAGAAAGATTTGGGAAACGGTTGAAGTTGGTTAATAAAGATCATGGGTTTTTCTATTTTTAACTAAAATGAAAACCATTGCTAAATCTTCCAATTGTATCATATTTGCTATATTCCTAATTTTGATACTCATTGGTCATCCCTAATAGTTATGAATGAAAATTGAATTTTAAAAGGAAACCGACAAAAATGATTCAGATTTTGACCCAATTTTGTTACGAAAAAATAGTGAATGTTAGACTATGATGTTCTTTATGGATAAACTAAACTATGTCTTTTTTGGGTAGTACTGATGATGAGTTTTTGGGATAGTAATAATGATGTCTTTTTAGGATAGTATATGTAATTGTCACTTGTTTGCTCATTTTGAGTAATTTGAATGTTAATTTATCATCAATTTTAGTTATGTTTATATATTGTGCATTCATACATTTAATTTTAAATTTAATTTTTTAAACGTATCCCGTTCGTATTGTATCGGAATTTTGCAAATGCCATAAATTGGAGGGAGAAAATGAAGGTGCGAGTTTTTTTAACCAATGGCCAGGCTAAGCTGAAATTGCAACTCTTTTTAAACAATGAACGTTATTAAGGAAGTAAAAAACATAGTATTATCCCTAAAACTGTGAGCTTTTAAAGACTACTCAGTAGTCACTGCCCTAATTTTTTCCCTGATTTTTCAACAGTGTTAAACTTCGTGACTTTGTGGGAATTGCACCCACTTAGAATGATTCAAACGCAACCCTTGCTTGGCTAACATGACTAAATTGAACGTATTCGAGTCACGAAAACCTAATAGTCTCTCCTATAGAGAACATACATCATTTATTCAATTAACCTAAAAAGTAGATTTTTGCTTATAATAGTGACTGGAGGGAGTACTAATGAAATTTCAATCTTTTAGTATTGTTACTCAATACACAGTCATGCATTTCCCACATTCACGCAATCAAGACATTTTGACCGATTCATATTAAAATTAGAATCTGCATTTGGGTAATGCATCTAGCATCACTTTTTTTTAGGGAATATCTAGCATCAGCTTTGTTTCTTAAAAATAATAATATTTACTAATAACAAATATTTTTCCTGTGTTATTTTATTAAGATTCAGTGATTAATAGGTGTGCCGTATTTTTTTAGGATTCCCGTGTTATTTTATTTGTAATAAAAAATTATTTAAGGTTTGTATAACATAATGACATATGTCATTGTTTTAGATAGATGATTGAATGCTTTGCAAAGAGGAGGAAATGTGGCAATTGATTTGCTAGAAACATTGTTAAATGCCATGTGGATTGGCTCTTTTGAACATGTTCAAATGTATCCATAGGAGATAGGCTATTAACTCAAAGTTATAAAGATTTGTTAAAAAATAACCAAAATTTTAGCCTTAGCCGTGACCTAATTTCTTTTGATAGTGAAAAAAAAGTTTTAGCCAAAGTGGGAAAAGTTTTTTTGGCGCGGTGACCTAATTTCATAGTGGGAAAAGTTTCAATATTTGGCGCGGTGACCCATTTTCATTTCAATTCATTTCAGCATCATCTTCCTTAATTTTGTTGTTTCGCTAATTTCATTTCAGCTTCTTCTTCCTTAATTTCAACGGCAAAGAAATCAAGTTGTTCTTCTTCTTCATCCCAAAATCCAAAACAAGAGAAACCATCTTCTTCCTTAAAGAAGCAAACATCAAACTCACATAAGAAAATCTTCACTTTCGATGACGAAATCCTCATTCTCAATGGCTTCTTAGATTTCAAATCCAATTTGGGTCAAAATGCAATGACATATTACACTCCTTTTTATAACTCTGCGAAGGATTTGCTTAGTGTGAAAACCACACAAGGGCAGCTTAGAAAGAGGATCTGGAAGTTAAAACAAAAATATGAGAACATGAAGAAAGAGGAAAACCAAAAATTTCCTCCTAGATTCTATAATGATCTTGAGCAGGAAATAATTTACCTTTCTCACAAGATTTGGGG
>Ga0228710_1006724_pt1 | contig 17303 bp, 9 predicted proteins | sample MedpolnodulmetaG_FD_177995 | JGI IMG/M metagenome (GOLD analysis project Ga0228710, IMG submission 177995) | Root nodule microbial communities from Medicago polymorpha collected in Santa Monica, California, United States - pink nodules | ecosystem: Host-associated > Plants > Roots > Nodule... | reverse complement strand
ACTTGAGACGACTCATGTATCTGAATCTCGACTTATGTTGTATTTCCGTATTGTATGATTAATGTATCCAGTATCAGTTATAACGTACGTGTTAATTATTCTAGACTCTTTTAATGCGGACGTTACAAGGAGGATTACCAAAAGTGTTTATTGAAAAGAAATATACATTGGTGGAGTTGAGGAAATTCAGAAACTTTATGATGACAAGAAGCTTGGAAAATTGCTTGATTGTTGTGAAAGGATTGATGAAATTGAACGAGGTGATGGTGAATGTGAGACTTGTGGTGATATAAAGTTTGTTCCTTGTGAGGTTGGTGGGTGAGTGTGGATTTCAAATGTTTCTCATTGCAATAAAAATGGCCTAATAAGATGTTCCATGTGTTGTTTCTAGTTCCATATTTCATTTTGACATTTAATAATTAAAATGACCTAAGTTAATTGTTAATTGTTTGTCTTTAATATCTTTTGAGTTAAGGATAAGAAAAAAATATATAAATTTTAAGTTCGGGGGGCATTTTGCACATAAGTGCAAAACTTCAGGGGGGTATTTGCAAAACGTCATGTTGACTAACAGAAGACTTTGACGGAAGGGGTAAATTGATTAACGTTGTGCAATTCCAGGGGGTAATTGAAGTTTTGTTAATTTCAGGGGGTAATTGACGAAACTTACAATTTCATGGGGGTAATTGCCTATTTACTCTCATAAAAATTACTAAATTAATATGGGTAAGTAATAATAATAAAAAAGAAGTAATTAAAAATGAAAATTTTAAATCTTGCTAAATCACATTATCTATTGATTCATGTTTTGCACTTCTTTTGATATTCACCATTTCGTTCACGCTTTTCTTTCGCCAGGCCTTTGGGATATGCTTGTTGCCGATGCAAACAAAAAAATCAAATTAGTTTTTTTTAGAGATACATTATTACAATTAATATTTGTAATAATTAACTTATATGATATACTTTTTTTTTATAGAATTATATGATTTCTTGGAAATACAAATTTAGAAAACAATAGTCCAAACAATAATGAAAAAACTAAAACACGGTGTATATTGAAAAATAAAAAACAATCAATAAAGTCCTTCTAAACATGCGCATAGTGGCATGATTTTTTTTAGGGAATAGTGGCATGTTTTTTTTTGAAGTTGGGAATAGTGACATAATTTTTTTTATCACATAAATACCCTCAATCAATATATAAAAATGGGTTAGAATTAAATGACATTAAAGTGTCAAAGTTAATTTGATGCCAAATTTTAGCCATTGATTGATTTTAATACAATGATGATATTGATTAAGTTAGTTAAGGTGGTCACGTGATGACCATGTTGCAGTCAAGTCTAAGTTTTGGTCTCCTGGTGGTATTTCCTCTTTCTCTCATATGCTCTCATCTCCATGAGTTAAGTGTGTTTTTGATTTGACCTCCCATCTCCTCAGATATCTAAAAAAAAATGAAGGTTATAGATTTGCTACTTGCTTAGTTTTTTAGGTACTATGTTCCAACATAGGTATATTGATAGACGAAACATGGATTCCTCAAGTTCAAGGCATGATGTATGGAAAAAGGCAAAAACTTTATGTTATACATGACCTTGATCATATCTCTATACAATAAAATATCAATAATCAATAAAATTGATAAACATCATTTCCAAAAACAAATACTGCATAAAAATAAATACTTCATATATATTCTAATTGATATGTGATGCATTTCTTCTTTTCTCTTGATTGGCTTCCAAATCCAAAATAAGAATCCGGTAAAAGACAAAGAACATATAATCACCAATTTTGAAATAGAAATCACAATATTCTTCACACACACAAAATCACAATAAAAAGTAAAATAAGAATAAGAAATGTTAATCAAACACTAAAACAATAAAAAAAAAAAAGGAAATAAACAAATAAAAGAAAAGATAATGTGGTTGAAAGTTATTTTTTTATGAGAGGAAGAGGTAGATGAAAGTAATGAAAAACAACTTGTCTATATATAAGAAAAAAAATCATGTCATGATCAATTTTGATTGGTTAATGAAAAATAAATGAGTCATAATCCATTTTGATTGGTTGATAAAAAAGCATTAAATGAGATGAGAAATTTGAAGATGGCATGTCTACTTTTCAAAAAAATTAAGGCAAATATTTATAATAGAGATAGAGATAGTCACTAAAGTTCTATGGGGGTAGTTGAGATCGGACCATTGGATGATAACTAAGTATCAGGTGGAAATGCATACAGCAACCATGAAATGATGGGTTTAAACGTGTTTAGTATATATTTTTTTTAATAATAACTAGATAATAATAATGTGTCGGCCCAGTTTATTTTAAAATCAATAATTAAATGATATTTTTTAAATAAACTAACAATTTTTAAAATTTAATTGAGATATGACCTACACTATATGAATGTTTTTATGAGTTAAGATTCAACCATTGATTCATAACATTGAGGAGTGTAACTCCTTCCATTAGATTTAACATACGTTGTGTGTAAATTTTTGTACTTATAAGTATTATTTCATGGTCCTTTTTCTGGTTCTAGTTATTTTTAGAGGATTTCATGGTTCTAGTTAATTATTTTTGTTATATTTTTATAAAAAAAATTTAACATTTTTTAACACATTTTTTTTAATGGAAAATGTTAGTATGATAATTGTTATATTAGTTTTTTTTTTTCTTTTTGCGAGGACTTGAACTCTAAACCCTTAACTGAAACCAGTTGAGCTACCCATCATTCTCTAACGCTAGTATTTTTACATTGTCTGAAGTGTGAATTGTTGTTTTTGGGTAGATAGACAAAAATTACACAAGTGGAGTAACTGAGGTTTAAACCGCAGTCACAATATTCGGTCTACAATTTTGAAAATTTTATCGATTGAGTTAGACCTTATAGACTAAGAAGTGCGAATGAATTGCATATTATTTAATCAGTGAAGCAAAGGTCGCGTAGATATATAAGCCGTATCCAAATTACAAGCAATGAATGTAGTTTAGTTTTTTTTTGAAGGATGAATGTAGTTTAGTTGATTGACCTTATAGTAGAAGACATAAGTTTGATTATACGAGAAGAAAAAAAGACATAAGTTTGATCTTTACAATTTTTTTAGGTCGGCTACGAATTTCAAACTGCAACTTTACTATAAGGAAATTTTTTTTGAAGTAAGAATTTTTTTTAGTCTGATTTGTTTTTTGTGGTGACCGGGGTTTGACTGATTCTGATAGAGGATTTAAAAATCCTTATGAATACGTTTTAAAAAAATATTAGTTACGTCGTATTTATATAAAAATTGGTGGATTCTAGGGTGAGGGATCAATTAAGTCCCTCACCGGTGGACCACGAAGAAAATACCGTTAGATTGAATCAATGGTTGAGATTTATTGAAAATAAAATTGAGAATATCCAGACATTTTCACATTCAATTTTGTTCCCTATTATATTTGTTCATCCTCTTCAACTCTCAGCAAAGATCGAAAGTGACAGGATCACAATTTCTTTCACCAAAAATTTTCATATCGTTACAAAATGCCAAATTAAAGTCAGTTTTGATAACTGTTGTGTTAGAAGAGAAACCCCTGAAATTTGAAACTTTAATATTTCATGGTGAAACTTTAATGATTCATGACCATAAGTTAGGTTCTGGCCTTTAGCACACAAACATATAAATTGAAATTTCTTTTGAAATGAAGGTGATAAAAAATGGTCTTTAAACTTTAAAATTTTTCAGAAGAACACTGAAAATTCGATCTGCTTTCTTTTTGGTCTTAATAAACATATATAAGCAAAGAACTAATTAAAGCATGTACATCTTTTGCAAAAGTTGAATGTTTGTGTGTGAACATGTCTTGATGGTCTCTTTTTTTATTTTAATAAATTTAGACCATTAATTAAATCTAATGGTATTTTTGTCATGGTTCATCAATAAGGAACTTAGTTCAACCCTCACCCTAAAATCTACCATAAAAATTAATGGTCATGTTTCCTCTTTTAAATTTATTTTCAAGATCACCTTATTGTTCTATAAAAGTTATACGTGGTGACACCTATATCATTAGGATTATTAGCTTCATCATTTAATAATGTTTGATTTTATTGAGGCATAGAAAGTGATCTACAACCAAATTTTCTTACTAGTTTGTTTGCAAAATTATGATCCTTAATTACTTGTGAGATGTGTGTGTTATATTACCACTAGTACCGCGGTTTTGGTTGAAGCTTTAAATTAAGCCGGTCTCTTGATTATGATTTGTAATTGTGAATGTACACTACAATGAAAGCAAAACAACATGCATAGTCATGCTAACTTTAATTGACTCAATATCGCATCACAAAGAAAGAAAATTCAAACTTGTCCTTAAAATGCGTTTGATATGTTAAAAGTTAAGTATTAGACAAGATAGAACAACTTAGCACAATACATAACAATATATGATAAATTTTTTGTGGTATTGAACAATTTTTTGTTATATACAATGTTTGATAGACAAAAAGTTATTTTGATATTTTAAACAACTTATACTTAGAAACATAAAATTGTAATGTGAGTTAGTGACAAACAACTTTTGTCTTGTCCCTTAGTTTGTCTGATTCCTGAAACAGTTTTACCATCAAATACAACACAATTGAGTTGTCCTATCCAGTCCCCTAATTTTTACAAGATCAAACACATCCTAAGTATTAGCGACGAGTGGTTTACTAACTACAAAAATTTAGTCGCTAATTCGGCCACTAAAGTGTGTAAGGACAAACGTTTTGTACATATACGTAATAGTTGAATATGAGATCTTGAAGTGTGGTCCTCTTAAAGTTTCAGATTCTATTCTTCCTAATGCCAATTTCATTAGGATAATTTGACTTCTTCAAAAAAAAAAACAAACTTTTTGGTCTTAATCTTCTAGTTTTTGGAAGAAGAGCCTCTCGATAATCCAGGTTGGATCAGAAGGTAAGAAATGTCTAAACAATAATTATTTATGTGGGGTTTCTACGGTTCATCATATTTAGATTTCATTAACTAGACTAGACTTTTTCTTAACTAGAACTTTCTAATATGTACTTGGCACTTGCATAATATGACCATTATTTCGGGAAATGACAATCTTACAATCTGAACATGAACTCTCCTATCCAAAGCTAAATAGTTGCTGCTAAGTATCACTGTACTACTATATACAAATAACATTAATATGCAAAGTATTATTCTGTTGGAATAGTTCTTATTTCAAAAATTTACAATTTAAATTCATACAAATTCTCATCTTATATAACTCACAACTCATAGGCACACATTCTTGCAAAGATTCATAAACTCTTTAATACAATATCTCACATTCCTCAAATCTCTTCAACATTCATCATCATGAACCCACTAGATACTACAGAATTCAAGAAACAAGGTCACATGATCATTGATTTCCTAGCTGATTATTATGAAAACATTTCAAACTATCCTGTCCTAAGTCAAGTAGAACCAAACTACCTCAAAAAATTGTTACCTTCTTTTGCACCTTCTAATCCTGAACCTATTGAAACCATCCTTGAAGATTATCAGAAACACATAATCCCAGGTATAACACATTGGCAAAGTCCTAATTACTTTGCTTATTTTCCATCAAGTGGTAGCACAGCAGGGTTCTTAGGAGAAATGTTAAGCACTGGATTGAATGTTGTTGGATTTAACTGGATTTCATCACCAGCTGCTACAGAATTAGAAAATGTTGTTATAGATTGGCTTGGTGAAATTTTGAATCTTCCTAAGAGTTTTCTTTTTAAAGGTGGTGGTGGTGGTGTTTTATTAGGTACAACATGTGAGGGTATTCTGGGAACATTAGTTGTTGCTAGAGATAAAATTCTTAGCAAAATTGGTAGTGAAAATATTGGTAAACTTGTTGTTTATGGTTCAGATCAAACACATTGTGCAGTTCAAAAAGCAGCTCATATAATAGGAATTAACCCGAAAAATTTCCGAGCTATTAAGACTAATAAGTTAAATTCATTCACTTTGTTGCCTGAATCATTGTTATCAACTATTGAAAATGATTTGAAAAATGGTTTGGTTCCTTGCTTTCTTTGTGTGACTGTTGGCACAACTTCAACAACCGCAATTGATCCGGTAAGAAAATTGTGTAATGTCGCGAAAGATTATGGAATTTGGGTTCATGTTGATGCTGCTTATGCTGGTAGTGCCTGCATTTGTCCAGAGTTTAGATATTTGATTGATGGTGTTGAAGATGCTGATTCTTTTAGTCTTAATGCGCATAAATGGTTTTTGACTAATTTAGATTGCTGTTGTCTTTGGTTAAAGGATCCAAATTCTTTGATAAAGTGTTTGTCAACGACGAATTCGGACTATTTGGAGAATAGTGCTTCTGATTCAAAACAAGTGGTTGATTACAAAGATTGGCAGGTAACTTTAAGCCGAAGATTTCGCGCTTTGAAGGTATGGTTTGTTCTTAGAAGCTATGGTGCTGATAATCTAAGGAATTTTTTAAGGAACCATGTTGAAATGGCTAAAACTTTTGAAGGGTTGGTGAAAATGGATAAAAGGTTTGAAATTGTTGTACCTAGAAAACTTGCTCTTGTTTGTTTTAGGATTTTACCATATGGTAAAAAAGTTGCTAATGGAAAGGTACCAAATGGAGAAGCTAAATTATTAAATGGTAAGAAACTTGCTGATGGAAAGGTAACAAATGGAGAAGCTAAATTAATTAGTAGTGAAGATGTTGTTGCTAATGAGATTAATCGTAAGTTGTTGGATTCTATCAATGGTTCAGGTGATGTGTACATGACTCATGCTATGGTTGAAGGAGTTTTTGTGATTAGGTGTGCTATTGGAGCAACTTTAACAGAGGAAATGCATGTGATTAAGGCTTGGAAGGTTGTACAAGAACATGCAGATGTTATTATTGGTCTAGAAACGGTCCATTGATTACAATGGTTACAAGTTTGCTACTATTAAAAAAGTAAAATTTGCATTTAAGTCAGTTTGTTGTTGGTTAGTAGTTGAGCTTAAGGATTATGAATTGTCTTGTTCATTGATATCCTTTGTGTTATTGTGTTTCCAAGTATGTCTATTTCCTCCCAAAAAAAAGTATATGTCTAATTATAATATCTTTTTATTTGTGGCAAAGCCAACCTACATATTGTGTGTATTCATCTGCACATCAACAGCAGCAGAATAAATTTTTTAAGGCTTGGTTCAAATAGATTGAAAACAAAAAAAGAAAATCTTTCTTACATTAAATAGATTGAAATTTTATATGACTCATCTATTAAACAGATGGACTATTTTAAGTCACTTTAAATTTTAAAATAGTGAAATTTCCTTTAGGACTATATAAATAATAAATAGTAAAACGGTGTTCCACCATGCACAAGTGTCTTTTTTACCATTACATCAATAAATCACATTATATCTTATTTTATCTAATGGTAGAATTTATTGATCCAACGGTGAAAACTATTTTGTGCACGATGCCAGACTTGTTTCACTTGTACACTATAAAGTTAGCCTCAATTTTTTTCTTAGAGGAAAATTAGCCTCGGTTATATATCCACAGATTCAAATGTTAGAACTCATATGCTTATAATAATAGGAAAGGTTAAGCATTAAATTTTGCCTTTTCTACTAGCTAGCACTACTTCACCTTAGATGAAAGATGTCGAAAACTGCAATTTAGAATTTATATACATTGCCTAAAAAAATAAAAAAAATAATGTACCTCAATGTTAGTTCTGATATTTCATGCATCATTATAGTTATTTAGCTTGTTAAAAGAATTTATTCACTCAAATTTTTCTGTTTCTTATCCAGTACGTGTTAGGATATTTAAAGGATGAAATAGTTGTTTGGGAGCTTAAACTGGAAAATAGTTTTGAAGTAGTGAAGAGTTTGGTATGACTTGCTTGTACACTCATAACTAAGAGCGTTTAGTTTCTTCAATGTGATCATCTTGTGCTGAAACTGTTTTATGATCATCTGCTTTTTGACTTGAAATCTCATAACTGATCAGGTTCTCTAAAATTCTTCACTGGAAACAAATAAAGTAAAATATAAATTTGTGAGGTATTTTTGTTTAAAGACCGGAGATGTTGTATGAGACGAAGTGTTGGACGTTAAAACATTAACACGAGTATAAATTAAGTGTAGCACAGATGTGAATGTTGCGTTGGACGTGTGGCAAGAGTAAGACTAGATGAGATAAGATTAGGAATGAAAATATTAGAGAGTTGTGGTAGCACCTATAGTAGAAAAGACGATGGAAACTTGGCTTAAGTGGTTTGGGTATGTGGAGAGGAGACCCGTAGTTTTTGTAGTAATGAGGGTAGATCAAATGGAGGGTTGTCAAATCGCTAGAGGCAACAAAGGATCTAGAAAAAAACTATAAGATAAACTATTAAGAAAGACGTAGAAATTAATGGTTTGGATAAAGATATATGACAAAACATCATGACGTCGTTCGATCCTATTTAGTGGGATAGTGTTTGGTTGTTGTCGACGTATTGCTTTAACATATTTTCATCTAGTTAGTTAATCATGAAGTGTGATTCTGTTTGCAGCCTAAGCTAATGATACATTATACATATGGATGAATGAACTGCACCTGCAATGAAGGATTTTTATCTAATTGGCCTTTTTGGTGTGGGTAGGTACAATATTTTCTTTTAGTTGGATTGCTTGTGTAGGCTTCTGCAGGACTTTTGCTTTGGGAGAATAGATTATATATTCTTACTGTCAAATACTGCAGCAATTTGTACAACCCAAACATTCTTTGAAAGATATTGCTATGTTATTTATACTTTGTGTAAAAATCTAATGTAAGATAAGTATCCTTTTGTAAAACTTGTGATGCATCTTGTTACATTGGTTTTAGTCTTTCTATGACACAGTTCTCAATTTCTTCAATTTACAGAGTTGACAAGCCCTTGTGGTGGAAGAAGGATAATAAGGTATTGCACCATGAGCTAAAAGCATCAAAGTAGTTAGTTAATATGAGTTGCTTGTTGTACAAGCTAACTATGTATAGTAGCATTTCAGTGTTAGATGCTTGCTAGTACACAATTGCTTATGATGTAGTAGCATTTGTATATAAATAGATGTTGTAAACTCATGATTCATTAATGGAAATTAGACTCTATCATTCACTTCATATTATAAGGACCCTACCATATCTCAGTCAATCATATTGGACCCAAGAAATCTCAATCTTCAATACAAGCATTTTTCAATTAAGCTAAGTTTCCCATTTATTTATTTTCTCAACTAATTATATAGTTTCGATTTAACCAAGAAGGATAATTTTTTTATACTGCTTGCTTTATTTGTTGTAAGTACTTGGTTAGTCTCTATAAATGGTTGGATTATATGCTTTCATTTTTTTTAACAGAATATCATAAAACTGGCATTCCTTAATTATGTTGTTTAGCATATATTTCTTTTCATGTTATAAAGTTTTTGGCCTTTCAAAAATCAAATATTAGAAGATTTATATACACAAAAGATATGATTTAAATTACTAATCACACTAATGAGATTTGGTTTTCAATTCACCATAGAATTTGTAATGTCTCCACCTCTCTCTTATTCTATTATTCTGGAATGATTTTTGACCTTTTCAATTTCTTCAATGTTATATATATAAAAATAAAAAAAAACATATATCACCTCTCTAAAGACAACCATTGGTTATTCTTAGTTTTGCAATATTTCATTGTCTATTTCCTCTTGGAGGTTCTTGATTGCCATTGGTTATACCTAGTTTCATGAGTGGCAAATCCATATTATCAGGAACACCATCCACTTCAAATAGAATACAAATTATTATAGTAAAAAATATCTACTATCAAATAATGAAAAGCCAATAATAGCTAGATATACATTCCTATATTTATCATTATCCATTTTTTCATTGTATATATTTTGCTTGTCCAAGTTTCAAGCACTTTTCCATTTGTCTCTATTCCTCAAAATTCAACGCATTGTCCCAGAGAAGAGACAATATGAATTTCACAAGTAAAACTGTTCTCTTCACTATAACCCTTGTCTCATTCCTTTTAATTGGCAATGCCACTGCTGAGTCTCACGATATCCATGTCGTACATCACAATTTAAAACCCGATCTCTTGAATTTCTGCAAAAAAACCACAAACCCTACCCTTTGTGAACAAACCGTTCAACCACACTTCATCAAGAGTATTCTTGATCCCATTAAGGCTCTTGATATCGAAGTTGATGCAGCCCTTGTCCAAACCCAAAAAGCTCTTGTTGTCATTGGGGGGTTACTTAAAAAACCAGGCATCTCAAAATCATTCAAGGATTCTCTAGACATATGCAAGGATCAATACGGCATGATATTGGATTCTATAAAACTAACCAAAGACGCAATCACTAAGCGCTGGTTCCATGAAGCCAGATCTCAGTTCAGTGCTGTTATATCATACCATGCAGCCTGCAAGGATTCATTTGAAGGGATAGAGAAAGAATACTCCCTCCTCGCTCATGATTCTGATGCTTTGTTTCAGTTGGGAGGAAACTGCTTGGACACCATTGCTGACTTAGAAAATTCTCAAGGTCCTAAAAATGAAGTACCAATGACACCATCACCTCCTTCTGCATTTAGCAACGTAATTGGAACCCTACCATAATTTTTTCAAACAAACTATTTATGTTTCGATTTTACTAGTTTGTTTTCCTATACCTTGGACCATACATGAACTTGTAACTGTAATTATATGTTTTTATTTTGTCTAGTAATTGTACACTAATGATGTTATATGTATAATATAAACATCTCATCATCATGTTTCATTGTCTCGTCAAGCGAAAACCAAAATATTTTGAAAGTTAGTTTTATCATTTGTATGGAATATGAATAACTAGATGTTTATGTATTTATCTATAATGTAAGTATATAATTATCATTTGTTGAGGGTCTATATTGTATCACATAAGTATTTTTTGGTAGATTGAAGAAATTGTCTTGATCATTGTAAACTTGCATACACAAGTTAAATAGTTGGAATTCCAATTGAACTACGGACATACGGTATCACATTACTATTAGTATTGTTATAATAAATAATTTTCTAGAAGATAAAATTTTGAAAATATAAATAAATATTATTTATTAAATAAACAAAATTATATATATGTGAGCGGAAGATATTTTAGCGAGTGTCCACTATATTATTTAGCGAGTGTTTGGCTGTAGTTTGATGTTGGTTTCTCGCGTCCCAATGGGCTCTAAACATGCATTTTATGAAGCTACTTTTCCAAGTTTTTGTGCAGTTGTGTGTATTTTTTTGGGTAATATGTTTTTTCCCCCGTAATTTGGACGAACTCCGATTTACCACCTGTAAAAAAAAGTTTAGATTTCGTCCCTGAAATATGAAAAAAATTTCGAAAACGCCATTGGCCCCATCTGACATACTCCACTTGCTGACGTGGCGACTATGTATTTAATTTAGTTTTTATTTTTTTTAACCTGACATGTGTGTAACTCTTTAACACATCATTAATTCCCTTTTTTTTTAAAAAAATCGAAATTGGGAAGAAAAAAAAACGGAAAAAAAATGTAAAAATCGAAAAAAGTCTGATTTTTTTAAAAAAATTTTAAAAAATCAGAAAACAAATTCAGATTTTTTTTTAAAAAAATTAAGTTCCAGAGTTTTTTTTTAAAATAAGGAAAAACATTCAGATTTTTTAATTGTTTTTAATTAATTTATTAAAAAAAATTATTTCTTTTTAATTTGAAAAATCGAAAAAAAATAAAAAAAATTCAGATTTTTATTTTGAAAATTAAGTTCCATAATTTTTCTTAAAAATCTTCCTAATTTTGGAAAAAAAATATGAATTTTTTTTTTATCAAGTTCCAGAATTATTTTTAAAATTCTTCCTAATTTCAGGAAAAAAAATATGAATTTTTTATTTTTTAATTTGGAAAAAGAATTCATAAAATTTTTTTTGAATTCTTTTCTAAATTCTAACTTAATATATTCCCCATCAATGAAAGGAAAACTCATATGTGTGATAGGAAAAAGGTCAACCGGATTTTATCTCTCGAGGACACCTCAGGCAACAAGATCTTCGACAGTAAAGGTATGTGTGATATTGCAAAAAATTATTTTTTGGAATTATTACAAAAGAATAATAATCATGTGATCCCTGTGGTACAAGTGATTCGGCAGTCCGTGTCGGATGAGGATAATGTCACACTCACTGCACCTTTCACCAAGGATGAATTTCGTGAGGCTATGTTCTCCATGCACCCGGATAAATGCTCTGGACCGGATGGTTATAGTCTGGGTTTTTATCAACAAATTTGGAACTTGTGTAGTGATGAAATTTTTAAAGAATGCTGCATTTGGCTTGATACAGGGTATTTCCCACCTGACCTAAACATGACGAACATTGCCTTAATCCCAAAGGGTAATTCCCAGACTTCTATGAAGGATTGGCGCCCCATTGCTCTCTGCAATGTGCTATACAAGCTCATTTCAAAGGTACTTGCTAATAGACTCAAAATTATTCTTCATAAGTGCATATCTGATAATCAGTCAGCTTTCGTTCCTAATAGATCGATTCTGGATAATGTGATGGTTGCTATTGAAGTTATACATTTTATGAAGACAAAAACTAGAGGTCATGATAAGTTTGTTGCTCTAAAACTTGACATTAACAAAGCTTATGATAGAATGGATTAGGATTATCTGAAGGCGGATATGGAAAAGATGGGATTTAGTTATAAGTGGATTCAGTGGATGGCAATGTGTGTTGAATTTGTTGATTATAACGTTCTTGTGAATGGGGATCATGTTGGACCAATTATTCTAGGTTGAGGTCTACGACAAGGGGATCTGCTTTCCCCGTACTTGTTTATCATTTGTGCGGAATGTAACACCCTAAACCCTACATATTATTTTCTAATAAAAATTCAATAATTAATTAAACATGTAAGGGTGTCACAGATCTTATTCAATTCAACATACTTTATTTAAATTAAAAACGTAGCACCAGGATAAATTTTTCATAACATCAAAGTAACTTTCACATCATTTGTATCAACATCAAAACTGAATTCAAAAGATTTCTAAAACCTAATCTAAAATAAAATAAATCTTCAATCCCTAGTGTCATAGATCAGAGCATCGACTCGGTAAAGACTCCCAAAAGCGTTAGGTAAACGATTAGGCTTCAAAGCCATCCTCAGAGACTCATTGCTACTAAAATTCTTTTTTCTGCAAATCTACACCTCAAAGGTGCAGACGCCCAACCCGCCACTAGAGGTTGAGAATATATTCAACATAAGAAATGCATAAACACATGTATAGATCAAGATAAAAGAACACTTCAATTACATTTAGGCATCTATACATCACAATCAGATAATATTCACATTTAAACATGTACCTTTATTTAATAAAATCAACAGGCATCAGTCAACATCATATAATAACGGGTGAGCATCAACAACATTTAGGAATAAAAAAAATATCTAACAAAATACAGATCAACCACACATACATCTTAAAATAGTTACACTTCTTTAAATAACAAGTCTATTAATTTCACATCTTCAAATAGCACATAAATTACACATCCTTAAAAGACACATCATTAAATAGTTCATAAATTGCACTGCATTATATATATAATCAAATTCACTACATATTTAAATATACTACATCTTCAAATATGTTTGACAATGGATGCAATGTCCCTAACTCGACTCTATATGCATGTGGTACCGGTTTTGGATATCATAGTTATGTTACTGATTAATCCCCCATCTTTAAATCACATCTTTAAATAGCATCATCGTCAAATATCACATCTTTATATAACAAATCATTAAATCACACATATTCAAAAGACACATCTTTATATAACACATCTTCAAATCACACATCTTTATATAAGACATCTTTAAATCACACATCTTTAACTAGTACATCTTTAAATCACACATCTTCAAATAGCACATCTTTATATGACTCGACAATAATACATCTTTAGATAAAACTTTTTTGTATAACACATCTTTAAATCACACATCTTTATACATCATCAAATAATTCATCATCTAAAACTTATTTTTGAAACACATTTAAATAATAGTAAAAATGATATCATTATCACTATCATCCTTATAAAAAAATTCACATTGAAACTATAACACATTATTTAACTAATATAGTAGTTATAATAAGAATAAATATATATACAGATATCCAAGTTAACACCATAATTAACTAGGGTGTTTGCTTCACGACAAAAAAAATTACGATTAATCATTCACATGATAGATCAATTTCTCAAAGGCCAACAATTTCTCATGAGTATTAGATAAGATATTCAGAGTCGAAGCAAACAGACTATGTCTAGCAAGCTTTAACATACATCAACTCAAAATAAATCTATTTTAACCAATCTGATTAATTTCAAGAACAAAGAATTCAATAAACAATTTACGATCCGGCAAAACCTTCATGGTGCAACAAATCCATATATACTGTGGTTATAGCTAATTATATGATTACACAGTAAACAAAAATAAGAAAATATTGTGTGCCTTTTACATGATGCATATCACGGTTTTGTTTTTCTTTAGGCGATAGAGAATCAATTCGTGTACTTCTATATGCAACAATTTATACATCAAGCTGAAAGAAACAAATCCTAACTCTATAATTTAGGGATCATATCGTAAAGGAAGAGACATAAATCCCAAATAAATAATTCAAAGAACTTTAATCCGAATAGCACGACACATCAAACATATAATTACATCAACACAAAAGAACACTAATTTAATCATAGATTCATCAAAGGAATGAGAAAATAACAAAAATTAGTAACCCTTCACTACCCACATGAGTATACAACCCTTATGATGAATAGAGACTCCCCCATACCTCTAGTTTTGCGAAATTGATGATTTCCTACGGTGAAATCTTCTCGATATGCCTCCTTGCTTCTTCTCTCCACAACCTTAGTTTTTCTTTTGCTGCTTTGTTTCTCTCTTTGTGTGTAACTCTTCTTCTCTAATTCCCTTCTGTGTTACCAATCTTTTTGGATTACTCATCTAGGTTTGTTACTAATCTATTCAAATTACTATCTGCACCTCTCGAATTTGTTACTATTCTTTCTGTAACTACACCGTCTTGCTATTCACACTCCCCTCTACTTAAATCATTAAAGCACTACTGATCTCACTAACTACACCTCTTTTCTACCCAATTTTACCAATCCCCTGTTCGCACTCTAATTTCATAATCTCTCTAAAAAAAACTCTATTTTCTTTCTAAATATTATTTTCTCTCACTCTTTAACCGACTAACCAATCCATCTACTTTCCCCTTACCTATTCTCTCAATAAATACGAATAATTAAATTAATAATATCAAACAAATCAATACTATTAATAATATTAATATTAATATCATCTAATAATAATACTAATAAATTAATATTAAAAATTGGGGTGTTACACGGAAGGCCTTTTTTCCTTAATACGAAATGCCGAGGAAAATGGAACTATTTCTGGCACTAGTATCTGTCGCGGAGCTCTGTCTGTTTCTCATTTGTTGTTTGCGGGTGACTGATTTTTGTTCTTTAAAGCGGAAGAAAGTCAGGCACAAGTTATGAAAGATATTCTGAACACTTATGAGGCAGCGTCTGGTCAAGCAATTAGTTTTCCGAAGTCAGAAATTTTCTATAGAAGGAATGTGCCTGATGCCCTAAAGAATAGCATCACCAACATTTTGGCGGTCCGGGCTGTTTTGGGAATAGTAAAGTACTTAGGTATGCCATCCATGATAGGAAGGGATAGGACGGCTACCTTCGCTTTTATTAAAGACCGTGTGTGGCAAAGAATCAACTCTTGGAGCAGCAAGTGTCTTTCGAAGGCGGGGCGGGAGGTTATGATTAAGTCTGTACTCCAAGCTATTATGTCTTATGTAATGAGTCTTTTCCAAATACCAGATACTCTCATTACTTTTATCGAAAGGATGATGAACTCATTTTGGTGGGGACACGGTAGAACCACCCATAGAGGCATAAATTGGCTGAGTTGGGAAAAGTTGTCCATTCACAAATCTCAAGGGGGAATGGGTTTCAAGGATCTCTCCGCTTTCAACCTTGCAATGTTAGGAAAGCAAGCATGGAAATTCCTTTCGGAACCTAAATCTCTTGTCTCTCGCATTTTTAAGGCTCGGTACTTCCCAAATAAGTCCTTTCTTGATGCTAACATTGGCCACAATCCGAGTTATGTTTGGCGGAGCATTCTTCGATCCCGTTTAATTGTCCGTGGTGGAACAAGATGGAGCATTGGCTCTGGTGCAACGATCCCTATTCTTGATGCACCATGGCTGGCTAATGGCAAGTCAATTGAATGGTAACACTACTGGTGTATATATATTCGTGATTTTAATGTTCAAAGTTTATTATCTGAGCATAGTAAATGTTGGAACGCGCCTCTTGTTCAACAGATTTTTAGTAACGACATAGCTGAAACAATATTACATACGCCTCTGTATGAGCAAGTTGTCCATGATCGTCTCATATGGAAAGCGGAAAGTAATGGTTGTTACTCGGTGCGGAGTGCATACCGATTATGTGTGGAAGAGTTAATTGATGTGTCTCATCTACGTCATCCTGGTAATTGGCATATCTGGCGTTTAAAGGTTCCGCCGAAAGTTAAAAATCTATTATGGCGTATGTGTCGTGGATGTTTACCAACTAGAGTTCGTTTGCAAGATAAAGGGGTCTCGTGTCCGACGAATTGTGGAATTTGCGGTGTTGATCATGAGGACTTGAATCACCTTCTGTTTGAATGTTCTTTTTCTATTCAAGTTTGGAATTCCGTCGGAATCTAATATGAAGTTCAACACACAACCATACAGTCGGATTCTGCTACAAATGTCATGTAGCAGTTGGCGAGGCGTTGGGTCTATTTCATGCACTTCAATGGATGCAAGATATGCAATTTGAAAATATAGACTTTGAGCTTGATTCAAAAATCACATGAGATGCTTTTCATTCCCGCATGGCTGATGTAACTGAGTTTGGTCATATAATTGCCACGTGTCGAGGGATATTTTCCACCTCTTTTACAAACTCGCGGGTTGAGTTTATTAGGCGAGAAGCGAATGCGGAGGCTCATGCCTTAGCAAGAGAAGCCACATCCTTAGCTAGTCCCATTACTTATTTTGTTATCCCACAATGTATTGAATCTATTATTATAAAATGAAATGCTATAAGCATATTTCTTTAAAAAAAAAAAAAAAAAAATAATAG
>Ga0228710_1006720_pt1 | contig 17310 bp, 8 predicted proteins | sample MedpolnodulmetaG_FD_177995 | JGI IMG/M metagenome (GOLD analysis project Ga0228710, IMG submission 177995) | Root nodule microbial communities from Medicago polymorpha collected in Santa Monica, California, United States - pink nodules | ecosystem: Host-associated > Plants > Roots > Nodule... | reverse complement strand
AAGAAAGTACCACTTAAGCTGAAAGGAAAGTTCTATCGGACAGCAGTCAGACCGGCAATGTTGTATGGTACGGAGTGTTGGGCGGTTAAGAGCCAACACGAGAGTAAAGTAAGTGTAGCGGAGATGAAGATGTTGCGCTGGATGAGTGGTAAAACTAGACAGGATAGGATTAGGAATGACACCATTAGAGAGAGAGTGGGGGTAGCACCTATAGTAGAAAAGTTGGTAGAGAATAGGCTTAGATGGTTTGGACATGTAGAGAGAAGACCTATAGATGCTGTTGTAAGAAGAGTAGATCAAATGGAGGAGAGTCAGGTTAAAAGAGGTAGAGGAAGACCTAAGAAAACCATTCAAGAAACTATTAGAAAAGATTTAGATGTCAATGAGTTGGATCCAAATATGGTTTTTGATAGAACACTATGGCGTCATTTGATCCATGTAGCCGACCCCACTTAGTGGGATAAGGCTTGGTTGTTGTTGTTGTTGTACTATCAATAAAGTATTTGGATACTTCAATTAAATTTGTTTGTTACCAGTTTCTATTAGATACTTGTTGTCACAAAAAGCAATCAAGAAATCATAAACCATGAATCTAGTAGGCAAGGGAACACACAAACTGTAAGAAGCATAACTCAAAAGACAAACAAAAAAACAATAACAGCATTGCATTTAAATTTAAAATATTACCATAATTCAGTTCGTAGAAATTCAGATACATGATATGAGTTGTCACAAAAGCAACCAAGGGAGCAGAAACCATGACTCTTGTTGCCTCATCCCTCACATTAAAAGCTCGAAGTATTGCTAGAATGAGGGAAAATCCAAGCAAAGCAACAGCAGAAGAATAATTCAGCTTCTCTGTTAAATCCACAGCTCTACAGATAATAAAAGATTCAAGTACACATCAAGACCGAAAAATAATAATAAAATGATAAATTCATATTTAAGAAATACATATTTATATAAAAGCCTAGTGAATTACTACACTGCGTGCATGTGTATTTCTTAAATTCATATTTAAGAAGTAATATTTATATAAAAGCCTAGACAAATTCATATTTAAGAATTACATATTTATATAAGAGCCTAGTCAAAACATATAATACAAAGAAAATCAATACTGAGGCACGGCAAAGAAACGACAACTGAGGATTAAGCTAGTATATTCATACTGAAACATAACTTTAATCAAGACAAAATACATATTGTGTTCCTTTAAGTTGTTTAATTGTATCAAATTAGTACTTTAAGTATTTTTGTCCCACATAGGTCCTTTTAGTCCCATTACACGCACACTAATACCCTAATTCACACGTTCTGTTACAAAATCACACAGGTGTTTATGTTACTGATGAGTATGAATGGGGATGGCCACTTATCTTAAATGTACCCACTTCCCATCTTCAACATTTAACTATTGTCCATTCTAGAATTAGGTTAAACGATTTGGGGCAAATATTGCGTGACAAACAACTACAGGGCTACACTGTATAATCCTTTTCTCTCTTGCACAATATTTTCAAAAACCATGTAACGAAATTCTAAAATGGGGAAGAGTTACATGTAGGATATGGGTAAACATAGGATAAGTGGCCAACTTTGGTCATGGTACATCAGTAACAGAACCAACACGTGTATATTTGTAACAGGATGTGTCGTAGAATAGAAGTGTATGCGTAGTAAAACATAAATGACCTATATGTGACCAAAAAAACTTGAATGACCAATAGTACAGCTAAAAAAAAATTTTTTTTTTTTTTTAAGAAGCTAAACTAGCCCACCCAAATTGGCACCGGGGAGAATCGAACCTGACACCTTGAGGAGGAGTACACTCCAAGGTCCCAAGGCAACACCACCAGGCCAACCCAAGTGGGTTTAGTACAGCTAAAAAACTTAAACAACAGTATGATATATTTTGCCTTTAATATATACACGCACACAGCCCAGACTATAGTAAGAACAAATAAAGTGAACAACTTACCTACTATGAAAAACAGCACTCCACAACCATGCATTCATCGAAAGAATCCCATAAATATGCCACAAGCCGGTGTACTCGTAATAAGCTTTCTTGTCTGGCCTCAAAGGCAACTTGTAGTAAACAAGAATGAAGAAGGATACCCAGCCATGAAACTGCATAGCAAGATTTAGGGCTGAAAGAGCAACAGCCACAGGTTCCTGAAACAAATATATGTGCTACAATCAGAAACCAAAACAACCAAAATAGAAAACTGTTACCCTGAACTTTTCATAGGATATTCATGAAAGAACCTGAATGCCATAAATGCGCCTAAACGGCCATTTTCCATGATACTTCACAGGCGTTTCACCAAGCTTTGTTCTTTCTTCCTCTCTGGCTAGCATGCAGTGATACCGACAATCAGTGCGGCAGTCCCATTGTTTCCACTCCAGGTAAAGTGGTTCGTGCATATACCACGGACCATCAATTGGTTTTCCATCTGATGAGAATTTACAATGTTGAAAGCATCTATCCCTTACACATCCAGATTTCTCGCACTGTTCTACACAACCCCTGAAATTCAATAGTCAAGATCAAATATGCTAAGTACATCTATTTTATATCTTCACATGATTTATATTATGTACGCTGTAAATATTCAATATTCTAACCTAGTTAAAATCCAAACCACAAAACCAAAATTGAAATATTCTGTACGCAACAAATAAATCTGGACCAGACCTTAATACAAAATCATAACATTACAATTCAAAATTGATGGATAAGTTCACAAAAAACAAGAGAAGTACACAACTCGATACATAAAAAGAGCATACAGGTTATTATACCATGTTAATTATCAACAATATTACACCATTATCATATTCAAAGCCCGCATCATTTCTCTTCTTTTATCTAAAATCCATAAACTTGTTGTCACGGTTCAAGTCCTGGAATCAGCCTCTTGTGTAAAACAGGGTAAGGCTGCGTACAATACACCAATTGGTTGAACCCCTTCCCGGACAATGCGTATGTGGGAGCGTTAGTGCACCGGGCTGCCCTATCTAACACCATAATTTCAACAACTTCATTGGTCTGCTGGGTTCACAAGAAAATTGCAACTTCCAATGATGAATTTTTTCGTGTTTACAAGTTCGTGGCTTCATTTATGCAGGCAGGGAACAGGGCTGATACTTAATAGACCTTCATTCACCTCCTTTGGAGATGGGTTCACACTAAAATGTTGAGACTACATTTATGCAGGAGGCTTCAGGGTTGAGACTCAATAAGCTTTGTTCCCCCTAATTTAGAGATGAGTTCACATTAGCATGTTAGATGCACCTACAGAATTGCTTTTGTTCCTTAAAATTCAGATAGGTTGACATTAGCATTTTAGATGCATCTACAGAATCAAGTACTGCAACTGTGAGGCAAATGTTTTGTGCATTCAGGAACAAAAGCATCGCTGTTGCATTTTGGGTTTTTTTAAAAACACAATTTCTATCATGCTAGGCATTCTCGGGGGAACATAATTTTATCGTACACTCATTCAATCATCCTCGACATTGAGATTCTATGTGAGTCTAGGAGTTTAAAGAGAAGTTATTTTTTAAGCTGGGTTAGCTCGATTTTAATACCTAGAGCATAAACTTGTGATTCTGACTTAGCTGAGAGAGTTTTTTGAAGTTTTGAACATAACTCATGACTGATGCTGAATAAGCACGTAACACTTGATATATATCAAAATGCTACAATGTTGTATACACGATGTTGTGAAAGGTGTAGTTAGGAAGTGGCAAAGCACATGGGCGCAAACAAAATATTGTAAAGATTAAATTTTCTTTTGAATGTGTTATATAAAGTAAATGATACATGTTGCAAATACAATTACGTTTGAACTTTGAAATTCGATGAATGATCCTAGATGATGATGAAACGCAGACCAGGCTTCTAACAACAATAATAAAGCCACTGACACTAATGTTTGTATTGTGCAACCCAAAAAGTGTTGGGACAATAAAGATTTCAGCAAAACATGGGGCTAAAGCTGCCATCAAATCCTCCTCAAATTCAATTTTTTTTCTTCCTGGAGAGGTTTCAGTGCAACCAATACCAGAAAAGAATAGTTTACCCCTTATAACCTTGAGTATACAGGCCTATCTGTTTTTATAATCTAAAATCTGTTTAGAATAAAACAGATGATGTCATACAATGACACTCATTATTATAAGAAGAAAATAACTAGTGATACCAGCAATTATTGTATATCAATAGTTGTGGTGTGACATCAAAGTTAACAATAGCATTTAAAATCTATGATATATAATCTTTGAAGTTCACCCTTTACTGATTGCATTGTCACTGATATAGGATTTATCAATCATCACTCAAAAGAAAATGGACCTTGGTAATGTTGCAATAAACTATATGTAGAAATTTTTGACATAAACAAGTTTTTTATGGTTAGCATGGCAAATTAAGTAATGCACTAAAACAAAACCTTTAACACTCAAGTAAATAAACTGACACAGTATTTCTAGAAAATTGTTGAAAGTCCCACATTACATAAGATATGGCTTGAAAAATTGTTTGTCCAAGTAGCATCCCTCCCCTTAGAAGCCGGATTTGGAAGGTTCGTTTAGTCCCAAACCCAAATTTAAGAAAAATAAAGGCACATGATGCTAGTTAAACATTGGCAACAAAACAGTGATGAATCATTAATGCCCCCAACTGTTTTCTTGAACATCTCAATTGCGAAGATCCATGCATACAGCGCATTAATAATATATAAGCTGTGCCACATAACTACTGTCTACTGTATATCATGCTGTAATATCTTCTGGTACTGAGTAAAGATTTTTGCAAGCAAGAATGAATTCAACAGTACAAAATCTCCAAACAAAAATAATGTATTTGACATCTGTCAATCATCACAGTTACCATTATAAAAAATGAGCAATTCACTTTAGAAAATAAAACAAATAATCTCAAGTCTCAAGATTGATTAAAACTTTAATGGCTGATATTCCAACACATCCATGCTTTAAATGTAGGGACTTGCTAACGAGTGTCCTAAAGACACTCTTTAAGGATTCCAAATCAAGAAACTATTTAGTGAAAAAGTCTAATATTTCAATTTCCGATGTATTGAATGCACATGTTTCCATAAAAACTTACTATCTAAAGTCGTTCCCTTAGGGCACTCGTTATCATCTCCCTTAAATATAACATCAACCGTTGATTTATTCATCAACGATTAAGAATTGACATTGTTCGTTATACTTTCTAGAGCAAATTTCTCACTATAGACGATACCATGACTTCAATAAATTCTAATCTCACATTCACACTCCATGCTTAACAAATTATATCAAACCACCAAACATACCAAAAAATGCATCATCATCATTAATTGCAATTATAGCAAGCATCAGAAACCTATCACACATTTGCAAATACTAATCCCTCAAGGTAACTAAGAAAATTACATAATTCAATGAAATCACATATGTCAGAGTTATGACACTGACACATGCCGGACATCGGAAATTACATAATTCAATGAAATCACATGTGTCAGAGTCATGACAGTGACACACGTGTCCAACACCAAACACTTTTTTGATCAGAAGAGTCGGTGCTATATATGTTAAAACAACAAATTGTAATAAGCCAAAATCATATCAAGTGGTTAAAGCAAAAAATTCGATTTCTATTATTTTCAGAGAGAGAGAGTTTACTTGTAAATCGGATCGGTGTCACCATCACTAGCATCGACGGAGAGGAGGAATGAACAGAGAACTACAAGAACAACGAGAGAGCGAAAGAGAGCCATTAGAATCGCTGAGAAGCGAAAGTCAAACGGAAGGTTTGGTTATTCCCGAGATATGGGAGAAGATGAAGTTCCGACGAGAATCGACGGTGAGATTTGCATTGACGGCGGAGTGCGGCGGAGGAAGTGGTGATTGATCTGGAAAGGGATGAGATGAGAATGAGTCAACTGAGAGCGAGTTGGAGGAGAGGAGAATCTTGTGAAAAGATTGTGATGAATGATGATGAAATCTTACATAGACAACACTATTGTTTTGTTATTTATTGTTATTGATTATTGATATTGACTATAAACATTTTTAGAAGTCATTTCTTTTCAATACAATATAAATTATTTTTTAACTTTTATAACTCTAGATAATACTACATTCATCATTTGTATTTCAATATATTACACTTTACATTTATGATAGTAGAGAATGCTTTAACAAGAGGACTTAAAACCATTTTTTCCTTCTTTTTCATTTATACATTTTTCTTAATATGTTGAAATGAGCAAATAGTTCAGTTAATCTGAGACAGATGGAGTAATTTTTTATTTGTAGTTTAGTAGCTAGAAATTACTATATTTTTTAAGAGAATAAGTGGGATATGTTTGGGATTCGAATCTCGCCCTTGTATATATTATACAACGTCTCTACCAACTTAGTTTATCTCACATGAACAATGATAATTTATTTTTTTTTGGTATACAAGAACAATGATGATTAAATTAAGAAAAATCCTAACAAGTTTCCTAAAAGCACATAACAAGAAACTTAAAGTAGCAACTTTACCTTGAAAATTATGTATTCAATTTATTGAAATATTAAAATTCAACTTTTTCTACATGAAATTTTACAATTGTTTCCTTTTTTAAAATCCTAAAGAAGTGTGCCCTTAAATTAAAGGGTTAAATATATTTTTTGTCCTTTTAAATACATTAATTTTTCGTTTTAGTTTTTCTAAAATTTTCCTTCAACTTTTGTGAAGAGGCAAAAATGAATTTATATACACAAACATAAACGGGTTAACATCTTCAGCACAAGATGTGCCTACAGAATGCAACCAGTGTTATAGAGAAAATCAACACAAAACAAAAGCACATTAACAAATACCCAGACAATCAAGAGGGCATGATTGCCAACTATGGACCCCTAGCACATAAACTGTATTACCCCCCTTCATCCACCAGTAAGAATGATTTTTTACTTTTCAACCAGCTGATATATGTTCATCACCTTGTTTTGAAACAACCTGTTATTACGTTCAGACCACAAAACCCAAACAAATAAAAGCCACAGAAGTTGCATAAATGATCTTCATGTCGCCGACCAGCATTTTCCTTAAACTTTTAGTCTCTATAAAATTTTCAATCACTACTTTTGATACCTATTTTCAAGTCAATTTTTTTTTTTACTAAAATTGTGTAGAAATGTGTAAAATATTGTAAAAATCTCTAAAAAAAAAATTAGAATTTTTTAACAAAACATAAATATAATATTATAAATTTTTTTGCAAAATTTTATTCAAAAATATGAATTCTACATAAGATTTATAGGGAGTAAAAACTTATTTAACCCTAAATTAAATGGTTGTATTATTAAGATACCGTTTGGCCTGGCTTATTATCAGCTTCTCTACGTTTTTAAGGAGAAGTTAGGCCAAACACAATATCAATAAAGTACCTTTGAAAAAAAGTCCTTTTTTTAGAATGCATAAAATTGAATGAAATGAGGTTTAACCAAAAGTTGTTGAATGTTACTTCAAAAAACTACATCTCCCCAATTTATTTCACAAGCAACTCTCTTCAACTCACGCTGACAACCTTTTCTTTTATTTTTTAATATTATATTTCAATTTGAACCGGTCCATATAATTTTTTTTGAAGGAGGGTCCATTTAATTTTATAATCTATTTTTGAAAGAATTTTATTATCTTTTTATCACTTATATATTTAATTTCAATATCGTGTAATTATCACAACCTCGCAAATATTTTTATTCATGTCGTCATTGAATGACACCAAATATTTTTATTCCCTTTCTTCAACCTCACAAATATACACACACATTAGCGTTTAGAGTAATACTTTATGTCCATATGTATGTTTTTTGTTACGTTAATGCGTATAATTATTTTTATAAAATTTTGATTTTAATTAAAAGTACAAGTATAGATGCCTAAAAAAATTATACTTATATATATTTTACACATTTATATTGCAATCCCTCCGTTCCTTTTTAAGTGTCTTTTTAGGGTGAATGTTTCGTTCCTATTTAACTGTCTTTTTATCATTTTAAGGGTACGATTTGTCAATTATACCCTTTATCAATTACTTTCATCCTTTTCAATAAAACTAATTAATGATATTTGTTTAAAAAACCAAAGTTTGTTGTTTTAAACAAAGTTTGTTTGTTTTTTTTTTAAACAAAGTTAAAAACTGACAATTGTTTGTTACTAGAGAAAGATAACATATTAAATTTATTGAAAAAAATAAAGTGTATGCAAAAAAAAATAGGAATTTATTGGTGGATTAAAATGAGGGTATAAAAGGAAGAAAATGTGCAAAAATACACATCGCTATTTTGGTATTAATTTTCTAAAAAGACGCTTAAAAAGGAACGGAGGGAGTACTAAATAATGCATATGTGACAAAATGCCATGATATATAACAATTAACAAACAAAGAACAAAGTAGATTATAATAATGATTGTTGTTGGTGTCATTTAAAAAAATAGATTATATTTTTTTGTTATATTGCTGGTGTCATTGAAATAGATAATCATGGTTAGTTTGGTTTGTTATAATTTGACAACAACAAACTTTTATATTTTTAATTTTAGTCCAAATCAAAATTTAATAAAAAAAACACAGTTCATAATTTTCAAACATTAGAGCAATAAAAAAAGCAGAAAGACGGACACTCACGTGTGTGACCGTCTTTTCGCTAGTTTCCTACAAAGAACGAGGTACGTTTCGGACTTTCTGTCATTAATTTTTTCTCTCTACATAATGTTCATTCTTAAAAACTTTTAAACTTTTGAATAGTTATTTTTCATAGTTGTTTAAATACGAAAATTTAAATTTAGAAATTTCAATATAAAGATAACGAAAAATCTCGATTCAAAATTCAAATTTTAACCTCCTTTTATTTGTTCGAAGAAGTTTGTAGAATGTTTTTTTTAAGGAAAGTTTGTAGAATGTTTAAAACATGTATGCAAAATCATTCAAAAATACATATTTACTTTTTGAATAGGAAAAATAACTATTTACTTAAAAACAAAGGCTAAAACTTTTTCAAAAAGAACATAGGCTAAAACTACATGCCGGAAATTTTTATAGAGACGAACTAGTTAAAAAATCCCATGCTTATGCACGGGTACAGTTACACAGTTTGTAAAATTAAAATTGAATGCATATGTTAATTACCATTATTACATTAATTAATGACTTAATTTGATGTTGTAATAATATATGTACAAAAGGAACCTTAAAACAGAGGTAGCTAAAATAATATAAGACATAAAGTTATATTAAAATAGCTAGTTATAAAATATGGTAGACATAGTTGTTTCCCGTTACCTAATAGATATAATAAAAGTGATGATTCAAACCTATTTTAAAAAAAAAAAAATGACAAACATCATAATTATTATGCGTAAATTTAAATCTAATTGTTGTTCCAGCTTGAAAGTGATGAATTCTACAAAAGTTATTCCATTTAGGTCCAATTTTTGTAGTTAAGTTGCCGTCATTATTGAAAATGATATTGAAAAGTTGATTATCTCCATTGTCTCCGCATAAGATTATAGTTTTACATACATTATGTTGGAGGTATTAGCCAAAGTCTGAAGGTAGTTTCTGCATAAGAACAATAAAAATTAATATAATAAGAAAAGATAATGTAATAAATGTATGAAAAATTATTAGTAATTGTAAGTAAATATAGTTGACTTAATCAAATTGATTCTTTTCAAGAGACCATCCCATGGTTGTATGTCAAAAAACTTAGTTTCATTTTGCCTAAAACATCTAGTGTGAAATGCAGGGAGTTGGCTGAAGTAATGGACTTCTTGAAAAGATTGGACTTTGAATATATTAATCCCATAATAAGCAAACATGACACTAACATTGGTTGGGAAATTATAGTGTTGTTTGAGTGTAATCCAACCATATGTTATAGTTGGATTATAGTAGTTTTTTTTTAAGTCAAGAGTTACAATATTTCCGTTTGGTGCAACAATGTTCCACTTGTCAAAAAAATCTGCAATATATCTCTCAATAAAAATCGGATCAACTTCAACACATGGCTGAAAAAAGAAATATATAACATAAATATTAGTAAAATATAGTAAAATGTAGTAGACAACAAAAAGTAGGAAACTTAAATTTAAATGTATTATTTGATTTAGATAGGAATAATTGTATATACCTTGAATGACAATTTTATAGTAGACAAGAAGTAAATTGGGGCATCTGGAATGAAAACATGTATTGTAGTCATAATGGTATAATTTTTTGTTGTTTACTAATAGAAGAATGAATTTAGTAGTGGTGTAGTGAATTGGAACATTTAATTTATTTATTTATAGTAAAAGCCAATTGAAATGAATTTGTAAACTATCTATAAAAAACAAATATTTGATTGAGAGACTATAAAATATATGGAATCTCTGTTATGGCAGTTGTAGATTAGATATAAGCATGTTATAGAAAAAACATTCAAAGGCAATGTGTGTTTTCCCATCATGTACCAGCTACAAATATAAGCATGATACAATGGTAATATATTACTAATAGGTATAGTGTAATATTTAAAAGGTAATATATCTGTAAATTTAAGTATACGACAACCACTAGTTTGAACATGTTAGATTGTGAATGAGTTGTCTCATTGCAAGTTGGCTTTTATATATAGCTAGTGTAGTGAATTTGAATTGTACATTGATAACATAGTGTAAGAATCTTAGCTTTAATATGATGGGAAGGAGCATGGATGTGTCAGCAACATGAGATAGTTTTGAAAAAATGAAGTTAAAGTGTTGATAGAAGTTAGAAATTGCGATGTTGATTGGTAAAAAAAGTGTCAAATAAACGGAAACTATGTATAGTACTATAGAGAAAAATATTGAAGGAATAAACTTTAAATGTGTGGACAATGAACTGATATCTTAATACGTAGGTGAATTACGGTGCATTACATTGGAATAAAAAAATAGTGTGTGAATAAAAAAATATAATGTTACCAATAGACCTGTTGGTTTAAATAATAGGGTGTGAATAAAAAATATAATGTTTGGGCTTTTAACTAATTGGGTCAGCCCAATACCCGATATTTATTACTTGTCCATGACCCTTTTTTCTTAGTTAAAGTAGTAGAGTTCACACAAAATGTTGTTATAGTTGATTTCTTATGCTTTTCTGTAGTTTTTGTTATTGTTGAAGATGTCTTTCTCAAATAGGTAAAAGTTGAGAGTTCTTTTTTTATTAATGTGTTGGTTTGTTTAAAATTTTAGCAGTATTTCATTCGGAAGTTTGTTATTGTATATATGTTTATTTCACATACATGTTTTCTTTGTTTTGTTGGTTAACAAAATAGTGGTGAAGCCAAAGATGTTGATGGAGTCCTGAAAGCTGAAATTGAAATTAATTACCGTGAACCAGTTGAACTTTCACCATTTCTGAATGTTAAGAAAAATTCATGGGAGATAATTGTCACTAAATATCATATTCATCCAAATCATAAACTTGTAAGTATTATATATTGAAAAGAATTTAAAAATTGGTATTATATTAATACAATTGAGTTAAAAATTATATATTGCAGCGTCTCCTTCATCATCTTACAGATGAAGGTGTCTTGATAGCTGATAAAAACATTATGCTTACTCAACTTGATCGAGAGCTAGATGCAGTTGATGCATTTGGATGTGAGGTGGTTGCTGAAGAAGGATATCCGCATAAGAGGTACATAGCAAGCGGTTAGCATGCATTTGTTAAGGCTAGTCAAGTTGAAGTTGGTGATAGACTGTTATTCTCAATTGAGAATTTTGATAAGAATATCTACGTTCGTTTTGTCTATGACAGCGACAACGAATATGACAATATAAGTGATTAAGGTATTTTATGTCGTTCTTTAATATTTAAGGTTCTTTTGTACTTTTGTATCAATGGTTGAACTTATTATGGTGTTTTGTATGTTGAACTTACTATTGTGTGTTATGATATTTGCATTATTATTAAATTTACAAATGCCTTTTAATTTAGATATGTATCACTGTTATGTAAGAAACAATAATTCTGAGTAGTAATTTTATTCATGTGCTTTAAACACGTGTGAATTTATATGGATAAAATGGTAAATTAGATAATGAAATTGAAAACATATGAATAAACCAATAAAATAGTGACATATAATTAAATAATAATACATAACAAACTGATATATTCAATTAGACACATTTCAATAAATATGTTTGAAGTATTAAAATAGATGTCTTGAGGATTCGTCGTAGCTGATTACAATTACAATATTTGTTACCATATTTGAACTCTAATATATTATTAGGATAAATGTTATTAGCATCTACAAATTTAAGGCAGCCTCGTCCAATTCTAACCAGAGTGTTAGTTCTATCTTCATTATGTTTAAATATCAATTTGCAAATTGTGATTTTGTTTTAAGGTCCACATAATCTTAACTCAAATTTTGTTTCATCAAAAAACATCCAAAATCCGTGGGTAGAATCTGTAAAAAATAATATGACATATATAATTAAATGTGTAGGATATCTAATATAGAATAAAAAAAATTAAGTGAGTGAAATAAGTTATGAATAAAAATGTACATACCAATTTTGCTGTGAATTCATCAAAGTCTGGGAGGAAAACCCGAAATATCGGATTTTTGGTTATAAAAGTTGTCAGTCTATGGTAACGTGGATATTCGTTTGTTTGAACTGGACCATGAAATATATGTATTTTAAACATACTATGTCCTAAATGTGTAAAAGACATTAGACTTAGTTCAGTAATTTGATAATAATTTGCTAATGGTCCCCAACCTGTTGTAAGATGAGGCATGACAATGCATTGGTTAAATTCGATGATGTGTTTACTTTTTTCTTTATCTATCAATAACCATTGTTCATCTAGTTCCTTGAAGTGCTCTGCTATAAAAATGGGGTCTAGTTCCGCAATGATCTGTTCACATAGATTAAATATCATTAATTTGTTATTAATAGACATGTGCAAACCTTATCTTCATATTAAATGTAGATGTGTTAAGAAAAATACCTGGTTTCTGCTGCAAACGGTAATGAACTATGGTCTTATATAGTTAATTATGAATGATAAGTTTATGGTTGTTGAAATAATGATATAAATTGTTATAAATGAAATTATGATATATAGTTTTATAGAACATGGTGGTAAGATAAAAGTATAAAAAACAGGGAGAAAGCATTGTGTGGTCAAGATTCAATGGAGTGTAGAAAATATCCTTTTGATTCCTTTACAAATTATTATAGTGCGATATATTTAGATTGTAGTGTAAATTATATTTTAATTGCAATGACAATAGATAGTGACAAATGCATGCGTTGATAATGTGATGCTTTATTAAAATTTACTGTCAAAAATTTTGTAGTGCATAAGTTAAAAATGTCTAGTTTGTAGTTATGTCCTGATCAATAGTTGAAGGAATCAGAATAGTACAAATAATGTGTACACCTGTATTATAATGAAACTATGTTATGTTTTGTTTGATAGTGGGCGCATAATTAACTATATATGATTACATTACATTATCATGCTAGTGTCAATAAAATACATTGAAAAATTGTCCATAATAACAGTTAATGATCAAAGCAATATAATAAGGCTTATACCTCTTATTACTTCTTATTTGTTCTAACTCAATGAACCACATTTGTGTCAATTTTATAATGCAATATAAGCAGGATTATATAAAAATGCTAACATATAAGGCATATATAACAAACTGTCTTAGATTAAACATATTATAAAGTCATATGAATTTAAGCTTAGACAATGTCATAACATAAAAACAAACAAAAAAGAACATTGTACTTAAGTTACAACAAGATAAAGTAGTAACATAGTTAGTTTGAACAAAAAGCAACAAACAAATTAGATGACATGTAATATTTCATTGGACAGGTCAGTTATCTCCATTTCCCTCCTTATCTTGATCATTCCTTACTACTCCAACATGGAGCATTTCTGCAGATTCTTCCAAGCCAAAGAGAAGCTGGTCTCCAATGTTTAAATTGAGACTCTGAACAAATTTATACCATCCTTTACCTATGAAGTATTCTGGAGGCAATCTGGTCGATTTCTTCACTTTGCAGTCAGTTGTTTCATCAGTTTCTTCATTCATCAGAGTTATGGTATCAAAAGTTGGTAATGGAGAAAAACCAGTTACCCATTTAGGAAAGTGCTACATATAAAATAATGTAATGATACATTTGAATTGAGTAATGGTTATTGAAATATGTAATAAACTATGACAAATAGTTATAAGGATTAAATTCAATACCAGAACACTTTTTCCTCCAGTAGTAGCGGCAGAGACGTTCTGAACCCATTCATAAGGATAAACTATATATTCATCTTCATTCTCCACTTGGTTATCATTCAGAACTTCATGCAGATTCATCCATCTTATTGCAAAGACAATAGGAATGAACATCTTACGTCTCTCTGACCATTGATATGAATTGAGGATTGACCATGTGATTTGGATCAGCTAGTTTCATAGCATGGTGGTTAACTGGGTGATGAAATCCAAAGTATGGAACATCGTTCCCTTCATGATCAATAATCCTCATGTTATACTAGTTGAAGTCTTGCTCATATTCTAGAATGACTTTCTGTGGTTGTAGGAATCCACAATAGGTTGCAATCAAAATTCCAGTACGGATATTGTTTTCAGAAATGATACCTGAAGTATCAATTTCAAAGAAATTATCTACAGGATCTTTGATTGCCCCATAAGTTTCAGGAGCCAGTACATCCATCCAATTTGCCACAAAATCTGGTGAAACATCAATCTCATCTTATATATATCATAAACAATTAATTAGTTCATCTCAGCATCTAATGAAATCTAATAGATATTAAATTATAGTATTACAATACAATTACCTTGTTTCGATCTATTATAGTCTCAAAAGATTTTAGAGCCGTACTTGAACTTCCTTCGCCATCATTAGTGTTTCTGTATATATAATTTTATGGTAAATTAAGAAATGGTCAGAACTTCTCTGGAAATAAAGTTATATAAGTGATATTTGAATGGTTGTATATGTTGATTTATATATAGGTTTAGATAAACCGAATAATGATGAACTTAAATTATTAATATTATATATTTAGAAATATATATACAACTGATTAAGAAAATCATGAAACAATGATAATCATATATACATGTTTAAAATAGGGCAGAGTAGCAAATATTCAAATCATGTATCAGGATCTTGCACACAATCAAAAAGATAGAAAAAAATCACAGAAGACAAAATAATAGCCTGAATTGAAAAAGAAAAGCGTTAATCAACAATTAAATCATAAAATATGCAATATTATTATATAGTATATAAATTGATCCAGTCACATTAGGAATGTAGGGGTAACTATTAATTAGGGTTTCTATAAAATTGGTATATTTATGAATATAGGTGAAATTGTTTAACACATGTTGTATATAAGTATTGTATAAAACAAAATAAAGGAAAAGTAAAAAAAGCGACCTGATTTCGTAAGCTGTAGGGACCATTTTTGGAAGCTACCTAAGTGTGTTGGTTGAATTTTTCCGGAGAAATGGAGAGCAATGGTTTCCTTCTTTGGTGGAGCTTTGTTGATCTTTCTACTTGCTGATACTTCAGGTTACCCACGTTATCACACAAATAGAAGAGCAAACGTTTAGTTTTTAGTAGACAACTGGATATGAAAAAAAAGGATTAAAGGCTATGAAGGTATAATCAAAGTTAAAGTTTCTAATTCCAATGTTTCTTAATAATTCACAGGACCGAAACGTTTTTTAAGGTTTTTTTTAATATTTAATAAATTTGATAAATATAAAAGTTTTGAAAACTAACTAAAAATGATATAATTAATTATATATATAATCGAGTCAACTCGTGAACCTATCGAGTCGAACTATATGCAGTTCAAGTTCGGATCATTTAATTAACGAACTTAAATTTTGGCTCAAGTTCAGTTCGTTAGGTTCACAAACCAAATTCAATGGATTAATTTTCAAGTCGAATATCGAACTATATTCGAGTTGGTTCGGTTTATTGCCAGCCCTACCAATAGTAGTTTCATATTCAATGACCATTAATAAATCACAAGGTCAGTCGCTTGATTGGGTTGGACTATATTTACCAAAAGACGTTTTCAATGACAAATATATGTCGCGATCTCAAGAGTGACCAGCAAAAAAGGAATTAAAATACTTATTCATGATGAGAAAAAACAAGCCAAAGACAGCACAACAAATGTTGTATACAAAATGTTTATTAATGGTTAGTACTATATATTTCTGGAGTATTTCACTGCAAAGTATATGAAACACTTACATACCATACTACTCTTTATGTAGGAATCAGTTTGATTGATACGTTTTACTGCAGTAATCCATCTGGTATCAACTGCAAGGCCTACAAATCATTGACATGTTCATCAACAATGTATATCTAGTTAGTACTATTTATTAATCCTCGACCTTTCCTACAAAATATTGAAGTTACTTACATATATAGCTACTATTTATGTAGGAATCAACAAAAGCAACCCTTTTTAACGCATTCATCAAGCTGTTCTCAAATGCAATGTCTGGAAATCATGAACATCATCATCACTGTCTTTAGACTTATTCCATCTTATAAATTGTTCAATCAATTTTTCAAATATTCAACTATTTGCACTAAATTGACTGATATTATATGTCAACTATATTTTCATGTTTTTCAACCTGTTATCCTTCTGGGTTTTATATTGTTTTATTCTTTAATCATATATCAAATGTTGCAGATCTGTAGCTATTTCAACTTTACTTAACAATTACATATGATTATCACTGAACATTTAACATAGAAATTTAAAATGTTTTTTAAAACAGCCATTTATATAAAAATACAATATAAAAGTTACCTGATAATGAAGAGTTTACACTTTTTAGTTGGAAGATTGCTACTCAGACAATAGCAGAGCCAAGTGGGGGAATGTTATAAATTATACTACTAACCTTACTAATCCTTTATAGCATGCTATAATTTCCTGCAAAGACAATAAATACACTACCAAAAGGACAACATATATTCATCACATGATAAATTCATGGGTTAATAGGTCTTTACCTCCCGTAATATAGGTCATTTTCGGTTTTCCCCCCTGTAAAATATTTTTTTTGATTCACCCCCTGTAAAATATTTTTGTTTTGATTTACCCCCCTAATAGGCCAAACAAAAACCAATTTTATTTTTTTTTTCAAGAATTTTTCGTTTTT
>Ga0228710_1006719_pt1 | contig 17310 bp, 14 predicted proteins | sample MedpolnodulmetaG_FD_177995 | JGI IMG/M metagenome (GOLD analysis project Ga0228710, IMG submission 177995) | Root nodule microbial communities from Medicago polymorpha collected in Santa Monica, California, United States - pink nodules | ecosystem: Host-associated > Plants > Roots > Nodule... | reverse complement strand
GGAGGTTTCGCAATGTAGCAGCTGAGTTGCAATATCAATTGTCATTGAATTTATCAGCCATCCTAAGAGGGCTTGATCATGAGCTTGCCAATCCTCATAGTTAGGATTGATATTTTTGGTTTTGTCAATTGAGGTGACAAATTGTTCTGGACATTCTTTTGTCCCTAACATATAGTCGTCGAGTTTGCAGCCTCTAATCAATGGTAAGACCAATGATTTCCATAGTGGATAATTATCTCTGTCCAACTTGACAGAAACTGTTTGAGGAAGGTCATTTTTCTGGTTTGAGTTTGCAGCGGATGGCATGATTGGTTTGGTTGGATCGAGAGCCTTCAAGCTTAAGTGCTCTGATGCCAAGATAGAAAATGGTACTGATTATTGTATTTTGTTACATAGACAAGGTATGCTTAAATACATGTAATGATATGAAATCACTATCCTAGAATCCTGCTAATTGTAATTACAGTAATTGCTATAGTAATGCAGAATAATATGCATTTATTGACCATATCATAGAAATTAAGTCATGATCCTTAATAATGAATTCTGGGATTCTGACTTTCTCTAACTAATACCATATCAATTATTATTTTATCGATAATATCCTCTATAAATTTGAAATTGGGACAAACAATTGTGATATCTTTTTTTGTTAAGAGAATCTTGCAAATATTTAAACAAGAATATGAAAAACATTTGATGCATTAGAGTGCAGAATTGAACTTATAATATTTCTTTTATTCGTATTTAATATATGTGAATTTCTCTATTTGACCTTTTGGCTTTTTTTGAACAATAGTATAACTCGGTAATTATTTAAATTGGGACATAGGAAGTATGAAACTTGTTTGACAACTGGAAAGTGGAAAGTGTCTAGCTCTGCTATTTGTGTTGACACTTTTAAATTTTTGTGCGCAAAATAATTGATATTATCATACTATAGCATAGCATCAACCACCTTCTACCAATGGTGACAAACCACTTAAGTTAATTAGTTAATAGTGGAGATGAAGATATGATTGATGATTATTGCTCTATAAGGTACCATCGTATTCATATATGTGCAAGTGTGTGTGATGATATATAATTCCAATTCCAATGTCTCCCACCCTAATTACATGCTCTCACCACGTGTTCAGAAACAATGAAATAACTAATAAGTAATGACAGGTGGAATTAAAACCAAACCAGGTTCAAAGGGGGTGTAGACTATACATAATGCAATGCAATTGAAATTATCGTAATGGAAAATGCAACTTATATATACAATGTGTAAATTAAGAAGTTCACCTAAACAACTCAAGTATCAACTTTAGTTAAACTCTGCTATACGTGTCCCTTATTCCTTTCTATTTCATTTTTCAAAGAACAATTCTATGGTAATACACACACAAAGTAGAGAGAATATGGATGTCAACTAATGCTTGCACTTAGTGGTAGTGGAATAGAAAATACCAGAAACTAGAGAGAATATGGATGTCAATGTGATCAATAGAAGGTTACTAGCTACTATACATTGATATAGATATAGATATAGATGCGGTACATAGCACCAAGTACATGATAAATTATAACATCTCACTTAGGAAGAAGAAGAAAAAAGATGAAAGAAATGAATATTAAATACGCTCAAGAATAAAATGTAAGCGAATTAAAAAGAGTACTCGTTGTTTCTTTTGTCTTTTTTTGTCTTAACCCTTTGATTTTTAGAGAAGGGGCTCTGATAAATCAATATTTAGTTGGGAGGTAAATAAAGTCTGACAAATAATTATTTTAGCCATAATTCAAACTCGAGTTCTCTCGAGCGATTTGTCATTTCCCCTATCTCTTACTATTATTAAATGTTTTACTACTATTGGATATAACTCATAAGTATCGGAAAGTGGAAAGAGATGAATGAGCAAAGCGAGTGAGACCTAGCCCTTGCACTGCCTAATGGGTGTTTGGCCCAATTTTTTGGTTGTGGGGGCGACTGAGGGTGTGGGAGGCGAAGGAACCACATTACAGTTCACTGTAAACCAAAATCTTTCGCGAATAATAAAAATAATTGCAGCTGCTATGTCGAAGACGTAGACACAATTGACAGAACTTCTTCAACGAACGTCGTGTGTTGGTTTGCGTTTATTGCTTCGTTAATCTTTTGTACCAGGTTGTTGTTCTTGCAATGACAAATAATCTTGATTTATTTGTATCATCGTAATATAATTTCTGTCATCCTAGCTTCATCTCATGAAAATGGTGGTATCAAATCAACATACAAGGCAGGAAGAAAAAAAACAAAACTGATTCAAAAAGGTGTATTAAAAAATGAATGATAATGTAACATATAACTGTCATTCTCATGCAAAAACGAATGATACTTTTATCATATAACTATGTCTATACTTAACAATGAACTAAAACTGAACTAAGATAACAAATAAATGACAAGAAAATAAGAGACTATTTGAGAACAGATAGGTAAAAAGGAAAAACTAGAAAACTGTAACTACAAGCTTATATAGCAAGTAGTGGTGGTGGTGTTTCTCTAAGCTTCCCAACCTCTCAAAAGTGTAGCGCGGGCGACACGGTTGAGTCCAAGAGTGAAAGCTCCCATTCGCAAGTCGCAGTTGTGAGTTTTACAGTTTGATTTTATGTCATTGAAAGCTTTGGTCATGTACCTTTTTAGCTCCTGGTTCACTTTCTCTTCATCCCACATAAATCCTTGAATATTCTGCTCAAACAATATAGAGAAGTTTAAATCTATTTCAATAAAACATGTTTCAAAGAGCTGATACATTGATCTTACTAACTATTACCTGAACCCATTCAAAGTAGCTTACTGTCACTCCACCAGCATTGGCATAAACGTCTGGTAATATAATTACTCCTTTTTTAGACAGTATCTGCAACAAATAAATCACTTAAATTTTAAGAATGAAAAATGACTTTTAAGTGAAAAATATGTGAGACTCATTTTAAGTTCTTCAATATCCTTACCTCATCAGCATCAGGGTCAGTTGGATGATTTGCAGCCTCTATAATAAATTTTGCTTTCACATCATTAGCATTTTCCCTTCAAGAAACAATAGATGAAGTTGAAATTACTCAAACAATTTATTTTAACAATGATGATTTATAAACTAGGTGACTTAGATAAAACATACTTGTTGAGAACACCTCCCAAAGCACATGGAATGAGAACATCACAGTCATGGACAAGCAAATCATTTGGACTCATAGCATCTCCTCCTGAGAAATCCTTCAAACTTCCATTGCCTGCCTTGTGTTTCAGAAGAGCAGCAATATCAATCCCATTTGGATTACTAATAGCACCATTGATGTCACTCACTGCAACCACCTTACCACCTCTCTCAAAAATTGCCTTTGCAGCCCAGGTGCCCACATTGCCAAACCCCTATAAAGTGTATCATATTAATAATCAACTTCATATATATGCAGTGTTGTTAAATACCAGTGCAGTTACACTATTGCATGGCAGAACTTAAACAAATCACCATGGTTTTGCCATACTCTATTTAATACAAAATACTGTGAAATAGTGGACCGTAGAGTCGCTATATCACTGTTGCGTAGCGAAATTTGAACAAACTGTTATTTCCGCAGTCCGCAATTGACAACACTTTATAGATGAAAGTCATATATTGGATATCACAGTGATGGCGCAGTGAAGAAATACCTGGATGGCAAATGTCATATCAGAAATCGACTTCCCATATTCAGCAAATAAAGCCTCTGTTGCAAAAACCACTCCCAGTCCTGTTGCAGCCTCTCTTCCCAATGAACCTCCAAGATCCTACAATCAAAATGTTTTAAACCAATTTCTTGAATCTTGAATGATAAGCTATCATTGTGTCTACAAGAAAACTATGATTGTGCAAAAAAAAAAAAAAAGGCGAACCAGCATGTATCCTCCTATAAGAGACAATCATGTTCAAGGATTCGTTGGTCGCTAAATTTAGACAAGAAGCCATGGTTCACCATATTTTTGAGACCAATCAGATTAAGAGTATGTTTAAATTGATTATTTTAGCTTATCTATTGGCATAAACATTTATGAGACTGTTTGAGAGAGCTTATGGAAACAGCTTATGACATGTCTATAAGCTGTTTTCAACTTATTGCGATAAGCTCTCAAAGACACCTTGTAAAAACAACTTATAGGTTATCTTAAAACGATTTGACTTCATTTTTATCTTTTGTTAATAGCTTATACAGAACTATTTATATGATAAGAACTTATACTATAATCACTTAATTAAGCTGTTTATCCAACTTAGGGCCTAAAACTACAGTTGGCAGTGATTATGCAATATTATTATACACTTACAATAGGCTTTCCAGTCACAACTGCTGGTGAATGACCATGAAACTTTGAATATTCATCAAGAATCCAAGCCATTGTCTGTGAATTAGTTCCCATATCTGGGGCAGGAACATCCCTATGAATGCCAATGAGATCATGAATCTTTTGGGTGAAAACACGAGTGAGACGTTCTAACTCGCTGATGCTCAGATCCTTCGGGTTGCAACCAATTCCGCCCTTTGCTCCTCCGTATGGAATGTCTACCACAGCTGTCTTCCATGTCATTAGCTGAGCTAGAGCATTCACTTCATCAGGGTCAACCTAGCACCAGAAAATGTGACACTTTGGTACATTGATACTCGAAAGCAAGGTAAATAGTTTATAACTTACATTCATAATCAAAACTACAAACATAAAGCATGAGAATGGCAGTCTTGATGACAATCAAAAGAACTGTGCTAAATAATATTGATGACTCATATAATATAATTGTAAAATTTAAAATCTGCTCCAATGATAGAAAACCATTCTTAAGTTCAGCTCATGTCCTCCAGTACTCTTTGCTGCTCAGAAAATTTGGACAAACTACATTTTATTTATATATTCTGAGAAACAGTTAATGAATAGGATAAAATGCAGCATGTGTCTCATGTTTGGAATTAGAGGATTAGAACACACAAGGAAAAATTTAAAGAATGTTTAGTTTAGGAAAAACAAAATTGGATTAACATTTGGGAAAAAAATTATTGGACTTATTTTTTATTACTAATAGTTAAAAATTTAAATTAAGCTTATATTGATATAAAATTATATTTTTTTGTCGTTTATGACATGAACCGAGTCCGTATATAAGAATAGGGAATACAAGATTCAACCTCATATCGTACTTAAGGAGCACCAAACTTCTTGCCACTTGAAACAACATTCATCGGTAAATTAAAGATCTTTGAAATGACAATCATAACACTAAGGATAGTATGGATCGCCACAATATTAAAACTTAGAGATCATTACAATCATGATTGCAATTAAAAATGCATTAGAAACAATCACATTAATCTGTGATTTCATACAATACGATTGTATGAACCGCCACAATAATAACGGGAAGACATAATCACAACCGCGACTACAACAAATCAATTGTTCAAAATAGTGATCATTTATTTTCAACTTTTCAATGTTAATAGTAATAAATATTGATCAAAAACATTGAGAAAACTCGTGATTATTAAATCATTGTAAGAAGAAAGAAAACCTCAGGGTGATAACGAATTCCTCCTTTCATAGGACCACGTGCATTGTCATGTTGGATCCGAAAACCGACATATGAAACCAAACTTCCATCATCTTTTGGGATTGTACATTCAACCTACAATGATCAAAGGACATAAAAATGATGAATATAGACACGAGATGTAAAGAAAACAAAAAGTTGTAAATTGAAATAACAAAAAACCTTGATTTCTCTGTAAGGAATGAGAAGGCTTTTCTCAAGTTTGGAATCCAAACCAAGGATTCGAGATGCACGTTGGAAATTACGGTTGGTAGCAACAAGAGCGTTCATGGCTGATGCTGAATGAATGTTTGACTCAGTTTAGTCTATGTAACAGTGATGATACTCAAAGCAAAATGTAACTGAATTCCTACTTTTACACACGTGAATTCACAATTACGTAACAGAGGATATACTTGTAATAATTACACTAAAGAAATTGTCAAGGAAAATGACACCTCATAAGTAAATACATCTTGATTATTTCATAGTTAAGTTAGTAGAGAGAATTTATTGTTAGAGGTCAGAGTTAAAATCTCAAACACTCCGCTTATTTTTATTGCAAAAATGTCAGTTATTTTAGAACGAAATGAGTATATATTTAAATATTGTTTAGGTAATCAAAAGGGAAAATTGTGCTCTCTCCGTTTCAAAATATAAGCAAAAATTAGTCAACATAAGTTGATGTATTTTATACAAGTTTTGAACTAAATACATTAATTTTTGTTGACCAATTTTTTTATATTTTTTTCTCTAAATACAAGACTTTTTTTTTCTTCAAAATTCAACATGCATTGATGATTTTTTTTTACAAAAATATCTCATGTAAAGTACATTGAAAGACGTATATTATGTTTCAATAAATGTAGAGATTAATATGAAAAAATAACACAAGTTTTTGATAAATTTATTACTACAACAATTATTTTTAGTATCATATGATTTTTGGTGGAGATGTTTATAGTAAATAATAGATGGAGTATTTATTGTTTAAATTTATTACTACAACAATTATTTTTAGTAGGTGTTTGGATGCATGGTGGAATTTAAAAAACGTATGTTACAAAGCCTAAAAGTGAGTTTACATTGATAAACAAGTGTTTGGATGTTTTTTTCATAAAGCAATTCTTGGGTCCAAACTCAATTCCAATTGAAGCTACAAATAGTAGCTTCTAAGGCAATGTAAATCGATTTTGATAGTTTAAGTTGCTCAGTTCCCCAACTGCCCTTCCCTATGTTTTTTTAATTATAGCCTTATATTATTAGTAATTTGTACTGGAAATGGGATTTTAAATGCATGCCACCTGATTATTTTTTTATAAACAATAAAATAATAGCAAATGTGTGTGCAAATATGCTTAACAAAGTGGTGTACCAACGTCTCCATTAAAAAAAACGTTATGCTATATTTTGTTTTTTAAATTGACACTATGTTATTACCTTTTTAATATTTATGTTTATCATCAATTTAATATTAATTTGTCCGTGCTAGTTTTCTAATTTAATATTTTTATCATCAATTTAATCAAAAATAAATAAAGGATAAAATAAACAAATAAAGGAGAAAATGAAATTTAATATCTATATAAAACATGTTAAAACCCATTTTGGTAATTTACATATCCAAAAGCAATTTTGACACAATATCCCAACAACATCTTTCATATAAATCACTTCTACTTTGAAGTATCCAAACATAAATCACTTTACACTAAACTCATTTTTGATCAAAATCAATTTTCGTCACCGCATAACCAAACACACACTTAGTATCATATGATTTTTGTTGATGTTTATAGTAAATAATAGATGGAGTATTTATTGTTTTTACATGTATTTTTAAGATAATCTTTCTCTTTATGAATTCCTTAAATAATATCTTAATAAGATTTGTTTGCATGAACTTTAAACTAACTATTTATCTACAATGTTTTTAAACTTACACATAAGTGGGAAAACTCGGGGTCAAACTCCGATAAAACCGTACAACTTAGTGATTTTAACTTTTATTAGTTGAGTTAGGACTTGTGAGCATATTATTTAAAATAATTATGAAAAAAATAGTATAAATTTTCAAAAAATAAATACTATAAAAAAAGATTAAAACACTTTTCTAAATAAATAAATACTTGTGCAAACGGATAAAAATCTTCTTTATTTCTCAAAAGTAATGAAAGCGTCAATCTATTACTAGTTGTAGAAATGAAAGCGTCTATTACTTAAGTTTTAGAGTAAAGAAATGAAATTGTACAACATATAAAAAATTTCCACCATGTTTAACATTGACTAATCTCCATAGAAACTTATGGGATACGTAGGATGGATTCTCCACTTTCAACCAATTTTTTTCCATACAAAACACTCTTTTCTATTGTTTAATTTTATTGCTATAGTTCAAATTTGAAGTTGGAAATTTTAATGGAATTAATTACATGATAAGAAGGGAGGAAAATTTGCAATTGGCACGGCAGTCAGCTCTCTCAAACTAGCCTAACACGGCAGTGAGCTCTCTCAAAAATAAAATGAGCTAAATATGTGAAACCCTCTAAAAAAGAGAAGCTAAATATGTGAAGAGAATAATATGCAAAACCCTATATAAAAAAGAGGAAGCTAAATATGTGAAGAGATTAATTTATATCCACTAACAATGTATTTTTTTACATTATACATCCAATCAAATCACGCCAGATAGATATTTATTGAGATATTTAAACGTCTTAAAAAAGATAAGATATTTTAGGATTTAGTCTAAGAAAGTGGCCTTGTCGAGTAATTTGAATGGATGCATTTGTAAAATCCTAATGAAACAATGAGAATACACATATAAACATAAAAGTAATGAAATATTAATAATACAGTAACACGTGCTTTAAAATTTACACTGGAGTAATGAAACATGAACATGAGAAATAATAGACCCAATGATGATATATTGATGCAGAATAGATAAATAATATAAAACTTGAATAAATTGTCAGCACCATTTCGACAAATGAATTGTCTTAGCTTGCCTCACAACAAAGTGGGATATTTAGCATCTAGAAAGTCTCTAAGGGTACGACCAGCTTTATGACCACCCATTATTTCAGCTAGCTTTTCTACCGGAAGAAGTGCAAGTTCTGCCAAACTTTTACATCCATCCATTATGGCCCTATAATTAGAATCTGTAACACCTGGAAGTCGTCTTAGAAACTCCACAGCCGATGTGTTGTAATTTTCAGCCCTGTGATCACAGCATTAACCCCAAAATTTACATTAGGAACAGAAAATGAATCACTGCTTAGAAACTCAAGTGACACATTTTGATAGAAAGACTCCAACATCCTGAGCTCTACAGTTTAAATGTTTGTGCAGTCATGCATGAAACCTGTGTATATTGATAGGCAAGGAAATATTCTTGTTGAGACATGGCAATTCTAATTAGTGAAAAAATTGCCTAAAATTATATAAAGCCTACACAAATCAATATTTGTTGCTAGCAACGTAATAAGCCTATATCACATGAGCATGGAAACAGGAGATGCACCAACATGGCTTTAAAACTATGGAGAAAACAATCCATCAATGTTTCGTACAATTACAATAAATTTATACCCTTGGCAGCATGAAGCTACTTTAGAAATATAAAACTAAGAAATAGCAACTTACCTCACATCACTTTCCACAATTCCTTCTTCTGAGGGGACTCCCACTCTCATTGCTTTTGTTTCATCTGGTTCATCTTGATTTGCCTTTAGTGAAGCAAATATTTCAGAAGTTGCATGCAAACTTCGAGACCAGATTATACGTAGCCGGGGAAAATGTAGAGCAAGTAATGACAACTTAGATATAATGCTATTGGGTGTCACGTCATCACCAATATCACTGGCAGACTGGTAAAGACATCCAAGACAGATCAAATGTCACTAGCTATTCCACAAAACAAATGTACATTATAAATATATCCATGTATGATGTAAGCTTGTTTGAGTAATCATTTATATCTTTTTTTTTTCATTTTCATTTTCTCTTTTTTTCAAGCAATGAAAAAAAACAATAACTTTCTACCAGCACACAAGTCATACTAAAATTCAAACATTATGCCCAGTGCCCAGATATTTAGTACTAATTTGGACCAAAATAGTAATGGCAAGCATTCTTGTAAATGGGTTGCCTGCCTGTCAAAACAACATCCCACCCCCCTGAATATGAACAAGCCATTGATAGTAAGTAACAAGACAGTAAAAGCAGAAGATAGAGTTGTATACTAGTCAGCAAACCTGAAATGAGAAGCTCTTATCCTGTGAAAACTCAATCAAGAGCACCGGTATTTTATAATATCGCGCCATTGTTTCCACCTGGTTGTATAGACGACCAGATGTGAAACTCTGGAAGAGATCCTGAATACTTTTTCTTTCCACACAAATTAATGGTGATAGGATATAGTCACCAACTTCAAGGGTCACCGGAATTATGCGCATTCCCTTTTGATGAAGAATATTTGGAAGGCTGCTCATGAATTCCCGCATGTCCACAATGACCTGAAATGTTGCAATTACCAAACTATAAACTCCGTGGCAAGTATATGAGGCATAGAATAGATAGACATCAAAGGTAAGAAAATATCACAAACCTGCATTTCTTTATCAACCTCCTTTCTCCCACCAGCTTTTCTGGTCATTGAGTTCTGGGTAGTATTTAAATCTGAATCTAGGGTAGAATTAAATCCTAAACCATGCCCACTCTGATAAACAGCAGGCCAAAAGCACCAATCAGAAAAGAGAGGAAAACAATGTAAGATGAAAGTTAGTATAGGCTGATCACTTTCCATGCCCATTATCCACATTCCTATACGGAAGGCAGCCATTTCCAGAACAATGGACCGAAGCAGCAACCAGAATCAAAAAGAAAAACATGAGGTAAACAACTATAGTAAAACAAACCTGGTCAATTGGAATCATCATCATAGATTTTTGTCTGATCAAAGATTCAAATGCTCCATTCTCTCTACGTATACTCGCCTCAAACTTCTGAACCTCGGTAGAATCTTCATAGAAAATAAAGTATACCTTTAACCTTTTAGAGGGATTCTCAGCTTTGTAGACTTCGATTTCTCTTACAAAGGTCATGTCAGGATGGTAAACGACAATTATAGAGGGCTTTAACATGTCCAGTATAGGCTGATCACTTTCGAGGGCATAAAAATGTACTGGTGGTAGTGGCTTCCCATCTCTTGCCATGGCATCAGGAAAGGTATGCCTCCGAAGAACTGTGTCGTCTACAGATATCCCCCCGTGTTTGGTTTCACAAACTCTATCAGTACTGACAGCACTAGTTTCACCCATGTGGGCTTTATTTTTTGAATTGGATATCCCAGTTTTACCACTTGCAACTTCCTCCTTATTGTTACTCTGAACACCAGAGCCATCAATAATGATTGGGCCATTTCTATTCCCCAATTTTCTCTTGCCTTTTCCACGAACATGTCCACCCAAATCAGACTGAGGAGTATCTTCAACAACATGATCTTTTTCAGCAAGATTGCGCAGTTTTGAAGCTGCTGCCAGAAGTGCATCATGCTCCTGCTTATTGATGCCGCCAGTTTCTATATTCTGTGCAAGGGGTATGGGAGTGACTCCATTAAGAATCCCAAAACCCTTGGGATCCTTTGGCTTCTTTTTCTTATACACTACATCACGCAGTTGTACTTTGTTCAGTAAGTACTTCTTCCATTCATCTTGCATGACCTTCACAATCAAAAAACAATAGACAAAATATGAAAGTCAGTCTCTTCATGTCTTACTCTTATAGACTATCAACCAGCAAAAACTCAAGGAACCAAGAATAGCACACTTCCATCATAATCACAAAAAAGTAAAGCATTAAGCTATACACAGTAGAAACATATAAAACAATAAGTAACTTTTCATACAATTATAGAAGAAGCATTTAAACATTAAAAACAAGAACTAATGAGAATCACATTGAAGATGAGGAAAAAAAATTGCTTCAATAGCCTCACAGCCTTTTGCTACAGACTACAGTCAGTACAAGTGCACATCCAATCACTGCCAATAAAATTGAACGAATGAGTTTCCAATATTCAGTCAATCACTGCTACAGATTGAAGCTATGAAAACTCGTCTGGTATTCTAGTAAAGCCAGATTATATGTATCCACAAATTTCATAAAATTAGATAGCAATTACTTGCCCCATCATGTTATTTCCACTTTGAATAGAATTCATGGTAATCATCATATATCAGTATCATGAACTTCAATGAAAAGAAACGATACCAAAACTCACAGGCAAAATACTGATTTGCAGATTTTGCGCATTCAAATCTCTCTCTAAAATCTTCTTTTAATCTTATTATCCAAAATTGCCATCAAGAATACATAATATTTTAAAGAAACAAACTCTTTTGCCTCAGATTCATAATATTTTAAAGAAACAAAACTATCAGAACAAACTCTTTTTATGTTTTTAGCATAGAATTGGTTAGGATAAGTTTGGCTTTGTGCCACGAAGCTGATGAGCTACTAGACCATACAAAATTGACCACTGTCACTGATTAAATCAAGTGCGGAATTACATTCAGATCACACCTTATTTTATAAGAAGACATAAACAAAGACAACCTTTTTCGGACTGTTGGTGATGCATTCTTCAAGCTGCAAGCACGACCTTTCATCTTTACATGCCACCAATACAATGCCATTGTTGGTGTCTTCACCTTCAGCCAACACTTCTTCCCTCAACATGCCTTGCTTTCGTCTTTCCTCCTCTACCTCTTCAAGAATATCCTATAATGATATGATCAAATCAAGATTCATCCCAAAATATCCAACATTTATCAAATTAAACTATTTTTCCACAACCCACTTTAGGTCATCCTATTTTGAAAATCTGAATGAACTTAGAAAAGTATTAGTCAAATCAAAACAATGCCAAATCAGTGTCTGTCTCGCATTCCAAATCAAATAAAACGATGATAAGCCAGAGACTTTCTAGAATAGGAACTCACTGACTCACACGTAAGACCTTCCACTTTGGTGCTTCTTCCAAGACTTCTTCCAATACTATGCCATGATTTGAACTGGTTGAGGCAGTGACATCAGCTGCCACACAAGCATGCAAAGCAAAATTAAGAAAAAAAACAAATGCAGTCCACAGCTTGGCATAGCACATCTCATTTCCTTTCTGCCTCTTTTATTTTTTTAAATGCTAGTTTTTCATTAATTAAGCTTTTCATTTAATTAAGCAAAGCCAAAAATCACAACCTATGTGAGATTAAAAAACCAAAGAAAACATAATGATAAGTTATTACCTTCTTCAGTGTCTTCGTTATCCCCCTTGGCTTTTTTCTTTTTGTTTTTGACATTCTTACTAGACTCGTTCAATTTCACACCATCTGACCTCGCAAGATGGTAAACACGTTTCTTTGCATAGTCAAATATCTTATAGCTTGCCTCCGCAAATATCCAAACAGAACGAAAACTCTCCGACACTCTGAGTGTATCCAAATATTTCAAGTAAGTCACCGCATCATACCTATCAGTAAAAAACCACACAACAATCAGTGCTCATGATAAAAAAGGGCCTGCAGCCGCAACCAATAGCTGATATCTTCTAAGCTCATCTAACTAAAAAAGACATGTTTGGTAACCGTCATTTTCTCACGAGCTTATAGCTTATTTTTACTGGCTTATACCATTTTTTTTATAAGCTAATTCAAATAGCTTATGATTTTTCTCTCTCAATTTTACCCTTGTTCTCTTAATTGAAGAAAATTAAATATCAATCAAACACATCTTTTTTTATGTTATTTCATATTCATAAGTTAGTTCAACCGCTAATTTTACCAAACACTACAAATTCAATCAACTAGCTTATCCTCTATAAGCTATCCGCCATAAGTTCGTCTGCTATAAGCTGACTTATCCGCAATCCGTTATTTTTCACCAGAGCCCTAGTCTACGAAATTCTCTATAACCGCAATTGAAACCACATTTCACCATGATTCTCCACAATACAAAGAACTACAAAGCAACTATTACTACAACTGCAAGTTAAAACATCGAAAAGCAGATAAAATGCAGATGCAATGAACAAACAACAACAATAACCTGACTAGATAATCCAGCAACTTCCTCAGCGTCTTAAGATCAGAAACAAGCTGCTTAGTCTTCTTCCCTAAAGTATGCCAAATTGGATCCAACTGTCTTCTCACAATCTCATCAAACGACTTAAACAACCCATTCTCCACTGTCAAATCCTCCACATCAACCTTATTCGTCTTCCTCATCTCTTTCAAACACGCATCCATAACCTCAACAATCGCTTTCTGAATCCCCACCATGTACTTCGTCATCGGAACCCTAATATCCACCACATCCGGTGGATCCCTTTCAAGCTCTTGACTCACATAAACCTGAAATCTCGGCCATAAATGTAACTTCCGTAACCCTAAACACTTCATCGTCCTCTCAGCCTTCGCAAAACCAGAAACCATCGCCTGAGGACGATCAGAAAATGCTCTAACATACGCATCGCGATTAAACGAACGGAAAATTCTTACAATAAACGCTTCAGTGGAAGTTTCGGAAATTGAATGTGCATTGAGGATTAATATACCGGAGATTGTTGAGGTAGGAAGTTTGTTTGTTAAAAGATCGACGATGAGGATTCGAGGAGTGATGAAACAAACGTGGCCGGAGGAATAGAGAGAGTGGCGGTGGTTAACGGGGAGGTCGGCGGTGATTTCAGTCGGGATTTGGTGAATTTGGGGGTTTAGGGTTTTGAGATGGAAATTGATTTTGGATTTGAGAGTGGGAGAAGGAGAGAGAATGAGAAGTGTGCGTTGTGAAGAAGAGTGAAGAAGGAGAAGAGATGAGATGAGTTTTGATAAGGAGAGACCTGATGAGAGAATTGTGAGTCCGCCATTGGTGTCTTCTAGAAGCTCTGTGATTATGTGTTCGTGGAATTCAAGAACCATTGATGATTGATTAATTGATGCGAATTGAAGAAGTTCGAATTTGATTTGATTGTTACCAGTAGAAAATTTTTAGGTTTGGAATTGCAAATTCTCGAAGGAATGAAGCATTCCAAGTTTCAACTGCAAAACCGATGAACCGCGAAATTGTGCCCGCGAAATTATGAAGAAACTTGTTATTGGGAACAGTGCTATTAGCACACTCTTTTTTTTGCTAATACACCTTCTTCTTTTTTTTACCAAATCAAAGTTAACTATCATTAATCAACCAATGTGCAATACAAGGATGATAAGAATTAAAAATGCGGTGACTAGCCCAAGAACAGGCCGCCCTAGTTAAAGTATGAACAACCATGTTCACTTGTCTCCTAACAAACTTCACCTCGAAGTTGGAATGTAAGGATAACTTATAAATAATACTAGAAACAATAGCATAGAATTCTGAATCACCATGACCCGGAGACGATAGAGTTTGCACTAAAGTAGCAAAGTCAGACTCAAAGACAACCCAGTCTCATCTGTTCACATCAGCAAAATGAATAGCATTGAGTAAGGCTACTGCCTCCCCCTCCAAAATTGTCATATTTGCTCGTTTCCATTTCGTTTGGGCCCGAATTAATTGCCTCCGGGAGTCTCTAACATAACATGCAAAAGATGTAAGATGGTTACGGTCATGGAACGCGGCATCCACATTGTACTTCAACCATGTCTTGCTCGGTTTCTCCCAAACTGAGTTGTTACCTTGCACTCTATTCTGGTTGTGTTGCACAACCGGTAGTGAGGGTATAATTCGTGTTAAACATTTAAAATTGTCACCAATTGTGGAAAAATGTTAAAAATACAGTTAGTTGAGTGTTGGTTGGTAGTTAGCTAAAATTAAGATTCAAGGAGAGTTTGGTAATCACCAACGGATTTTTATTTTAGTTATGATGATGTAATGTGTGAAAGTATAAATGTGTACTACTACATAAGTGAATCTGACGTCAAGAACATTGTTCAAGTCATGTCAAGTGTTTAAATTACAACGCGATTAAGTGGGCAATTTCCGGTAAATCTTACCATATTGGATGGAAAGAACTCTGACAAATGGTGTAAGCAAATGAAGGTTGTGTTTGGTTATCAAGATGTAAGGGATTAGGTGAAGAATGGTGTCGATCCCATCACTAAAATATTTCTCTTTCTTATGTATTTATGTATGACATGTGCTATCATCGGCAAGAGATAGTCTTGCATAGACACACGCATCTGTGCACACAATTTAGGCGCACACACATAAATCAAAAAAATTAAAAGGAATAGTGTTTTACCCCCTGTAATATAGGTCATTTCCGGTTTTACATCCTGTAAAATATATTTTTTGATTTACCCCCCTAATAGGTCATTCAAAAACCAATTTTTTATTTTTTTTTTCTTTAGAAATTCTGGTTTTTGAATGACCTATTAGGGGGTAAATCAAAACAAAAATATTTTACAGGGGGTAAATAAAAAAAAAATTATAGGGTGTAAAACTGAAAATGACCTATATTACAGGGGGTAAAGCACCATTAACCCAAATTAAAAGATAAAGAAAATAGTCACATCAATTTATATCACTTTAATCATTTTCTTTTTATTTTTTTTAATTTCACGTGTGTGCGCACCTAACATGTAAGATTTAGTGTTGTGTCTAACAAAGTATTTCTCCATAAGCAAAGCCCCTTCTTTTATGCATGACATATGCTATCATATGATAGACCGAAGATATAGATTCACAAAATTCAGTTGAACACAAAAGAACAAAGTGAAATTTGCCGATGACAGCACATGCCACGAGTAAACAGAAAAAATCCACATTACCTCAATTTGGTCAAAAAGGGGTCAAAATCGCTCATCTAAATTTGGATGCCAACATCGCAAAATTGAAAAATTTAGAAGGCCAAAATCACCTCAGTTGGTTTCTCCGTTTTTAGAAGCTACCTACACAGATTTATTTCATTGGTCTGTTCAAATTTCACCGAACATAATTTGCCCCATGTTCTACTAGTTCGATAGAGGTCTCATGTGCAAGCAAATAAATAAGTTACAATCACTCACCAAGTTATTATATTGAAGATTGAAGCAAAGCCATTTGACTGAAATTATCTAAGAAATCTACTTGCCTACTTGGTGTGTCACAAGAACAATGTTCATGCATTCCTATTGAAAAGGTCTCAACTCTCTGTTGCGATCGACGATCTTAATGCAAGTGTAAATTAAAATTCCAAAATCCAAAAAGAGATTGGATCTTGCAGCGCAGCGGTAGCGATAAAAAATTGAACACCAATATTTAACGTGGAAAACCCTCTAATACCGAGGAAAAAACCATGGGACAAACTCCGAAAAATATTCCACTATATTAAAGAATATTACAATATTCTCTCCACTCTCTTACACACACAAGAGATACAATATAGTGTTTCCCGTGAGACCTACTCCTATTCAAATGATATTATTTTATAGCACCTAGAAGTTATAGAGATGATACCCATCCGGTGTATTTTTTCCACACTCTCTGAATTTACTCAACACTCTATTTTTCTTCTCACACACTTCTACACACACAGAAGCTTTGTATTTTCACTTCTGCTTCGATGCTTTCCTTCACTGCCATTGCCTCTATTTATAAAGGAAATGAGCCGTAAGAGTTGGAATTGGTTCACACCTCTTACACCAAAAGTCATAGCATTCAGAGTGTGAAACTTGGAATGGATTTCAAACATTCACACTTTTCTGCA
>Ga0228710_1006716_pt1 | contig 17315 bp, 10 predicted proteins | sample MedpolnodulmetaG_FD_177995 | JGI IMG/M metagenome (GOLD analysis project Ga0228710, IMG submission 177995) | Root nodule microbial communities from Medicago polymorpha collected in Santa Monica, California, United States - pink nodules | ecosystem: Host-associated > Plants > Roots > Nodule... | reverse complement strand
ACGTGTATGTGCGATGATTACACAGACTGCAACGAAGCTTTTGACTGCGGAGACAGTGTCACAAACCTCAAGTATCCATTCTGGGGAAAAAGCAGAAAGGAGTGTGGTTTTTCTGATCAAAATATGGAGCTTACATGCGAAAGAAATGTCCCAAAGATAACAATCAATAACGTGAAATACCGTATTCTTGAATGGTACAATACAACACAGATACTTAAAGTGGCTAGGGATGATTACTTCAATGGTATTTGTTCTGTGAGTGTGAATGCCAACCATAATAACAGCACATTCGATAAAACTCAGTTTCAACGTGATGGTGATGGTTCCTATAAAATAAGTCTGTTATACAATTGTGAAACAAGTATAATGAATATTTTTGGTACTACCTGCAGTAGTACTAAAGTTTCCTACACAATTGTGGATCTTGCTACTGTCTCACTCACATGTACTCCGAGTGTTATTGTTGAGTTTCCAATTTTAGCAGGCCAACCCGCACAAATTGCATCGCTCGATGTTATAAACGAAGCAATACAAGGCGGTTTTGATTTGAGATGGACGGGAAATTATGCAGAATGCCAGATGTGCGTTGATTCTCGTGGTGCGTGTGGCAACGATGGAAGAACTGGATTCAGATGTTTCTGCGAAGATGGAGCTTATACAGATAGATGTGGTTCACGGAAGGCCCCAACCTCAAGTATGTTGTTCACTTTCTTATACAATTAACTCAGTTAGTTTCTACAACTAGTAATAGTATTAATAGAGTTTAAAGATCATCCTAATCCAATAAGGGTTTAAAGTTTAAACTTTTTTACAAGGTCACTCAATCAGATTTTACCAGGTAGATTGTTTTCTTCTGAGGATAATTTTTCCACTAGATGTTTGTTCAGATATATATTCTATAAAAATTATGATAAAGTAACTAACACCACTATAAAATTAGGGGAAATGTTATATTAGTTTGGGGGTTAAGGATTAAAGTGACAAGAAGATTGAAGATTCATTTTTTACTCAATAAATAACAATTACTACCAAAACTAACTTTTGGTACAATTACTACAAAATATTAACTTTTGCTGTTAAACAACAACTACTATAATATTCAATTGTTGATTGTGTCACAACTTTTCATAGGCTTGAAATATAGATAATTCTTATAATTTATAATATAATTAACAAAATCAGATTAAAAGACCATAAGTATGGTAATTTTCTTCTTACTGATTCTTCACCATGGCCCCTGAAGAAGAATGTGTCAGAGATTTCTTGTTACCATCAGAACTAAGTTGCTTGACTTTTTCGGATACGTACAGTTTCTCCTCTTGACCATTTCCTACATAATTTTCACCAAACTATTACGTTGTCACATCTTTGAAAATCCTAGAGTTTTAATTGGTCCAACTTTAGTAATATTCTTTTATTTGGATTATTATGTGGCCTAATTTTGGCACCATCTATATGCTATGACCGTGTCAAAGTGTCTCCTTTTGCTGAATTAAAATCCTTCGCAACCCCTCACGCTCGTAACTGGACATCTAAATGTCATTTCAGTGACTTAATAGTGCTGACATGATAACATGTGATTTTAGATAGATTTGTGATACCAACTTAGAATTTTGGATGAGCCTTATTGAACTCTAGTGAGGATTGTCCTCACTTATAAACATATTTTCATACCATATTATCATATTAAATGTGGAACTTTTGTCAAAGTTTTGATAATTATTACATTTTTTTATAAGGATTACTTTTATATTTTTATTGTTGGTTGAAAGTTGAAACGTGTCACTGTCCCACCACTTTTGACTTTTGATTAATTCATGAATCATAAGTATTTGGTAGGCTTGAGTAGTTTAGAGTAGTTAGACATGGTAATTTGAAAACTGATTATTCTTTGACTCCAAGCATCATAACTTATGGTTTCTCTAATTTCTACTAGTGTTAGGTAAATTAATACTAATTTCCAACAGAAAATACAAATATTATTAGTACTATAGGTGACCTAAATTTTCATTTGCATCAATTCAATACTACTAGTATACTTTAAAACTCATCAAACTCGCATCAACTTAGCAAAATCCTATTTCAGTGTCAAAATCCTTTGTTTCTCCATAAATCCATTTTTACTAAAGATGCAACTTCTTCATTCAAACATCTTCTCATTCTTGATCACAACCATAATCCTAATTCAAATCCCAACATCATCTTGTGCTGATAATTTGCAGCAGTACAAAAAATGCAGTTCTTTATTTGATTGTGCAAATCTTAAAAACTTGAGATATCCTTTTTGGGGATCAAGTAGACCACAATATTGTGGCCATCCTTCTTTTGAGCTACAATGCAAAGATGGATTTGCAAGCATTGCCATTATGTCACAAAGTTATAGAATTCTTGAAGTCAGTGATTCTGATCATAGACTCAAAGTTGTAAGAACTGATTACTGGAACAATGTTTGTCCCACCAACCTTAAAAACACAACTTTAGATTGCACTTTCTTCGATTATGGTTCGGATTCTCATAACTTGACACTCTACTATGATTGCCCTTACACTCCATTTCCTATACCAGATAGATTTTCACCTCAGTTTAATTGTAGTATAAATGGAACTCAATTAGCTAACTACTTTGTGTTGGAGAGTAATCTTGAGAATGGTGAGAGTTTGGATTCCTTAAGTGAAACAATGGGAACATGCAAATCTAGAGTGATTGTTCCAATTTTGGAGTCAGAAGTTGAAAGGGTAGTGACAAATTCAAGTGTGGTAAATTTGAAGGGTGCTATTGATAATGGTTTTGGGGTGGAGTGGAATGCAAATAATAGTTTGTGTCATGAGTGTCAAAGCTCTGGTGGACACTGTGGTTATGAGTCAAGTTCAAGGGAATTCACTTGCTTTTGCAAGGATGGATCCTTTCCACATTCATGTAGATCAGGTGAACACTATTGTAGGTTCCACTGTTGTGTCTTGTTTTTGCGTTCAATAATGTCTTTTCATCTTTGAAACTCGTCAAACTCTTCTAACATACTATAATTATAATTTTTAAGTTTAAATTTAGGCACAATTATCCTAATAAGGACTTGTTTTCATTTAGATTCTTTTCGTTTTTTCATCGAATATCTGCAAATAATTACTCCTTTCTGACTTTGGATTTGTATTTCCCCTTGCTAATGCATAATTTATTGCACTAGTAGATGTGAGTCTCTTGATGATCTTGTTAAAGATTCTGAAAGGAATTATATTTTTGCTCTTGTAGGTGTCTCTACTATTTTGATAGTGTTTGACACCTTGATTAAGTTGTTGGTCTTAACTCTTAATAACCTCTTTTTTATCACAAGATATTTAGATAGCCTTGGGTTTCTTTTTGCCTTTGTAGCTTTATTCGTTTAATCAAAATTAAAATGATTTTTATAGAGTAAACTAATTATGTTGATTTGTCCATCTTGAACCTATTTTCCAAAGGTAGATATTTGGCCACTTCCATTAGTTTAGCACATAGTTATGTATTTTATAACAAAACCCACACAAACTACGGCAGTAAGGTAATCAAGTTTATCATCAAAACTCTTAGAATTTGGGTTGGATTTAACTCAACTTTACAAAACTAGTTTGTGAGGTGAGCGATCTTCCATTCATAAACATATCATTAGGCCGTATTTCATCTCACACGCCTAAGACTAGATATTTGTAACGTGACTCGTGTGGCTTGATATTGATTGGCTGGGCAAATAGATCTTGGATAGACTTTGATACCATCTTAAAATTTGCTTTAGATCTAATTCAACCCTACAAAACTAACTTATAAGTTGAGAGATGACTCTTATAAACACAGATCATTTCTCATGCTCTCAACAAAATCCTCCTGCAAAGAAAGGGCTCAAGATATAGCAATTCTTGTATAAACATTACTAGGCAGGACAGTTTATTATTTTTCTAGCAAATATAAGTGGTTGCCAATTTGAATTGGATGAAATTTTTGACTGATGAATAAATTGGAAGATACTGCCGTACTGGATTTGGAAAACTCAACCACAATGATTCCAGTTAATTCCATTTCTGCTACTCCTCTCTTTTTTCTGAAAATGAAACTTTAGAATTGATGACATTGCCACTGTCATTAAACATGTTCAACTATTCCTGTCAAATGATGTCACTACATGTATCTGTTCAATTTAACAAATATAACCAAGTCCAACTAACCCCTCTTCCCTTTCTCTCCAGAAAAATACAAATAAAAAATCAAGCAGACACTTCCACCATCTGAACCTGCCAAAACTTCCAAACCATGTGTTCCATATTGACCAATACCTTTCATCCATATAGTTCTAGATTTTGAACAGCCTCCATTCAAACAAATAAGAAACTGTTACTTGACCATAAAATACTATACCTTTCAATTTCACATACTATACCATCAGCCAATTGTTTTAAAACAATACAAACACAGGACAAAAAATGAATAGAAAAAGGCTCATTTGGCTGCTAAATAATGCTTAAAAAACCTCAGTTTATAGATTATATATTGTTCACATGACATCAAAGTCCAAGTCAACAAAACTCATCTTCATGTTTTCTATTTATTTTTTTTCTTCAGTCCAAACTATTAGATAATTATTATCTCATTATAATACTAACCCAACAAGTAACAAAACAACTCTTCTATGTTTGCAAATTTCAACAAAACCAAATTAAGGAAACAAAACTATGTTGTCCTTGTCCCTCTCTTCTCCCGTCACCACCTTCATCATCTTCTTCATCTTCTGTCTCCACCATACAACATCTTTACCCTCTCATTCATCACTCTCTAGCTGCAACAACACCACCTTCAACTGTGGCACCATAACCAACCTTTCCTACCCTTTCACCGGTGGCAACCGTCCTTCCTACTGTGGGCCACCACAGTTTCACCTGAACTGCAAAAACAATGTTCCAGAGTTGAACATTTCCTCAGTTAGTTACCGAGTTCTTCAAGTCAACTTGGTAACTCATTCTCTCACCTTAGCAAGATTAGACCTTTGGAATGAAACATGTACGCATCATTATGTTAACTCAACTTTCGATGGAACTAGCTTTAGCTACGGTTCAGGAAACCGTAACCTTACTTTGTTTTACGAGTGCAAACCCACTTCAGAATTCACCAAAGCACCACAGAATTTGTTTTACTGTGAGAGTAATGGTTATAAGAACAATTCATATACTTTGATTGGTCCATTTCCTTATGATCCAGTTCTTAGACTGGCTCAATGTGATGAAGGTGTTGGGGTGCCAATTCTTGAAGAGCAAGCTACTAGGTTTGTAGAAAATCGTACTTTGCTTAGGGAGGTTTTGATGAAAGGGTTTAATGTAAATTATAACAACCCTTTTGAGAATGATTGTTTTGAGTGTATTAGTTCCGGTGGCCAACAATGTGGGTTTGATTCTGATGATAATGAACCTATTTGTATTTGTGGTAATGGGTTGTGTCCTTCAGGTATTTTAGCTTTTCTTTTTGGTGGATTGTTGTGTTTTGTGTTTGATGATGAGTTTTATTTCATGTAATACCAATGGTTTTAAGGATGACCTTAAATTGTGGTTGTGTTGTGATTTTTTATATTGCAAGAAATTGCAGATTAATGTAGCTTAAGCAACCACGACTGCAGCAGTGATGTCGTTGCGGAGACCTCTTAAATCTTTACCTTAAATTTGTATACTGAAATATAAATCCATGATCTTAATGATGATTTGCTTTAGTGTGGACAAATTAGACTTGAGATGTTCTACTGTTATTGGAACAACAAAACACAAGACGTGCTCGCTAGTTAGACTTGACATCATTTTTTTTATGTTGCAGGTAGCAGCTCGGGCAAAGTGGGAGTTATAATAGGTAATTTCCATTTTGTTAATAGATGGATTGAATTTAGATTTTAGAAGTACAATTTTACTGATGTCTATCATTATGTTCAGGCATAGTTGGAGGAGTTGTAGCTGTTTGCCTTCTTGGCCTTGTTGCATGCTTTGTGGTGCGGCGAAGGAGGAAAAATGCCAAGAAATCAATAAGCAATGACCTCTTCATGCCTCCTTCAAGCACTACCTCAGGCACAAACACCGGCACTCTAACCTCCACTACTAATTCGTCTCAGAGTATTCCTTCTTACCCCTCTTCCAAGTCCACTACAATGCCGAAGAGTTTCTACTTTGGTGTCCAGGTATTTACCTATGAAGAACTAGAAGAAGCTACTAACAATTTCCACACTTCTAAAGAACTTGGAGAGGGAGGTTTCGGCACTGTTTACAAAGGTAATTAACAATATAATTTCCACTTTTCAATATTTCCCTTAGTTTTCTAGTTTTCTTATAAACTATATATCCTCTGATTGTTGATCAGGTGATCTCAAAGATGGACGTGTGGTTGCAGTGAAACGTCATTACGAAAGCAATTTTAAACGTGTAGCGCAATTCATGAATGAAGTTGAGATTCTAGCACGCTTAAGGCATAAGAACTTGGTGACACTCTATGGATGTACCTCCAAACATAGCAGAGAGCTTCTCCTTGTTTATGAATACATACCAAATGGAACAGTTGCTGATCATCTTCATGGGGACCGATCAAGCTCCTGTTTGCTTCCTTGGTCTGTAAGATTGGACATTGCATTAGAAACAGCTGAGGCACTAGCCTATCTCCATGCATCGGATGTCATGCACCGTGATGTTAAATCCAATAACATTCTCCTAGACGAAAAATTCCATGTTAAGGTTGCTGATTTCGGTCTTTCAAGGTTGTTTCCGAACGATGTCACACATGTATCAACTGCACCACAAGGAACACCTGGTTATGTTGATCCTGAGTACTATCAGTGTTACCAACTCACCGACAAAAGTGATGTTTATAGCTTCGGCGTAGTCTTGGTCGAGCTTATATCGTCATTACAAGCCGTGGATATTACCAGGCATCGCAACGATGTGAACTTAGCTAACATGGCCGTCAATAAAATTCAGAGCCAAGAATTGTATGATTTGGTTGATCCTAATCTTGGATATGAAAAGGACAACTCTGTGAAGAGGATGACAACAGCAGTGGCTGAATTGGCATTTAGGTGTTTGCAGCAACAAAGAGACTTGAGACCTTCAATGGATGAGATTGTGGAGGTATTGCGAGCAATCAAGAGTGATGAACCTGAAACACAGGAATCGAAAGTATTGGATGTTGTTGTTAGAACAGATGAGCTTGTACTTCTGAAGAAGGGTCCTTACCCAACTTCACCAGATTCTGTGGCCGACAAATGGGTTAGCGGCTCTTCTACATCTACTTCTTCATAGGTTCTAAGATTTCATTTTACTTTTGGTGAGGACTTAGATTTTTAGATGGTAAAAAGTAAAACTACTCTACTGGTTTCAATGAGCTAGTTCAGAAGTCATTTTGGTCTTCAAATATCTTTTCTTCTAAAAGCTTGTGTTTTTACAGTATTATTTTTTGCATGTATACTAATAGTATTGCTATTAGTAGCTGTCTCAGAGTTAGAAATAATATAAACTTTCAGTGTAAATATTCCAATATTTTAGTTGGTTTGATGTATTTGATATATATAAACATAGTAATTTAATTGTTACTCTAAACTTTTTGTTGTGTATAACATTTACATAAGTTAGGATTTAAATGAAAGGACTATAGGAAAATAATTAACCGAGTGAGTACATGATAACAGCTGAATTTTCATTATCTTATTGCAGACGAGGGGAATGCTAAGATGAAGAGGTTAACCACACATGTGAATGGCCAGAGTTGTTGTTCAGGATTCAGATATACTTTGGCAGGTGAATTTTGTAAGATACTGTAAATGGTACATATCTACATACATCAAGTGGTGAATGTTTAGGCCATGTTATTCCGCAGTTGTACTAATTATTACTAAACAACACAGAGGCTCCTTGCTGATCATAATTAGTTGAAATAGTTGTTAATATGATTATATAATTTTGTTAGTAGAAAAAATGATTATATAAGTTTGTTAGTTGAAATAGTTGTTAATATGATTAGTCAGCTCATGTTTGAGAAATGCTAGAGACACTGGCTTTTGAACACTCTCTTTAATACTTACTCTTTTATTGGTTTAAATCATTATTGGTCTATACTTTAGAAATAGAACCCAAACAAAGTGGTGGAACATACATTGATTCCATCCAATAAAAAGGTGAGTGTTAAAGAGAGTGTTCAAAAGTGAATATCACTAACCTTCCTCGGTAATAATCAATTCAATATTGATATGTTAAATAAGATTTTTTTTTTTTTAACGCGCTCTCTTATAACCAATTACTTAACGTTGACAACTTGCTTCGACTAGCGGTGTTGTTATATCCGGTTATTAAAATTACAGGCAAGTTGTCACGTTACATCTTCAATAGTTTAAAAATTGAATCCAACTTAGAAATGAAACTCTTAATCCTTGCACCAAATTATATAACCTCAAAACAAGATGCAAACTCATTGTTCGTTGTGGAGTTAGAAATCAAATGTTTGCTTTGCGCTTTTCCAAGAAACAATTGATGCGATTGGCATGAAAATGTAACTCGTGTATATTTTTTTTAATCAACAAAACCAACAAATTTTGATCCATAGTAGCCAATGAACACCATATTCATGTTTATCTCCCAGTTGAATCAATCAAAAACTTACTTGAGCGTTTGAGTGCAAAAACCCATACATTTGTCATCATTCGTTGTACTTCCACCATTCCAACTTTCATTCTAGATCCAACTTAGATTAAATATTAATAGCAATTTTTCCACAAGTTACATAAACTTGACCGTTTTCATATATCAGAACCTTACATTCAACATTGTAACTACACAATTTTCGCTTTTTTAATATCTTTTCTCGTTTTTCAAAACTCGACCAACACATAATATCGATGTTTTACACGGGGTCAAGTATACAATGTAAAATTTGTGTGTATTATATGCTTTTTGCTATAAGCTCATTTGTTATAAGCTGGTTTATGAGTTCTCCACTATTTCCCCCATTCGAAACAGAGACTCTGTTTCGTAAAAAATAACGAATAACTGATAAACTAGCTTAGAACGAGTGAACTCATAGTGAGTAGCTGATTGCACTGAAAACACTACAATATTTTCAGAGTCTAACTAGTGCCAGTATACAATGCCTCAAATAATAGTATAAAAAGATTCAATCCAAAGGGATTGAGGTGATGTAGTTTTTTGTAGTTTTTCAATTCGGTAGCTTGTTTTCACAAAAGTAAAATAAATCACTCAAAGTAACAACACTTAAAATATATTTTTAAAGCAATAAATAGTGAAAGGAAATTAACACTTAAAGATCCTAAATGACAAAGCGTGGTTAAGAACAAAGAATCAGTTATGAACATAGGTTTGTAAAGATGTTGAGAGTTGCAACATCGTATAGCTTTTGGGAGACCAAGTTTTCCAACACATCCATCATAGTGAACTTTGGAGTACTACTCTATCGAAAATCGCGACCGCCAAAATAACCATAAAACATTATTAACATCAGATCTCAACCATTTTCCTTCTTGGAAGGATTGAGTCCATTTTTATTTAACAAGGACTTTGCTTTAAAGATCATATGAGATACAGTTCCATCCTTTTCCTTTCACTATTTTTATTGCTTTAAAAACGTATATCATGTTAAACAAGCAGTTTTACTTTAAAGATTGTAGTTATTACAACTTGTTTAAAAGAAGCTTGAGAATGCAACAAACTAAACTTATGCAAACATAATCATAATCTCATCGTGTCTTAATCACAAAGGGGTTTAGCTCATGATATGCTTAAACACAAAAATAAAAATAAGAGAAGAAATAAATGAAAGCATAATTGCAATAATTAATAAGAGTTTACAAAGAAAGATTACAATCCGTGAAGGAGAGGAGTGAACTCATTGCATGACTCCCTCAAAATATCTCTAAAACTCAAATTATCTAAGAACTAGCTCTCATGTTCATCAATGAAATGGATGAGAGGTTCTGAGATCTCAAGTGGCTGTTAATCATACCAAAATTGATTAAAATACTCAAAACCGTGCATTTAATAACCACTACCAAAATAAGAACACTATATATACATTTTGTCTACTAATTTTCAAACTATCAACCTAACCTAATGAAGTGATGCTTCTAAAATGTCAAACCCCGCAACCTTCGACGTCATTAGTTGTCTTTGTCTCAGTCTCTAAATTTGAAAACAACACTCTAATGAAATAGAAAATCTCAATGAATAATATACACAAGTTTAAAAAGAGTATTGTTCTTAGCTGGTGCAGTAATCGGAAAAATCGATCATGGTATCCGCCGTTTTCTTTCCAAAATAGTCTTTAACAAATATATATAAATAATACAAATAAATCAAATAAAATATCCTTATTATTATGGAGCATTAGCTATTTTAAAATTGTAGTGTTTGATAAAATTAGCGATTGAACTAACTTTTAAATATGAAAGAGCAAAAGTATTATTTCATTAATATTTAATTTTTTTTTCCAATTAAGGGTAAAATAGAGATGAAAAATGATAAATTATAAACTACTTAAATTATCTTATAAAAAAACACTATAAGTGAATAAAAATAAAGGCTTATTCAATCGTCCGGTCCCGTAATTTAATTGATTGTCTCAATTTGGTCACCTAACTATAATTTGTACCAATTTGGTCCCCTATGTTTTGCTCTGTTACTAATTTTAGTCATTTATGTTAGTTTCTCTAAAAATAACATACATTAACAGAAAGGACTAAAACCAGTTACAGAGCAAAACATAGGGGACCAAATTGATACATAAGTTAACGTTTTTTTTTTAGAGAAATTAACAGAAAGGACTAAAACTAGTAACAAAACAAAACATAAGGGACCAAATCGGTACACATTATAGTTAGGGGATCAAATTGAGACAATCAATTAAGTTAAGGGATCGGATGATTGAATATGTCAAAAATAAATTATAAACTCGTAAGAATATGATGATTATTACACAGATCATTTTTAATCAAATGAACTTATATGACATAAGTTATAAACTAAAAAATTTTCTTGCCAAACATAGCTTAAATATAATTCCTCCCATTATGTTATGTACTCCTTGTAGTATGTAGAAACTAGAAAGTAGTAGGACTAGACTAGGAGTAGGGGCAAGAGAAGAAAAGACAGCTTTAATATTCCCCCGATAATACTCAATCCAATCATTCTACTTTCTAATTCCAAACACCATCCTTCTCTTCTCTTCTCAGATCTAACCTTCATCTCTCTCCACAAATAAAACAAAAAACCCCAAATTCATTCAATTCTATCCCTAAATGCACAAATTCAAGCTCTTAGCTACACAATGCGCCATCGCCAACAGTCCCACACGCAGTCCTACAACCAGTCCCGTCATCCACCTCCGCCGCCGCAAAACCCTCCGCATGTTCCTCACTCGACCTCACGACCGCCGCCGTTTCCATCCTCCTCCCTTAGATCCACCTCCTCCTTCCTCCGATGAAGTCAAAGTCCGTCACAAGCTTAAAGACCTCTTTGTCTCCTCGCCGTCTCCGCCGTCTCTCCCATCTCCGCCGACGATGCTACAAGACGAGAAGAATATCTCCCAACAGCAACAGCAGAATTACGATCAGAAAGATTGCTCCCCCGTCGGTGTCCGATTCCGAACTGGATCTCCCTTCCGTCGATCTTCCGCCGTTGCGGCTCTCCGGCCGGTGTCATCGGCGTTTCGTTACAGGTTACTGAGAAGAGCGTGGCGGCCGGTATTGTTCACTATTCCTGAGTAACGGTTACAGTTTCTCTCTACTGTGATAACTGTACGGTTGAATTCAGAATTTTTTTTTTAAATTTTTTTTTGGAGAAAGAAATAGTAATAGTAAAAAATTATTAATAATCGCGTTTCATTGTAACGAAATGAATAAATAATCACGTTTAGTTTTTGTGCTAACGTGCGCGGAAATGTTTCTGGTAAAAAGTTAACGAAACTAACGTTTGGCGGAAATGGGGGCGCTTTAATAATGTACGACGTCGTTTGCTGAATTTTGTGCGTTTGATGGTTTGTTTATTGCTCTTAATGGGCTCAAAGTGTTTGGTTAAATAGAAGAATTATTAATTAATGAATAGAAGAAATGTACTGATAAATAGAATAGTTGGTAGGATTAGAATAATGGTTTATGAGTTTTCTAATTGGAATTGGATTGTGCTGTGTAGGAATCGATGATACCTTACAAGATTGTCTCTATTTGCCGTTTCCATGTGTTTTTTCTGAGATAACTTTTTCGTATTCAACTTCTAGTTTTGTACTGACACACCGCTTATTAGACTCTCTAGGAGTTGATTAGGTGCCTTTGGCTTTGGTGTCTTTCAGTGTCTTTAGTTCATTTTAGATGAGAGAGAATGTTGGATGAATGATTAAAATAAATTAATTAGATGAGAGAGAATTAATGGTTTAGAGAGAGATATGAACAAAAGCCATCAAAGGCACCGAAGCCAAAGCCACCGAATCCTCTCCCTAGACTTTAGATACCTGGAGTGTGCTTGGTTGTATGGTTCACATAGTTGATTTTGATAAAATTGATTATGTAGAATTGATTTTGGATAAAAATGATTATTAGTAAAAGTGATTTGTGTTTGAATACATTTATGTGAGTTGAACTATAAATTTGTGTGAAAATCAATTGTGTAGATCAAATTTGTGTGTGAAAATCAATTTTAGAATCAAAATCTACAAAATCCTAGCTTTAAGTAGATCAATTCTAGAGTCACAATAAATTCAACTCGATAGCAACCAAACATGTCAAAATCCATTATACACCTCAAAAATCAATTATATTCCTTCTAAAAGTGGAATCAAACATACACTTATCAGCACACGTTTTCCTATATACATCAATTTTTTATTTGGTTTTTTATTTGTGCGTATGTACAAGTTTTTTCCCTCATAGTTGAATCACTCGACTTAAAAAAGAGTGATGGCACATTAAACTTGGATCAAGTGGCTGAACTAATTGTAGAGAGATCATGGAATTAATCTGTACTTAGGAATGTTTACACTCTTCCGGTATGTTATAGAACCATGATGGGAACCAAAGAAAACAAAGCTCCAATCATTATTAATTGCAAGTTAGCATTGCTTTTGTTGACAAGGTTAGAACCGTAGCTTAGGATAATGACAATCTTATCCAAGAGAGGCTTATCAGTATCTGTTTTAAGACTTCAAGTAATCTTCTTGTATAAGTCCTCTCAAGAAGTGCACATCACCGTGGTGCTCTCTAATTCCCTATTTATTTACGGTGTAAAAATGCAGGCCTACGTGCATTATTGAATATAATTCCTCTCAAATAGACTTCTTAGATTTTAATGTACTTTAGGCTTAGGGTGATGTGGGATGATTTTAAACATCATAACTAAGATCAAAGACAAAATTGGAACAATGTACTTTTCCCCGTTTATGGCGTAAGGTATACATTTCTTGTTAGAGTATTACTTTTTCCTCCCTGCTGCCTTCTCACGCGTCTTGTAAAAATGCCGAAATTATCCCTGGTTCGGATTTTATTTTTCGAGCCAGATTGTTATTGATTTCCGGATTTTAAAATCCGGACAACGTCGATATGAAATTTTAGTGTCTTGTTTTGATGTCAAGGGTCCTTGTTGACCGTTATACGACCCCCGCATAAGCTGCAATGCAATTGCAGGGGTCATATGAACGGTCAACAATGACCATGACATCACAGACACACCTAAAAGCTATCTAAAAAACTAAAAAATTGAAGAAAATGTAAGAAAGGAGGTGAAGAAGAATGAAGGAAAATGTTGAAGATTCAAACTTTTATATAGCCTTAAATCAGTCCTAGGTCTTAATTACAGTCAAATAAAACGTGTTCCACATTCAAAACCGTCAAAAAATGCATTCAAACTCCACTAACCGGCCAAACCTTTAGTGAAACGTCACCGGCCAAAATGTTACTGAGGTGTTCTGGATTTTATATTCCGGAATGCATGAAGTTTGTCCGAATTATATAATTCGGACCGTATCAGACCCTTTATTTGAATCGTTTTCGTGGAGAATGGCTTGGAAAAAATAGAACAAAGGTACATAACATAAATAGAAGCAACATAAGACAAATAAAAAGTTAAAGAAAACCATAATAACATAAATGGTGAATCTTTTAGATCTGCAGCATAATGAAGAAAGACAAGGTGTTTCAAGAGGATTTCTCTGAGTGAGATCCTGCTGCCTTGCCAAATGACATATTCATCTAGCAGACATCAAGATCTAACTCATAGAAACCTCTTGATATTCAAATATAGAGCAACCTCTTTGTATCTATATATTTTCGTCAGCATGCAGAGGATCTTCATCACGCGGACGCGGTCAAATAGATAGCTATCTATTTGTGACCGCGTGAGAAAGATCCTCAGCTTAATGACAAAAATTTGCATGGTTTTCTTTGGTGTGTTTGTGTGTTTTGATGATATTGAAGCTGAAAACCGGAGAACACTTATTTATAGAGGCCTTTGGATGTTGTGGAGCACATAAACTCTTGGTGCAATGTGGTCCATACAAAAGAATCATATGCTGAAGTTTTCTGGATTTAGTAATCCGGAATACACTTACACCCTAGGTGAATCTGGATTTCATAATCTGGAGTGCATGGCTTTGGTTATTTTATCGATTAAATGGACATCTTTGACGTAAATTAAAACATAATGAAAGTTTAAATAATATATATTATTCAAAACATAATGCAACAACTTAATTCAACAACACATAACTAACACGCAATTAAAACAACATAAAACACATGATTAATTAAAACATGACACATTATCACGGATCACCTAAACTAATTTCTTCATCTGGTGGTCCCTCCAGTAGAGCCCTGATCTCTTCGTAGTTCCTGGGCCGGTTCAAACTTTTCAGAGTTTGTTCAGGAGATCTAACCAACGAAGCGTCCAACTCGATCGGTCCTCTAGTACTGTGCTGACCAAAGACAGAGAACATGGTTCTCCATCGTCGTCGTTTGTGAGTTTTATCCGGCTAAACCAAAGAGATAAAACTGAGTCGGACAATGGACATCGATATTCAACACCGACCACCCTCCTCGTGTCTCTATGGTTGAGTTGACGACTAATTTGATCCAGCTGATCCTTCAGCCTAGAGAGGATGACATCGTTGCGAATCCTAAACAGATGAGGTTGTTTTTGTTGGAACAAAGGGTGTTTCTCAAAATCACCTCTTGAGTTTTAATGATAACAAGGTATTAAAAATTATCAATTGGATATGCTAAACAATTTGTTCAAGTGTACAGGATCCAAATCAAAGTACTATTCATAAAGATTCTGATTGAACAAGTCAAAGAGCAAAGGAATTTTATTTGAAGCTTAGAGCGTTTGGAAGAATGCATCTGAAGAAGTGCGTCTGAAGAAACGGGTCTGAAGATAGAGCTCCTGAAGACACGTCATCAGAAGCAAGGTCATCAGAAGCAATGGTTATCAGAAGCATCTCGCCAGAAGCTACTTCACCAGAGTTCACAAAGTACAGTGTACGAAGTGTACAACCACGAACTCTGCAACTTTGTCTCTACATCAAGACAAGAATTGCAGTAACATTGCTGCAGACATTGTTCCTTTTCAAATGGAATGGATTTGAAACTAGTTCTTCATAGGACAGTTATCAAATCAGGCAAAGGATCAATGGTGAAGAATCAAAGCTTCAAACAAGACAAGTTGATGTAACGGCTAAATTCTCAACGTCTCTCAAATCCTCTATATATAGGGATAAAGACTTGGAGAAAACATACAACAATAGAACACAACAAGCAAAAAGGCCAATACTCTCTGTGCAAAACGTCGTAAACACATCAACAACTTAGAGAATTCTTACAATAGTTCATATCTTAGAATTCTCAAGTGTCTAGAAAAACAGAGTCTGTTCTGTTTCGTATTGTATTGTGAATACCTCTGATTGTATATCAAGTATTTAAAACCTTATTCAATTCTTTGTAATTGTTAAGATAAGTCTCTTTCAGTAGTGATTGAGCAAAGGAAGTCTCTTGGGGTTGTCCTTGAGCATAGAAGTCTCTTTCAGGTGTGATTGAGCATAGAAGTCTATTGGAGTTGTCCTTGAGCATTGAGAAGTCTCTTTCTTGTGTGATTGAGCAACTTGTAATTTGACATTATATTTTAGTGGAATTCTCCTTGGAAGTTCAAGGGGGACAGGACTACTTCCGGTTTGTGGAAGGAACCTGTATAATTGCTTGTGTTCTTTCTTTCTCTGTTCTGTTACATTTATCCGCTGCACTAAGACTCTGAACTCACTCAGACTCTGAATTATTTCAGACTCTGAACCTGGGAATAGTTCTTCAGAACGTAAGGAAGAAGTTTTTGAAAACACAATTCAACCCCCCCTTTTTGTGGTTTTTCTCACCTTCAGTTTTCCCCGAGTGTAGTAGCCTGCCGCTAGCTTGGTGTTCGGATCAAAGCCAGGGAATTCCATGATTTTTTTCTGGTGTAGTTTACTTGGAATGAAAGTATTGAGACTATGTACTCAAGGTTTCAAACTCTTGTTTCTGGGCTTCAGATTCTGAAGAAAAGTTACGTAGCGTCTGATCATGTGAACAAGATTCTGAGAAGCTTACCTGACAAGTGGAGACCAAAAGTGACAACTATTGAAGAAGCTAAAGACCTAAACACTCTTAGTGTTGATGATCTTATAAGCTCTTTAAAGTGTCATGAAATTGGTCTTAATGAGCATGAACCTATCAAGAAGCTCAAGTCTATTGCTCTAAAGTCAAGAGGGAAGTCATCTAAGGCTCTGAAGGCATTGGAGTCTGAAGAAGAATCTACATCTGATGATTCTGATGAAGACTCTGAGATTGTTCAGAAGATGGCTATGCTCTCCAACAGACTACAATACCTTGGTAAGAAGAACAAGAGGTTCTTAAGCAGAGGCAGCAGTCACAAGAGATTTAGAAAAGAAGAGAAAGGTTGCTTCAACTGCAAGAAAACTGGACACTTCATTGCTGAATGCCCAGACCTGCAGAAAGACAAATCCAAAGACAAATCTAAGAAGCCAATCTTCAAATCAAACAAGTTCAAGAAGCAAATCAAGAAGAGATTGATGGCAACCTGGGAAGATCTGGATAATGAGTCAGAATCTGATGAGGAAGATGCTGAAGATGAAGCAAAAATAGTCATGGCTTTGGTGGCTACTGTTAATAATGAAAATGAATCATCTGATGCTGAATCCTGTGCAGACTCTGAAACTGAAACTGAGGTATATTCTAAACTCACCAGATCTGAATTAGTTGATTCTATCAAAGAACTTCTCGGTCTCTATGAAAA
>Ga0228710_1006714_pt1 | contig 17320 bp, 9 predicted proteins | sample MedpolnodulmetaG_FD_177995 | JGI IMG/M metagenome (GOLD analysis project Ga0228710, IMG submission 177995) | Root nodule microbial communities from Medicago polymorpha collected in Santa Monica, California, United States - pink nodules | ecosystem: Host-associated > Plants > Roots > Nodule... | reverse complement strand
CAACACCCTCCCCCCCCCCCCCCCCCCCCCCCACAAAGAATTTTCGTCCTAAAAAATTACCTGAAGGAAACAACTCTGGATATGATTCCTTCATCTGACTCTCTAATTCCCAAGTGCTCTCTGTAGGGCCAATCCAAAACACCTTTACCAAGACAACCTTCTTTCCTCTTAACCACTTGAATCACATGTGACGGGTCATAGACATACTTCCGAAGTTGAGACACATGAAACACACTATGGAGATTCGACAACGACGACGGTAACGCAACCCGATTAGCCACTGCTCCAACCCGTTCTATAATATCATAAGGACCAACAAAATGAGGAGTCAACTTCTTAGACTTCAAAGCACGCCCAACACCGGTCACATGGTTAACTCTCAAAAACACATGATCTCCAACTTGAAACTCAATATCCTTCCTCCGCTTATCATGATAACTATTCTTCATACTCTGAGATGCCTTCATCTTCTCCTGAACCATCTTAACCTTTTTTGTAGTATGGTGAACAACTTCCGGTCCAATCAAAGCACTATTTCCTAACTCATACCAACACAACGGTGTTCTACACCTCCTTCCATACAACGCTTCAAAAGGTGTCATTCCAATACTCGAATGAAAACTATTGTTGTAAGTAAACTCAATCAACGGTAAAAATTCACTCTAAATTACACCTTGTTCCAAAACGCACGCCCTTAACAAATCTTCTAAAGACTGAACTTAACCTCAACTTAGTTCCCAAAGCTGCTTGCAAACTCTCCTAAAACATAGATGTAAACCTCGGATCTCTATCTGATATAATGCTAGCCTGAACACCATGCAATTTTTCAATCTATTTAATGTAGATATTTGCTAACTTCGTCGTAGACAAACCAGTCTTGCTCATCGATCTGAGGATGCTAAGCGGAACTCAACCTCAACTTTGTTCCGAAAGCAACTTGCAAACTCTTCCAAAACTTAGAAGTAAACCTCGGATCCCGATCCGACACAATACTAGAAGGAATACCATGCAACCTAACAATCTGCTCAATGTAGATCTCAGCCAACTTCGCCACAGGCATACTGGTCTTGATAGGAACAAAATGTGACGACTTCGTCAACCGATCAACAATTACCCAAATCGAATCAAAACCCTTCACAGTCTTCGGCAATGCTCCAACAAAGTCCATAGAGATACTATCTCATTTCCACTCTGGAATAAACAACGGTTGCATCAAACCCGACGGTTTCTGGTGTTCAATCTTCGACTTCTGACAAACCAAGCAAGCATAAACAAACTCTGCAATCTCCTTCTTCATTCCAGGCCACCAAAACAACCTCTTCAAATCCTGATACATCTTAGTCGCTCCTGGATGAATACTCAAACTACTTCTATGACCCTCATCCAAAATTTGCTTCTTAAGCTCAAGTACATCTGGCACACAAACTCGATCATGAAACATCAAAACACTGTTCTCACCCAATCTGAAGTCTCCACCTTTACCTTGATTAACCAACACCACTCGGTCCATAAGTTCCAAATCTTCCTTCTGACCATTCTTAATCTCTTCCAAAATATTACTTGTCAGCTTCAACATTTCCAATCTCACACCTTCCGGTGTCAACTCACTAACCAAACTCAAATCTCGAAACTGTTCAATCAATTCCAACAATTTAACCATCAAAGCAGACATATGCAACGTCTTTCTACTCAAGGCATCAGCAACAACATTCGCCTTTCCTGGATGATAACTCAACTGAAAGTCAAAATCCTTAAGATACTCCAACCACCTTCTCTGCCTCATATTCAACTCTTTCTGGTCAAACAAGTACTTCAAACTCTTGTGGTCACTGAACACTTCAAACTTAGAACCATATAGATAATGCCTCCAGATCTTCAACACATACACAACGGCCGCCAATTCCAAATCATGAGTCGGATAGTTCTTCTCATGCACTTTCAACTGCCTCGACGCATAAGCTACAACCTGACGATTCTGCATCAACACACCACCAAGACCCATCTTAGAAGCATCACAATACACAACAAACGATTCCTTCAGATTCGACAAAATTAACACTGGAGCTGAAGTCATTTGCCTACGTACCCGTGAGGGATCAAAACCTCGTAGTTCGGGGTAAAAATTACTGTTTAATTTGTTGTGTTTTTTATTATTAGTTTTAAAAAAGTTTTAAAGTAAAAAGCTAAGTGGCAAAATAGAATTGGTTTGTATTTTTTATTTTAAAATAAAAATGACGCAAAGTATAATTAAGTTGATTGAAATTTGATTAAGAAAGAAAAAATAAAAGGGAATCATTTGACTGAAAAATCAAGGTTTATTATGATTTTTTTGGATTTTTCGTTATTTGCATGTTTTTTTTGTTTTTTTTTAATATTAATTAAAACATAAAATAAAACTAACGTAACAAGAAAATAAAAGCGCGAGGAATTTCCGTAGTGACGTTGGATCACCACAAAAACCCTTTTCTAACCTAATATTTTTTGCATTTTTTTAATATATAAAAGCGGAATAAATAAAATAAAATAAAATAAAAGAAAGGGACAACGGAAGGGACAAAATTACCGAAGGGGCAAAATTCCAAAGGGACTTTTTCCGAAGTGACAGAAAAAAGAGGGAGAAGAAAAGAACAACTCGTCAACACAAGCTAAATGAGGGAGAAGAGAGAAAAATTCTTTGACAACTCAAGAGAACTTTTGGTGTGTTTTGAAGTGTGGAATGGGGGCTCTATTTATAGGTGAGGAGGTTGATGAAAATGGAAAAGTGGTTTAATGGTTTTTGATGGACAATTATGGTGAATTTTGAAAAAAGGATTGTTAAAGTTGACACTTGACTTGAATTTTTTTTGGACCTTGGACATTTTATTTTTGGACCTATTCTAAGTAATAAAAAAAGAAAATAACCTAAAAAACAAAATAAAAATAAAAATAAAATAAAAGATGGAAATAAAATAAAATAAAAACTAATAAAAATAAAAATAAAAAAAATAAAAAAGACTAATAATAAAATAAAAATGCAGGCCCCAAAACGAACCGAAAATGAGGTATTTTAAAGTACCTCTCTCCGAATTTTTCACTCAAAAGTCAGATAATATTCCCGATCAGAGGGTGTATGAATGTAGGGTCATAGGTCAAAAATTGGGGTATGACAATCCCTTCGTGGAAATGAGTGAATGGCTTCTATACTCCTTCTGGTAAGTGACTTCTCACCGAGCGAAGGGAGGCTCGCCATGGCGAGAGAGGCATTCTTCACCTGTGGGTTTCTACCACATAAGCAAGTGGCCTGAAACCGCCTTTGCTCTCCATGGCGAGGGCTAGGCTCGTTGTGGCGACACCCTGCTTCTCTGGATTTCCTAACTCTTTGACTTGGCTCGCTGCAGGCTCGTTGTGAGCTCGTCGTGGCGAGATAGGTCACCATGGCCTCACTTGGCCACGCATGGGACTTCCTAAAAGTGGGTGCTCTCTGACTTGCCTCGCCTCGTGCTCGTTGTGGCGAGCCTTGTCACCATTGCCTTGCCATGTCTCGCTGTGGCGAGCTTTGATAATCTTGAATTTGATGCTCTCTGACTTGGCTCGCTTGTTTCTCGCTCCAGGATCTCCAGGGCAAACTATCTTTGCTTTTCTTCTTGTTTCCTTTCTTCCTAAGTGTCTAAGCATGCATTTTCCTACACAAAAGGTTGGTATTAGGTATAAAAAGCATAAATCAACAATTCTTCATTATTTGTGAGCTTTTAATTAGATAACTTGCAAAACAAGTAATTAAAATGTCTAAATTATACTAGATATTTAACCACTTTCTAACACTTATCACGTAATCAAAACCATTCTTTCCTTGAAAATATAAACGACGAACAAGTGGTAAGAGAATAAAGGGAAATGAACAGTACCTGAATAAGAGAAAGCTTTGAAACGGAAACACAAATAGATGGATCTGAGAAAGAGGCGCCTAACAAAAAACAAAGGAGAAAGATAGAAAGATAAAAGACAAAAAGACTATCTTAAAAAGACAAAGCATTAAAGCCACCTCGGGCCACCAAACTACGGAGGAAAGTGATTGGGACACACGTCGGAGAGACAAGGTTGCCCTCGTATAAAATGACACGACATCAGAAATGAACAGTCACCGATTGTGGACTATTAGATCAAACTTAGAGACACCATGTTGCTTTGGAGAACTCATCATGTCTTAGATGCTTGCCATGTCTTCCTCAAACCACTTCGCCCTTAACCATGACTCATGCTTGGGGGGCTGTATACTGTCATAATTTGGACAGGACCAAAACATCATGAATATGGGCGCCGCCTATATTGACGAGGCCGCATTCTCACCCTTATCCCCCAAAAAAGCTAAATCAGAGCCTTTAGGCATGATAATCATACAGAGATAAGCTATATGCGTCCCACGTTATAGGAAATTGATTAGATAAGCATAAAAATACTTATACGAAAAAGGAGAAAAAGAGTTATAAATAACACTTATGAGATTACTCCGAAGACATAACCTATTCAGATACAAAAACATAAGGAGGTGTTTGTTTCAAGTTTAAAAATGACGTTCATGGTATACATGGCTAGAGAATGATTATACTCATGTTTGTTATAATGTTGAGAGAAAAAAATTATTCATGGGTATAAATGTTCCTGGAAATGAAGTAACTTCTGATAACTTCCCTTATTCCCATGTGAAAAGGTGGGAATGTGCATTCCCATGAAATTCTACATAGATTTTTTTAAATATTTGTAACTTCCAATTTTCCCACCAAACACTTTTTAAAAAAAAAATACCCATGAATCAAATTTTCATATTTTTATTTTCGACTAAGTTATTCCTAAGTATAATTTGTGTCACCGAAACAAACGCATTCGGTTACTTCCCTATTGTACTCACTACTATGTACAGAGCTATTTTTTTTATGAAAATCAATCATCTTATTTATTTTATCTTTCATGTTTTTCTGTCGTAAAATACACACAAAATTACATTAAAGTTGGGTGACTTTCCCATTTTAAGGTCTTTAAATCCTTTTTTAGGTATTCGTTCAAGATAAAGTTAATTTTTGCCAAAAACAGGACTGAGCTATCGCAGAAGCAATACCTATATGCATGCATTGCATACCAGTTAACACGATAGTGACCTCATCCAGATAAAACCGTCTCATCCTGTTTTTTGTCATTTTGCAATGTACTACATTTTTTTTTCTTTCACACTTCCAATGTATACTGAAAAACGGCCAGGATTCAAAAATCAGTCAAAAAGGTATGGTCTAAGGTGAAAACCCACTACTTCAATTGAGTTGTATAATCTTTCTCAATTTAAAGTGACATATGATCCAACTGTAGGACCAAAGGAAGAAGCAAAGCTATTTTTAGTTTTCAGTCAAATGTTAAGATGTTATTTTATTCTATCAAAAAAGAAAAAAGTGGTTATTTAATTTTTTTATCTATTTAGGGCGTAAGTGGGTTGATTTGACCAAACCCAAGACCCGAACCATATAAAGTAGTTTAATTTGGCAAAGTAAAATAACTACCAATTACATTATTGAGTCAGTTTGGACAAATCCACTAATTTACGGTTTGGGTTGGATAGTGGGTTATCCATATTTTTATATTTTTTTGTTAATATGAAATGATGAGTCCCCATTTTTTTTTTCTTCATAAAACATACTCAGCTTTTTTATTTAAAAAAAAATGTATAACCTATTTTCACTGTATTTTAGAGTAAAAAATAATGGATGATAATATCAAATAATGAATTTCATCATAAAATACTTGAAACAAAATAATGCACGACATAAAATTGCATTAACATCAAAGCAACAAAAAAGTGCAACATCTGAATTTGTAACTCTAACATGTTTTGATTTTCAATACAGAGAATGTCTTTTGTCAATTTTGAAAATTAGATTTGATTTATGGCCTCAATCTTTTTTATTCTCGTTCTTCTCAATGAAAATAAAAATAAAAATGTTGGCATTATTGGTAAGTGGGTGTATTCGGTTTGAGTCTCGTTACTCCCTCCGTTTCATAATAAGTGAGCATTTTATAAAAAAATATTGTCCCAAAAAAATGGACTTATGTCACTTTTCAACACAATATTAATTATTATTTTTTCAATTATAACTCTAATTAATATTACTTTCATCATCCACAATTCAATATATTCTGCTTTGTATTTATGATATTGGTAAATGAACCAATACTTGACAAGAACACTTAAAACCATTTTTCTCTTTCATTCATTAATATATTTTTCTTAATAAGTGTGAAATGAGTAAAAGACCACTTAAATTGGGACATATGGAGTATTTTTTATGGGTTTTTCAATTTTAAAATTCATACTCACCCAATTACTCAAACCAAACCATACCTCTTTTTTTTGGTTAAGTTTGACCAATTTTTCTAGGTTGACCCAACCCATATATACCCCTAACAAAGATACATTGCATTTTTATTTTATTTTATAAATTTTACTCTAGATTATCTTCTGATTTATTTTACTCTAAATTATGAATAAATTTTGTCTTCAATGGATAACCTTTATGATTGTGCACTGATAATTTATTTATCTTCTAAAAAATTGTTACTCTAAATCATGATAATATTTTGCTATTATTTGCTCTAAATATTTCCAAAAAAATCTACATAATGAGATATCATATGATATGATAATTATGTAAAAAAATTATATTATGTACTTTTTCCCATTGTTAACATTTTTCCATATTCTTCTCTAAAAAAAACATTTTTCCATATTCTATTATACTTTTTTCATTATTTTATCATATAAAGCAAAGGTTAGTTATGGTATTTCAGAAGCACACGTGAAAAAAACTTGTTGGCATGCAAAGACTGGCCGTTGGTAAAAAAATCACCGCACTCTCCCTCTCATTCGTTAACACTCTTTTCTTTTAACCTTAACCCATCACTTCCACCTCATCACCCACTCCCTTATCTCCACGTCACCCACATCTAGTTAATCTCACAACCCAATCCAACGGTCCTCATTCAATATTCTAGACTCTTCCACTCTCTCTCTCAACACCATAACCAAAAGTGGTCAAGTCTTAACCATGGTTAGTTACTTTCTTAACCTCACTCCAGTTAAATCATAGAGAAACAAGCATCAACATAAATAGAGTAGTCCTTCTTCATTTCTTCAAGTTTTTTTCATTTCATTTCTAAAGCGTTTTGTTTAACACAAAAAAAAAATAAAAAATCTGAGTCGACTCTAACGAGTTATCTACGACTCAGTTCTCTTCATTCCTTAAACCTTGTTCATTTTTTTCCGACACTGTTTGGTTCCTCGTCCCTTTCAGATCTTACATTGATTACAACAAGTTCGAATTCGAAGCTCAAGCTCAATCAACACCGTTGAATTTGATTCCTTTTAAGGTATAATTCATATTTTACGTTAATTTTTTGTTATTATCTTAATTAATTATACCGTTAAACATATCAGCTTACTTTGGAGTTTTTTTTTATTTTTTTAATTATTTTCTATCATTCATTGTTTTGAGGCAGAAAAGTTTTCACGTGTTAAAAGGTTTAGGAGTGATGAATGTTCATGAATGTTGAAAAACTGAAGCATATTTAACTGTTTAAAAACGTGTTTTTTTATTACTTTTTAATCGAGATTTAATCTATCAGTTAATTAATTTAATTAATTATTCCGCGTGATTTATGTGGATAACTTATTAAGCTTGTATCTAGCAGGGAATTTAGACTGAATTTAATTTTTGATTTTTTTTTTTTAATTTGTGCAGATTTTTGTGTTTTTTTGCTATAAATAAGCAAGATGGGGGTTGTTGTGTTGATGTAAAATTCACTGAGTGTGTAATTTTACTAGAGATTGGAATTTTGATATTTGGTGGTTCTGCTAATTGATGATTGTTGTGTTGGAAGTGATTGGTGTTGCTTTTACACATTCAATATCATTATTGGCTCTGAAGAAGAAGAAGAAGAAAAAGGAGATTTTTTCCTTCTGGGTTTGTTTATGTCTCGAAAACTAGAGAGTCCAGTTCAGACCCAGATGGCAGTTGCAGTGATGAGGAGTCCTCTTGGGAGGGAGTATCATGGGAGTCAGAGTCAGAATCAAAGCCAGAGGCAACCTGCTGGGAGGAGACGCGTGTTCGTCCAAACCGATAAGGGTTGTGTTCTTGGCATGGAATTGGATCGCGGGGACAATGTACATACCGTTAAGAGGAGGTTGCAGCTTGCTCTTAATGTTCCTGTTGAAGAGAGTTCTCTTACTTTTGGTGATATGGTCTTGAAGAATGACCTTAGTGCTGTTCGGAATGATTCGCCTCTTTTATTGACGAGGAGTTTGCTTCATAGAAGCTCATCAACTCCTTGTTTGTCCCCAACTGGGAGGGATATCCAGCAAAGGGATAAGAGTGGTCCTATTGAGATATTGGGGCAATCTACACGCCTTGATGTAATGAAACTCATGGCTAAGGATATTGTGAAGGCGATTAAGATGGGGATCGATCCGGTTCCTGTTAATGGTGGGCTTGGAGGTGCGTATTATTTTAGGGATTGTAATGGGGAAAGTGTTGCTATTGTGAAACCGACTGATGAGGAGCCTTTTGCGCCGAATAACCCTAAAGGTTTTGTTGGTAAAGCTCTTGGACAGCCGGGATTGAAACGATCTGTTCGGGTTGGGGAGACGGGTTTTAGGGAGGTTGCGGCTTATCTTCTGGACTATGATCATTTTGCTAATGTGCCTCCTACTGCGTTGGTGAAGGTTACTCACTCGATCTTCAATGTCAATGATGAGGTCAATGGGAATTGTTTCCGGAGAAAGAGACTTGTTAGCAAGATTGCTTCTTGTCAGCAGTTCATACATCATGATTTTGATGCTAGTGATCATGGTACGTCGAGCTTCCCGGTTGCTTCGGTGCATCGTATAGGGATATTAGATATTAGGATTCTTAACACAGATAGACATGCTGGAAACTTGTTAGTTAGAAAAGTTGGTGATGGCATTGGAACTTTTGGTCAGGTGGAGCTAATTCCTATTGATCATGGGCTCTGTCTGCCAGAAACTTTGGAGGATCCATATTTTGAGTGGATTCATTGGCCTCAAGCTTCGATTCCGTTTTCCGATGAGGAGCTTGCCTACATTCGTGATCTAGACCCTGCTCATGACTGCGAGATGCTTCGAATGGAGCTGCCAATGATTCGAGAGGCTTGTCTCAGAGTGTTAATGCTCTGCACCATTTTTCTCAAAGAGGCTGCTGAATTTGGTCTCTGTCTTGCTGAAATTGGCGAGATGATGACTCGCGAGTTCCACAGGGGTGAGGAGGAGCCAAGTGAACTTGAGATTGTTTGTTTGGAGGCAAGGAGGATGTTGGCAGAGAGGGAGGAACTATCTCCAAGGACTGAGGTGGGAGATGATGAATTCTTCTTTGATATTGACTGTGATGAAGGTGGATCAGACTCCACTCCAAAGATGGCAATGGAGGATCCTTTAATCAGAGAAACTTTTCAGCATGCACTTGGAAATGGGCATGTGCGCAGCCCACTCTCCAAATTGGATGAGAGCATTGAGGAGGAAGAGGAGGAAAGTGATGAAGAATCTCCTCAGGAATTTGGTACTTTTTCTGCTCAAGAAAAGGTTGCAACTATTCCAGAGATTACTGTATCACTGAAAAATACCATGTTAGCCGAGAAAAAGCAGAACTCTGGAGGAAAACTGGATAATGGTTACTTGGTGAATACATCATCTGGCCATAGGAGTGCCAATGAGCAGCTTCCTGCAAGCATAAGCTTCGTAATGCTTGCAGATATGACTGAGGATGATTGGACATTGTTTCTTGAGAAGTTTCAAGAGTTGCTGTATCCGGCATTCGCCAAGAGGAAATCTATAACCTTAGGACAGAAGCAGAGGCAGAGGCTTGGTACTTCGTGCCAGTTTTGAAGTTGAGTAATATGTTTGGATGATGGAGGGAACTATAGAATGAAGTATAAGGCTTTACAGGTTGCAGGATTGTTAGAAATAGTGGTTCTTGTTTGACATTTGGATGGAGGGTAGCAAAATCCACTGTAAATATGTTGTTTGCATCTTGATTTTATGATTTCATTTCTTCTTTTTTTATTTTTTTAGTTCCCCCCTCCTTTTTGTTTCCCTTTGACTTGTCTGATAAATAATTTGTAGGATAAATTTGTGAAATGAATGAAATTTCTGTATATAATGAATGACATGAAACCTTTTTTTTGCTGAATTTGTTTCATACACATAATGTTGAGTTTTATTTTTCGGAATGGCACAAGTAATGGTTCTGAGATGTGCAAAATCAGATGGCTCCTCTTTTTGCCAGTTGATTGGGATGGACTGTATTTATTTGTTTGTGCTTCTGGTTAGCTTTCTTTTCTTTTTTGAAAGCAAGGAGCACTGTAAACTAAGGAAAACAAAATTGTAGAAGGTTATAAACCAAAATTCCTGTAAATAACCTTCAATCTAAAATTGAGTCTTTGTTTTTTAAGATTGTACTCAAGATTTACACAGCTATTGTAAACTTTAAATTGAATAGGCTTAAATGCATTGCAGTTGGTTTACTTTTGTAATAAGCTGTTTGATATCCCCTTTATCTCAGATATTGGCTTGTCGTTTAAGGTTGTGAACTTTTTTTCTTTGGAAAATGTTAACAAGTGCCTTCGGGGCACTGGTTAAGGAAATCAAATATAGCATAAGGATCTTGAAACTTGTGTAGTTAAAGTTAAAAAAGTGTAAAGAATTATGTTTTCAATGCAAATATTTCCTTTTTTGTTTCCTTAACTAGTGTCCTAGGAGCACTAGTTAACAAGATCCTTTTTCTTTCGATTGAGAATGGACAAAAGAAAATAGGAGAGAAATCTCTCTAGGATTTCTCCTTCACAAATGTTTACAATACTAAATGATACCCTTCTCTACATTATATTCCTCTATTTATATAAAAAAAATTTTGAACAATCCTCTATTTATATAAATACTTCTCGATCTAAACAATGTAACTAACTCCTTAGCTCAAATTCTAACAGCTTGCCTCATTCTGTATCTGAATATCCTAACAGTGACATCAATAGTATACTATTTGAAATGAAAATAATAGGAAAAATGAGTCCCATAAGTTCAATACTATAACAATTCTTTAATAGAAAGAAAATTTAAAGAAAAAATATTGATTGATGAGAGAATTGGTAATTACATGAAGATATGCAACAAGATTTGTATAGTTAATGACAACAACTAGCTAATTATTGTAACTAGCTATTACATTTTATAAATATATTTGGAACAAATTTCATTCAGTAGGTTTTACTAAATATCTTATGCAGTGTATTGTGCCTTTTTGTCTTTTAACTGAAACTAACTTGTATGATTTACACAATGTAAAGAGGAGCAAAATTGATAGGACGTGGTTATACATACAATATGAGGTATAAGATTACGAAATCATCATTTTTAAGTAGCAACTTGCGTTTAAAATTTTCTAAAGTTTGATGTATTTTAGTCCCTTCCTTATCCTTGAGCACGTTGTTGTCACTTTTTTATGTCATTGATAAAGTGATGTTTGGTGGCAGACATAGAGAAATCGACATAAATCAAAACCGGGTTCTTTTTGTTTCTTAGTCATGCTACTTGCATCATATCCTGTTTAAACCCGCCACTTGTTTTTGTAACACGCACGTGAGCAATGGATACTAGAGGGTGCAAGTGTGCAAATTGCATAGTGATAGTGGAACTTGCAGTTCTTCTAACTGTAGAACTGGATTGGTTTGTTATATTTTTTATATGAATTTACGTTCAATTAAGTCTCGTAAGATTCGAGAGATTAGTCTCTACACTCACACGTATGGAAGATATTTGATTAAAAAAAACGTTAATGGAACACATATTTATAACAATACGCGACATTTCACTCTTTACCATATAAATACAGTAATTAGTCTTCTTTTTTTTAACTATTTTTCATGAATAAAAACTTTTTAAATATATATATATATATATATATAGAGAGAGAGAGGGTGATTTTGTAACATAAAATTTAAGTTGTGTCATTATTCAATTTTACAACTTTGTTTACCCCAAAATATTGTCAATTATTTGTTTAACATATTAACCACAAAAATGCAAAACATTAACAAATTATTTTATATAAATAAAGTATTTCGGTTTTTTTTTTTGGAATTATGTAAATTAATTAGTTTATGATTTGCATTTTTGTGGTTAATGAAGTAGTTAAAATAGTTAATGAACTTCATGTTAGAAAAGTGTTGCATTGGCTTCTCAATGGAATTTACCTGCTCATCTTCTCCAATTTGGGAGATTAGGAGGTTTTTTGAAAAGATCTCGTTTGCCTTTTAATATTATCTGGATATCAGTGTTATATACTATTTGGAAGGACATGAATGAGATGATTTTTAATCAAAAGATCGATATTCTCACATCTTTACTCGAGAAGGTCAAGAGTCATTTATATTGGTTATTAAAAGCACGTTATGTATTGTTTGATTTTGATTACCTTACATGAAAGCTGAACCCTTTGATGTGTTTAAAAGCAGTTTCCTAAGTTTTCTTTGATGCTACGCTTGCAGTAGTTTTGTGTTGTAGCATACTTTGCTCTTTGTTTCTCTAGTACATCTTGTGTTAGAGGGACTTTTTTTTTTTGAAGGATGTTAGAGGGACATACGTTGTTCGTTTAATATATTTTCTTAGTTTTTTTTTAAATGTACATTGTATTCTTAAAAAAAAATGAACATTTGTGAGGGTAACAAAATTTGAAAATTGGTTGATGAAACAACTCAAATTTTGTGCTGCAAAAATCCTCCTCTATACTTAAAAAGAAAATATTTTTTCGAAAGAAAACTACCCTTTCTTTTCTTCCAAGAAAACTTTCTTTGTCGAATATGTGGTGTCAAAATAACAAACTTGTATATAAAAACTCAAATGAATGACATAGTTTAATTTCAATAATAAATAGCTTAAGGCAAGAAAAAAATGTCCAAATCAATATAAACAAATATTTTGTGCCGATTATGAATTATTTTATTGCCGTCGCAACTATTTGATTTTTATATTTCTTTGTGTTGCAAGCAACATAACACCAATAAAGCAAATTTCCTTTTCGATGTTTTCAAAATATTTTGTGACTTTATTCATGAGGTGGATTGAAATGGACACGAGTATTGTCTTGTGTAGCAGTTGTGCTGCTCAACTCCTCAGCACAGTTCAAGTGCTACAAAACAAAGGTTACCGATGCTAAAATATAAGCTATTCAGATACTACATCTGTTTTTAATTATGAACTCTTTTTGCTATTTAATTAACTCAAAAAATAGTGTTGTCTACTCCTTCATTTTGTATATAGATGTTTCTATCATATATATTTTTATTTTTTTTTAACTTATACAAAAATAAAATGCCTTTTTTATGAGTATAAAGGGCAATCCGGTGCACTAAAGCTCCCGCATACGCAGAGTCTGGGAAGGGGTCCCACCATTTGGTATATTGTACGCGACCTTACCCTGTTTTTTACACAAGAGGTGTTTCCAGGATTTGAACCCGTGACTCTTTCATAAAAGTATATTCAACTAAAATTTGTATCCTCTAGAAACTTAATAATATTTTTTTAAGGATGAAACTTAATAATATTAGCTGGGGATATATTTAAAAATAATATAAGTGGTTATATGTAATAATTCAAAATAAATACAGGTTATAGTTAAGAACAAACAAATATTCAGTGTCACATTTGAAATATTTCTCCATCTCAAAGTATTTGTCACTTTAGAGTGTTATAATAACAATGTTTTAGGTTTTTTTAAAAGAAAATTTTGTCTTAGAATTATACTAACGGAAAGACGCTTTTCTTGATTGTTTCTCTTGTAATTTGGGTCCTTTGTCTGTTTTTAGGCTGAGATTATGAGTTTTCTACATGCTTTGGAGCTAGCATCTACACATGGATGGTTGAACCTTTGGGTTGAGGGGGATTCTACCGGTGCTCTTGTTGTTTTTAAAGACAAGTCCCTCATTCCTTGGCAAATGCGTAATAGATGGAATAATGTTATTATGTTTGGTCTGCATGTAGTATCTTCTCATATTTTTCGTGAAGGCAACTGTTGTGCTGATAAGCTTGCTAATCAGGGCCATTCTATTTAGGATTTGTTTTGGTGGGATTCATTTCTTACTTTTAACCAGACTGATATTTTTTAGGGATCGTTGGCATTCCTAACTATCGGTTTCCGTAGTTCAGTTTTTTCCTTCAATTTCTTGTTTTTTGTTTTTTTTGTTTGAGGGTTTTGGTTTGGTCCTTCCTCTTGTACATATTTTCTCCTTTTTTAATAATATATTTGATGAGTGAGAGACAAAGGATGGAGGTTTCCTGTGGGTGACAACCTCGTTGGGATGTTCAAGTCTCCGCCGGAAGCTTCCCTCACTCTTAGTTCACAAAAAAAACTAGCGGAAAGACGAACACTCATATGCCCGTCATTCCGCTCTTTTTACTGTGCTAACGTTTTTAAATTATTATCAGGTTTTTTTTTAATTTTATGAAATCTTGATTTTGAATAAAAGTGTATGTATATAGATGCTTGTGATTTTTATATTATAAAAAACCCAACAACCCATATTTATCTTTTTCAATTACACAAACAATATAACAAATATAATATAAATTCTTATTTTTTTTTAATGACACAACAATATAACATTATTATAGAAAAAATTTAAGAGTATAATTGGAATAATGAAAAAATTAGCACAATATCCCCCATTCCATTTATATATATCATAGAGAACTTACTTTGACCATGTTTTTTAACTAATATATAAATACAAATTTTAGCATGCAAGATGTTGTTCGATTTGTCTTGATAAATATTTTTAAAATATTAAATTTTTATAATTTTTTACTATAGACAATTAAATATATTAGCAAACAAAGTTGTGTATTGATATGTGTAAAGTCATCAACTGCGATATGTATTTTGAAATAGTATTATTTATGTCAATGTAAAACTTATATTTCAAAGACAGATATTTCTTTTATACAATCTTTGATCAATTCTTTAATACATACTCCGTCCGTCTCAAAAAGTAAGAAAAAACTGAATTTGTCTCAAAATGTAAGAAAAAAAAAACAAACTTTTAATCTATTTAATCTTTTTCTTTTAAAATCATATTTTCCAAGAGAAACTTTTGCTTATTTTCATGAAATTAAATACGAATTACATTCAATTTTCTCTCTCTTCTATTTTCTCCATAACCAATAATCAATGAAAATTGTTTTTACATCATTCCATAAAACTTATTAAAAAAATCACAAAAAGCCTAGACTTTTACTAATTTTCTTAATAAGTGTGATTTGTTTTTTTTCTCCTTTACAATTTGGGACAGAGAAAGAAATTATCATTCTATTTTATTCTCTAATACCCTGTGAAAGCACAGTGGAAAATGACTAAATAACAAGCTTATCCTTTTCTATAAATATGGTAAAGATTACTAGATGTCAAAATAATAATAGACACTACACAATATAAAGGAGCAAACGATTCTTCCATTCACTTAGAAGCTTCAAAACACACCAACAATTATAATCAATTGACTCTAAATTGATTAGACTGGTTTCTGTGTACAATATGTGTTTAATTAAAGGAGGTAGGGGGTGCTATTCTATTCTTTTATCCGAGGGTTTAACATGTCATTGTCACTAATTTATTTTATTTTATAGCATTTGAGTTAACTAGAGAAACATAGAGATTTGGTGAAACACTTGATCACTGATAATCTAAGTTCCAACAACTTTACTGTGGGCCTGATAGGATTTTGCATCTAACAAAATCTACTACTACCTTGTTTAATAATTTGCCATTAATGGCCATAAATTTTATTTTTAAAACATTTAATGGCCATAACTTGTGCTGAATTTCTGCCGGAAATATTAATTAAGCTATAGTACAGCTTATTTAGAGGTTGGTCTGCAATTGTGGAAGTTTTTTTTAAGATGTTAAATTAACCCATCTAAATTGATATAGAGGAGACTCGAACGTGCGACTTTGAGGAGGAGCATACTTTCAGGTTCCAGATCAATATCACCAGACCAATTTAAATGGGTTTGCAACTGTGGAAGCTTGAAAGTGACTTTGATGACGTGGCATCCTAATTTGTTCCGTTTTCTATTGTCACTTGTACTAACACAAAAAATTTATAGTACTAGTTTGCATTGTAGGATACAATGATATTGATACACCAAAGCAGGAGAAAAATAATAATAGGAGGAGTAAAACTGGGACTTGTATAATGGTCCCCTTGATTAACATCAGTAGCTGCCACTACACATCCTTGCTTCTTCTCTGTTAGTTAAAACTCATTCGTCATGTAGATATCCGGTTATGATGGTGCGCTTACCTACTCACAACGCTACCACCCTTAACCTCGATTGAGGTTGTTTCAAGTGGCCTTCGACGTGTTTTATTCTTTCCACAGCCGCGGACCACTCTATTTTCGTTTACATATTTGAGATTTGGTGTAGTGACACAAACTAGGTTTGTTCAGGATCATCCTAACTGCGACCCACAACGGATGTTTGTCTCGTCTTCAATAGTTGGGTTCGATCCGAACTTTCTCATCCGGTTCGATTCCTCTGTTATTTGGTGGTTGTTTTTGCTATTGAGTTCTTTCTTCCGTAAATGTTGTCGTTGTGGATTGATGGTGTTGTTGTTGTGAAGGTGGATTTTGTTGTTGCGATGGTTGTTGTTGTTGCGAAGGTGGATTATGTTAAGGTGACATTGATTGTTGTTGTTGTTGTGGCGAAGTTGGTTGTTGTAGTTTTAATCTAGGTTTGTTTGTCACTGATTCTCTTAAACAACGCTGTTGCAGCTTTTCAACGACAACATGTGTAACACCCCTTTTTTCCAACAAAGTAAATAATACAAATAATCAGAGTATTCAACGTAAAACAGAATGTCACACTACTTTTAAAACATAAATAGAGTAAAGTTACTATTTATCAAAAACAACCCTGTCAAAAATTCTTTTATATCGCAGCGGAAAATTATTTCAAAAGTCAACAACTTTGTTCAACAATCTTTGACACTACGGCTTCAACATAAATAACTTAAAGGAAAATCTTAAGCCAAAAAGGTTCAACAACATGGTTCATAAAACAATACGTAACAATGGAAAACAAGCAAAAATCCACATCCCGTTACGTATCAAAGCGACCCTAAGACGACACACGAGAGAGTCAACTCACATCAACAGCTAAGCCTGGTTATCTGCACGTTACCAACATAGGGGCAACATTCAAACAGAAGGGGTGAGATTTCACATTCAATAATAATAA
>Ga0228710_1006713_pt1 | contig 17322 bp, 7 predicted proteins | sample MedpolnodulmetaG_FD_177995 | JGI IMG/M metagenome (GOLD analysis project Ga0228710, IMG submission 177995) | Root nodule microbial communities from Medicago polymorpha collected in Santa Monica, California, United States - pink nodules | ecosystem: Host-associated > Plants > Roots > Nodule... | reverse complement strand
TTTTATTTATAATCTTTTTTTTTTTTTCTCTATTTTTATTGGTAAATTAATGGAAAGAAAAGGAAAGAGCAAAAATAAGACCATAATGTGAGTATAAGAAAAGGTTGTTTAAAAGTTGTCATAAAATAAATATTCAAATATCATTTATTTTTTTAATCATGCAATAGAAATTGTACATTTTTAGTCTATTAAATTTTTGGATTTGCTGTTGGGGTTAACTTGATATTGATTAAAAATTGTACATTTTTAGTCTATTAAATTTTTGGATTTGCTGTTGGGGTTAACTTGATATTGATTAATTTTTTATATTTCCGGTTGGACTAAATTTTTTCTTTCTTTTGGAATTGTTCTCCTGCTTGCATGCAAGGATAAGTCTTGAAGAAATTGTACAACCAATATGCGAGATTGAGTTTTTCCATCAACAAACAAGAAAACCATTAGTTATGAGCATGGTTGAAAGTCATGCTTTAAAAGACCATGCTTCTTCCAATGTTGTGTAACCCCATTATAGTATTGTGCATCCAGCGGTAGAAACTAACAATTTTAAAATAAACCCTATTTGGTTTCTTTGATACAACAAAATAAATTTTTTGGTTTTCAAACAAATGATTCGAAGATATGAAATTGGAAGGAGTTTTTAATGATATCATAAGCCTTAGACTCTTCTCTTTTTTAATTAAGGGATATAGCTAGGGATTGGCTACATTCTATGCATTCCAAGTCCATAAAAACTTGCGATGATTTGAAATGAGTCTTCCTCGCTAAATGTTTCCCTCCATCTAACATTACTCGATTGAGAAATGAAAGAGTTTATCACAAAGTCGCTATATGAAGCTTGAGAGCATTTCAAAAAGTTGCTTAAGTTATGTCTTTCATATCAACTTGAAAAATATTGATCATTCATACCTTTTACACATGGATTGTTTTACACAAATAAGGTGATGGTAGACGCATCCACCGGAGGCCTTGATGAATAAAAGCGTGGAAGATGTCTTCTCCCACCTTGAAAATGTGATATGAAATCAGTATCAATTGTTGAATGAAAGATCTCCCCCACAAATGGGGACAATTATGATACTACAAAAATTCTAAGTTTTAAAGTTTGATAGGTAAACCACAAAAATTAAGTTTTCAAGTTTAATAGAGAAACTCATTAGTTGCACACATCAAGACAATTGATTTTTTTTCAAAGATTAGTATCGAGGGGGAATTTGGACGGTTGCGCTCTTCGCCCTACCTCAGATACAACCTTGATTGCAAGGACCCATTTTCCCCCAAAAATCAAAGGATTACCAAAAAGAAACTAAACGTCTTTATATAGGTCCAAATATTTGACTTTTTTTTGAATTTCAAATATTGTTTATTCCTTTTTTTGAAATAATAAATAATGTCTATTCCTTAGTTTTAAAAAACATGTAATAATACTTGTAAAAGAGAATGTAATAAACCTAAGGTCTAATATTTTGAAAGAAATACTCCTCTGTTCATTTTTCAGTGTCGTTTTGAAATTATAACATCAAATTAAAGAAATGTATTTTTGCACATTTTCTTTCTAATATAGTTTCATTTTAATCCATCGATAAATTCCTAAGAAAAATTTAACTTTCCTTAATTAATTTTATTAAAAAAAAATTAAAGTAATTGACAAAGAGTATAAACGAGAATTCATATCTTTAGTGACTTTGTGTTGGGTGACTTTGGTGACTTTAGTGTATTTTAGAGAAAAGAGAGTGATGATGGAATGATTAAAATAAATTATTTTGATGAAAGCGAATTATTGGTTAGGAGAGAGATAGAGACAAAGATACCGAAGTCAAAGACACCGAAGTGCTACCCATTAAAATACACGGCCCTTAAATATAAAAGATAAATTTACAGTCAAACCACGGTAAAAATCCATGTCATGTCATGTCAAACGATCTCATCTAATTTCCCTTGTTTCTTCCTCCGTGAAGAAGCGCATCCAAATTGTTGTGGCACAGGAACGCCCTCTTGTTTTCTCTTTCGCCACAAAAATCCTAAATTCTTCTAATTTTTTTTTTCAATCCACAACTATTTGTCTTTGATTTCAATCATATCTATCGAAGTTTGTATTTGATCCCCATGAATCATCATCCTGCTGTGTATGTCGACCCCTTTTTTCTACCTTATGGCTGCCACTGACGACAACAACAACAAACCCAAGGTATTATTTTTAGTTATTTTCTTTGTGAAATTCTTCAATTTTGTTTGTGAAATTCTGAAATTCTTTACTTATTTCAAGGATTATTACAAAGTGCTGGAGATTGAATATGATGCAACAGATGAAGATATCAGATTAAATTACCGAAGACTCGCCCTGGTTGGTAACCTATCCTTTTTTTTTCTGAAAATTATACAAGTTTTACTTGCTATGTACTCATGATTCTACTTCATTGGTAGAAATGGCATCCCGACAAACACAAAGATGACAGTGCTGTTACTGCAAAATTTCAAGAGATAAATGAAGCTTACAATGGTAATTTATTAAACTTCATTATTCGGACTTTGCGGATGAACCTTACAATCATTTATCGCGGTTCTTGAAAATGGAAAAGAGGTAATAATCATTTTGGTCCTGAATGTGTAACGAGGAGCAACAATAGTCTTTCAATGTATTGAAATTTCAAATAGTCCCTTATCGTGTACTTCGTTAGTCAAAATAGTCGCTGATATTAAAATGCTTCGTTAATATTGTCATTTCAGTCCTTGAATATACTTATTTATTGTCATATTAGTAGTTATAAGTGCTTACTTATTGTCATTTCAGTCCTTATATGAAAATTATTAATAGTGAGTATTGAGAGATTATTTTAGCGTCAAAGACTATTTTGACAAACGAAGTGCATAATCAGGGACTACTTTGAAATTTTGATACATTCAGAGACTATTGTGACTACTCATTACATATTTAATGACCAAAATGACTATTACCCCCAATGAAAAAACTCTTGCTATCTTCAACACAATCACAATATAGAAATGGTTAGATTAGAAGGACAAGTGGTCCTTCATTAGTTTTATATGAAATTTAACCTTTGTTGTCTAGTTTTTCGGCTTTTATTCCTACTTTTTACTATATTGTTTAATTAAATCATTAGTTGCTTTCAAATCCAGATGTTCACATAATTTCATAAGCATATGAACTTAATTTCACGCCTAATAGTAACGTGTAAGTTTAGATGAACTAAAGATGGAAATCTCACACACATGAACACGATGATAACAAAACTTAAAACACATAACAACCTAAAAATCCCGTAAAATAACTAACATAGATATGATAATGAATTTAGTTGTAAAACATAGATATATATCAGCTAAAGTTGACCATTACTCGGAAACCCGACATTGATGAGTGCTTCAATTTATAGGATTGCCAAAGTTGACCATTTTTCGGAAACCCGACATTGATGATTTGTCCTGTAATGGAAATTACTTCTATTTACGTAGTTCCTGAGGTGCTACGTGTCAGCAACAGATTTCTAATTTCTTGCCCAACCAATTATGTAAAACCGTGCTCAACCCTCGTTAGATTGTGCGACTTTAGCCCTTAAAATGAACATTTAGTTATCTATTAAATTATAAGAACACAAATTATTCTTTATTCTATTATAAGAAAACAAATTCCCTATACATATACCGTTTTAGCCTTACAAGCTATGTGCGAGTCTTTTGGAGAATTTTCTCCTGTTTTCTTTATTGCACTACCGTGCTGAGCACCGGTTCTATTTGCTGTTCAAACTTAATAAATAGGTCTTTAAGTGATACTTAATGTATTAAATTTAATTTGATGCCCCAGAATCTCAGTAACACCACATAATTAGCACCACATAATTTGAACAAGATGTGTGTTTTGGCTGCATTGGTTATGGTTTGGAAAAATGGAAGCAGCTAGTTGTTAGCGATAGTAAGGGTGGATATTTGCTTACAATAGTCTTTCTTTGTTATTTTTTAGTATTGAGCGATCCTGCCAAGCGTTTAGACTATGATTTAACTGGGGCATGTGAGATCGAGAAGTATAGCTTGCAGGTATTGAAGTTAAAAAATTCAGTATTATTACTTTAATTTTTCTGGTGATTATTTTGCTGTATCTCCTAGAAGTATAACTGCTGCTGTGGGCGTGTCACGTTGCTACACAGGAATATCTTGCCAGATTTAAAGGAATGATTCTTACCTGCAATGGACTTGGTATCAACAATGAAGACAGATGGTATTAGCTTTAAATTTTTCTTTATTCCCTGTCTTTCTATTGTCTCCTATTCTACAGTAGAGGTGGAACTCACCAAGTCTTTAATGCAACCATACCAGGGCCTGTCAATCAGATGGACAGACAGCTTTATAGTTGTTTTGTTTTCCATGCAAACAGATGGACTCTATTTTTATTCTCAAGCCCAATATTTACTGCAATGATTCCAGTCATTAAAAAATTTCTACTCCCTGAATGGTTTTGATTTGATAGGGCATCTGGTTTCAGTAAGTGCGAAGGCCCAATTATTGGGCCGAATCCACACTAGCATGGTTTCTAGAGGTGTGTAGAATCTGAAGGCTCTGTTGTCAAAAGCGGCCGCGCCGGCCGCTATAGCGGAAAAATCAGGACCACCGTGTCAGACTGAGTCGGCGCGTGGCAGAAGTGGAAAGCGGTCAAAGCGGACCTATCAATAGTAAAACGATAACTTGTACTAGTTGTATATAATTGGTATTAGCGATTTTTGATCTTGCTATCCCTTTTATTTCATATTATGAATACTTCATGAAATTTGGAGTAATGTTTATGGTATTTTAGTATTTCTTTTTTAATAGTATGGTATTTAGTATTAAATTTTGTTACTGGTCACACCACCGAAATAGTGCTTGCTACGCACCCCGCTCCTACTCTGCACCAATTTTTGGGTTGGCCGCGCCGTGCCACATTTCCGCAATGACAACAGAGTCTGAAGGTGGTTAGGATATTCCCTGATTTTTAGGGAACCATTCATTCAGTTAAAAAAGAGAGGGAAGGGTTATGAGTCATTCATTCAAAGAAGTTTGTTGAATCAGTTAGGAGAGTATTTCTCTCTGTGGTTTTGGAGCGACCTTACTCTGGTCTAGGAGTTCTTAGAACTCTGGTGGCGTTTTCTGTTCTTGTTATTATATTTCCACCATTGTAAAGAGCTTCAAACTCATCCATAACAGTCAATAATACACAATTTCTTTTCAGTTTTCTAGTTTCTATAAGGTTTATAAGTAAAAACTGATCAAATTACGCATATTATGAAAGGGAGTAGTTGATCATATTTGATCTATGCAGTACGAATAACATATTAAGTCTGTTGCCTAAGTTTTCCTCTATGACAAATAAGTTTAGTCGTTGAAAATATAAAAAAGGGCATCCCGGTGCACTAAGGCTATGTTTGGATTGATGGAGAGTGGTGGAATGGAATTGAGTGAGATAGATCCATATTCCATTGTTTGGTTTTGTAAAAAATGAATGGAATGGAATGGAGTGTGATGGAACTCATTCCATCCAATACCACTCATTTAACCAATTTTCCATTCCCCCCAATTTGGGGTGTATCCAATGGAATGGAACACATTAATAAGACAATTACAACATTGTCCCTACTTTCATTCCCCAACTTCATTTATGTGGCCTCATTCCCTCGTTTTTTTCTCTTCACCATTTTGTATTCCATCTTGCTCTTACTGTTCACCTCCACCTTTCCTTCTCTTGTTTGCAGCTCTTCACTCTTCGTTTTAGAAATATGAAATGCATTCTGTTCACTTTCAAGAAATATGTGTTACCTTAAAACTATTTTAATTTTTAAATTCCAAGGAATTTGCTATGAAAGGAGAATTCTGCAGCTTATTATAGCCACTGCAGATTCAATATTGATGTTTGACTTCAAATTGCATAGCTTGCAAACCTGTAATTTTCATGTGTTACATTATAACTATTTGGAAAATGTTAACTAGTGCCTCCGGGGCACTGGTTAAGGAAACCAAATATAGTATAAGGACCTTGAAACTTGTGTAGTCAAAGTTAAAAAAGTGTAAAGAATTATGTTTTCAATGCAAATATTTCTTTTTTTGTTTCCTTAACTAGTGCCCCGGGGGCACTAGTTAACAAGACCCTAACTATTTTAGTTTTTAAATTCCAAGTGAGTTGCTACAAACGTGAATTTTGCAGCATATTAATTATAGCCTATGCAGAATAATATTGATGCTTTATTGTTAATTTTTTAAAATAAAGGGTAAAATTGGAATAAAAAAGTTATAACTCATTCCGTTCCGTCTGCTTTCCAAACAATGGAATGAGAAATTAGTTCCATTCCTTCGTAAAATATCCAAACAATAGAATGGAACATTTGTTCCGTTCCATTCCGTTCCGCTCCGCTCCGTTAGTTTTAAGATATCCAAACAAAGCCTAAAGCTCCCGCATACGCAGGGTCTGGAAATAACATATTAATTTTGGTCGTTGAAAATATAAAAAGTTAAATTAAATGAGAGGTGTTAGAAATACTATTATTAATTAGGAGAGAAGTTGTTAGAATTTGTTTATATTTTATTTAAAAAAAATTAAGTTAGTTTTGTTTATATTACATTCCAGAGGAAGTAGTCATTATGTGGGAGTGCGTAAATTTATCTTCATGTGACAAAAAACTGGCCTTGGATGTAACTTCACAAAACTTTTGCTCAAGGAGTTTGGTAATTATGTCTCAGCTTTCTCATGAAACTTTTAATCCAATATGATCTCAAGCCACCTTGTACGTTATTAGAGCTGTTAAAGGTGAATTACTATTTTATTGTGCAAATTCGTGTGAGAGGGCGAACTATTTTAGAGTTGACATTTGTTGAAGAGTAATGAATTTCCTGCTGCCAAGTCTGTGGGCAGTTTTATATTAGAACTTTAATGAATATAGGATTAAGGTTACTAGTATTATCTTGAACCTTTAGGTTTGTGCAAATTCATTTGGATCTTCGGGATTCTGTCATGCAATTATATCTTGAACCTTTAGGTCTGATACTTTGGAACCCCAACACCTGTTTTTTCTACTTGAGATCTTTCCCTGAGATCTATTTTGACTATAATTCCTTTATTTCTTAACCTAATAAACCCAAAATCACTTGTTCATGATTTATTAATGACCCCTTGGAAACGTCATTACATTGAAATTGCTTTCTGCATATGCTTTTAGTTTACAGCCGTGAAAAGTCTTCACATTGATCTTTGATTACCTTACTTTCTTTAGCCCTGCAACTAAATACCTATTACTGTAAATAGACCTGCACTGTATCTGAGATCGGTTATTTTAATTTTAATCAACTCCTACCCTACCTAATCTAAATTATAATTTTGTGCAGGCCACAACAATTGATTGAAGATTTTGAACCACTAGATAAATAAGGTTTGTCCCTGGCTCTGCATCAGTTTACTTTGATCACTGGTCCTCTATATGTCGATTTAAATTTAACTGAAAAACATTTCGGACAGGCATGCTCATCTCAGTTTTTATGAGAAGAGTTATGAATACCCAGTTTTGCTGCGATTCGAAACCTCGATAGTTGAGTATGCTATGATGAGTTATCAATACCAAAAGAGCCTGGTCTACTTGTGAATCATATTGTCACATATGCGGCATATGTTATATTGCTCATGTATATTTTTTAGTTTAGCAACTAAAATGTACTTTTGGAATGGTCCATTACGAACGTTTATGTAAGTATTACAATCTTGTAGGTAATATGCCTCCTTTTACTTGTGTATTTGATCTGACTAATAACACTCTTAATTGAATGTTTGAATTAGCAATGAGATTAGATTTCATGAAAAAACAAGCAGATTAAATTGTTCGATGCTTTTTCATGGTTAATGAGCTTCATCAAAGGACGAATCGTTCAGAAGAACCCAAATTCGATTCTTGGGTGAAACAATTATTGGTAAAGTATTTAAGAACCGGAGGGTTAACACCATTGGCGGAGCCAGCTTAGAGTGAGGGGGTTCCTAAAATATTAAATCTTGGACCAATTATTTACTATTTTATGATTGTGAACCCCTTGAAAAACAATACCTGAACCCTTATTGCACCAGTATAATTTGAAAAGCTGGTTGCACATGTGCATTTTACGGTGGCAGCTAATTTATGCTATTGGAATTGGAATTCAAAGTAAATTTAGAGACTTTACCAATGCATCAGAGAACCCAACATGTTAATTATACATGTAGATTATACTCCGTATCAACATTAATTCCATAAGCACTTTCCCTAAAAAAAATTAATTCCATAAGCACTTACCATTAAAAAAAATTAAAAATTCCCTAAGCACATATAGATAAAGTAATTTGTTTACATTTACTCATTAATTTCATTTAATAGTTCAACTCCATCACCTAAATTATCCTCCATCTCATTGAATTGAAGAAACAAAAGCGGGGGTATGGAAAAGATAAATTAAATCATAGAAATATTAACCGGTGTCCCCGGACACTAGTTAAGGATACTAAAAAAAAGAAATTACATAATTGCATTGAAAATTGTGTAATCAATTTATAAAAGTAAAAAAATAATTCTTTTTTTAGTAATAATTTCTTTTTTTGGTATCTTTAAACAGTACATCGGGGGCACTGTTTAAGATAACCCATTAAATAATTGAAAGAAGAGAGAGGTGTTAATAATCAAGAGTATAATATGAAAAATAATATTAATAATTCATTGATACCGTAAAACGACTTATAATTTAAGACAATTTTTTTCTCTAAAGCGACTTATTATTTGGTACAGAGGAAGTATTATTATTATTATACATATTATTATAAATATTAATTAAAAATTAATAGAATTAATAGTTTGAAACCCCTGCCTTAGGGTCCTGGCAACGCCACTGGTTAACACAAACAAAAAACGACTATCTCTTTTTTATGATGTCACAACCCAAAAAAAATGTATTTAAACATATGCAAATTAAAAGAGTTCATTCCTTGATTAACACGCTATTATATAAAACATTGTTGGGATAATGGAACAACATTAGTCTATTATTCAAACGTGTAGTACTTTTCTTGTCAATACAAGATTTAGGATTCTTTCAACAAAAAAAATACAAGATTTAGGGTTAACACTTATATTCTTAGATGCAAATTAATAGCAATTATTTGGTTCTATACTAAGCTTAATTTTTTTTTTTTGACAAGGCAAAATGGAATATATTAGATCATCACAGGAAGGTGTGCAAAAGAGAACCACCGACCAAAAAATACAGCTAATTGTCTGGTGCCATAAATGAGCACTCTTGAAGAAAGACAAAACAAAACAAAGCTACAATAAAACACCCATACAAGATAAAAGATGGCACCACCAATTATGGTAACTGAAACGTACTAAGCTTAATTTTAAGTTCAAGGATAACCTCCTAAAGGTAATGAAACAATTTCTTCCATTTTTTTTTTGTTACAAAAGAGGGAAATTTGTTTCATTTTACACGTAAGCGGACTTCACTTATTGGAGCAAATATGAAGTTAACATCAGGTATCATATACTAATGATGCAAAGTAAAAAATTTAACTTTCTATATCTAGATTGTGAAGAGAAAGCCTTACTTCATTATTTTATTTTGACCTTTTCAAGAACCATTAACGAATTTTCTTTTCAACGTCTAAGATGATTGCTTTCCTCATAACAATCATGTTTTTCCACCTACTTGGCAAGCATACATTATTTATCTCATCTTGTAGTTAGCCATGAGGTTAATGACCATATCATTTTTCTTGATAGTTATAACTATGAGATATCCTATGTCTAGCCATTCGACCTGATGGTTCTAACAAGCATCCTTTTCGAATAAAGATATAGAAAGCTATTAGAAATTGGTTGCTCAAGAACAAAGAATGTATTTGAGAACAATTCTCAATTTTTGTGCCAGTTCAAAAACTCTTTTATTAAGTTTTTATCTATCCTATATATAAAAGAAAACTACCCTTTCAACATTTTTGAGCTGGATTTTTCTTTACAAAAATACTTTCAATTTTCAATACAAATAACACATGTAATAAATAGATAAGAATAAATTTAAATATTAAAACAAATGTAACAAACACGATATGCATATATATATATATATTTGTTTTTTTTCTTTATCATTTAGAAAGTGTAACAAACTAGATGAGTATATTTATACTTACTTTTTCATCATTCCAATTATACCCTTAAACAACTTTTTCTATAATAAAATTGTTGTTGGTGTCAATAAAAAAAGATTTTAGATTATATTTTTTTTGTTATATTGTATTATTGTCGGTGTCGTTGAAATAGATAATCATGGTTAGTTTGATTTTTTATAACTTGAATGCAACAAACATTTATATTTTTTTGTTTTAATCAAAATCAAAATTTTATAAAAAGAAACTGTTCATAATTTTCAAACAACGCAACGTGCTCGTCTTTTCGCTAGTCCTTTATAAGGATATTTCATAGTACAAAATACATGCAAAAAAAAAATTAACTATAGAAAATAAGTAAATATATGTATCATGATTAAAACATATTTAATTAGGTCTTTAATTAAATATTCTCCCACTGTTTTACTCAAAATAAACAAACTTCAACATTTAATTTGAAAAACTCCGTTTAAAGATTTTCTAGTAAGTTAAAATTTATTTCACTTTGTTTTGAGTCGGCGGAGATTGATCCCCAAAACTTATATAGAATCTCCTTTCAATTACATCCTATACAACTTTCAACGATTTAGTGGTTTTGAATATTTTTTTGATTAAAAACGGAATCAAATTGAACCATTACACGAGGGGGAGAAGACAAGATTAATATTATTTATTATTATTTTTTAAGAGTATCTAGCAAAGATTGTTAAATGAGATTAATGCAATCACTCAACATTATGTATTTTGTGGACCACCTATATTATGACCCCATGACAGAAAGAGTCTAATAATTTGTAAAAAACAAAGAGACTAATAATAGTGGCCTGTGATTACGCACAATGATTCAAATAGCATTGTTTAACCCGAAAAAAGCATCACCAAAGCATCTTGAAAATGAAATAATCCAATTATAAATCTGAGTTGAGTGGAATTGGAGGTATGGGTAGTTCGACTGATTTGAGGTAAGGGATAAACAGTTGGAGGCCATGTTCGAACCCAAACAACGGAAAAAAACTAATCTAACAATTAATTATTAATATATATTATTCAAAAATTAGAAAGAGTTAAGATAAATTCAAGGAAAGTTAGAGGAAAAGATGGAAGTAAAAAAAAAAACACAATGGAATACACTTTGGGAGACTCCAATTCGTTGTATATAGCATTTCATATTCAAAAGTAGTTTTACATTGAAAAAAACCATTCAATAATAGTTAAAATAATAAATAAGAGAATGTTTGTTGTAGAACCATTAGCATAATATGCTAATGCAAATATTTTACAATGTCAATCCATCCCAAATCACACTCTTTAGACCACGTCTTTTTAAAATAATGGAGGCATTTAGTCTCGTAAGCACAACTCATATGATAAATGATTATTGAAACATTTGATATATTAGAAGACTGAAGTGGGATTTATTCTTTACTTTTCTATGTTTAGTGTGTGTGAATTCCTTGATAAGTCGAATTAAAATAAAAAGATTTTTTTTTTTGGCATTTAGTGTAGCCCACCACATATCATCTATCGAACATCATTTGTTGATCAAAACAAGTAAAAAGAAGGCAAATTATTCCTAGCTGGCTGGCTTGCTTTGTGGCTGTATCACACAGTATAGTTAGGGGTGCACATAATAGCCGGTTAAATGCCAAACCCACAACCACATCCACATCCCCTCATAAAAATCTAACCATTTTCAAATGAAATTTAACAAGTTTTTAACATATTGTTGGGTTATCAAGATATGAAAAACCGGTTATTGAATTGGTTGTCCGCATATACAAAGAACCCGAAAATCCCAGTTTGATTTCGTAACATTGGAACAAAGTTCATATTCTTTCGACAGGATTACCAAGATATAGAGCAAAACCTGCAAAACCACGATGACGTTTCTATAAACCCAACGGTATTAACAACACCACAAGGTTTAGAATTGATGACCAAACAACCAATCAGCCATCTTGTATGAATGTACCCCAGAGAGCCCTTCAAAATTGTTACCGTTGAGGTTGTGCGCTCAACATTGCCAACAAACACATGAAGAAATGACAACAGAGATCCAAACTCTGCTTCAAGATCCGTATCTAGTTGAGCACTGGTTGAGCGTGTTGCAAATAGAAGCTCAGACAGTGCATGATTGTAACTAGGAGCCATCATGTTCTTCGACTGGCTCGAATAGCTGATCTTGAAGGTTGATTTGGACAAAATCAAATTTAGTTACATAATTATACCGTGTTTTTATAAAATATGGATCTGTAAATCGTGAGTCGTGTAGGCTATAAACTATCTATTCTGGTAAAATCTCGATATTAGTAAACATGGATTCATGAGTGGAAATTGTTAATTGGTTCAACAAACACTATTACACATATTTAGTTTAACATTCCCAGTGACCACACAGCAAAGTTTTCCTCATCATAACTTACACAAACATGTATGTCGAAATTATGTAGTAAGTTTAAAGACACGTCTCAATAGACAACACCCGAGAGATCAAAATGACAAAACAAGTAGACAGATTTTTATTTTTTTCCATAATGTATGTATATATAACTAACAAAACATCCAAAATAAAATACGATAGAGAGTAACCAAATCCCAATTTTGAGGAACAGTAAACACTAAAAATGAATAATCAATCAGAAAGGAACAACCGAATGTGATCAAGGAAGGTCAAATGTTGAGGCCTATCTTTACGTTTCACATACCCAATTGTTTCTTTCTCCGTATAACACTTCAAACCTCTTTTACCATTCTTCTTCCACATCTCCATCGCATAGCTACCATGCGCGTAATACGCTTCCGCGCACGTTATCTTCTCCACTTCGGCGCCATCTTCTTCCGCGGGAACCACCTTGATAGGGAGACGCTCGTAGTGAGCGCGTGTGGTTCCTTCCAGTTCGTCCATCCGAGAAAGGCCATGTGCGGAGACGGAGTAGAGTTCGCCGTAAACGGGTTGACCCGAACCGGGAATGTTGAGGAGAAAAGGAACGCGGTAGGGACCACAAACGAGAGGGTAATTGAGGAGGGTACGGTAGGTACCGATGAAAGAAGCGTCGCCGGTGAGGATTAGGTCTTGGAGAAGAGGGTGGTTGGAGAAGTTTCTCTTTAATGTTCCGTAGGTGAATATCAGGGCGGCGGTTGTGGTGGTGGTAACGGCAACGTCTGTCTCCGCTACCATGTTTAAGGATGATTTGGGGGTTTTGGAATTTGATTTTAGATCACAAATATTTCAATTCAATGGTTGGTTTGGTGAAGTGTTGGGGAGGGGAGGGAGAATGTATGCCCCTTTTAATACGGGATTCTACACCTTTTCTCTTCTTTTATTTATTGCGTATTTAATTATAGTTCATTTTCTACCAAGTTTTTAACGTTGTGTTATTCGATACACATCATAATGATTTGTTAGTTTCTTTTAGGTTTAATTGCATGTTTGATCTTTATGTTTATTTTAATTTTTAAGTTGGTCCCTTACATTTTAAAAGTTTTAAGTTGGTCCAAAACGTTACTCCTATATGAATAAGTTAGTCCCTTCAATCACATAACCGTTAAAGATTCGAGTTGACAATATGGGTGATGGAACTTAACTTATTTAGAAAATCAGTTTTAAAACATTATTTTAATTTTTTTGTTTTATTAAACTCAATATCATGTCGCGGAATGAACTAACTTATTCTAATATGAGTAACGTTTTGGACCAACTTGAAACTTTCAAAACGTAAGGGACCAACTTGAAACTTTCAGAACATAACGGACCAAATTGAAACTTTCAAACATGCAATTAAGCCTTTCTTTTTTTTTAAAAAAAAAACATTTTTCTAGGCGTAAAAAATACTATTTAACATTGTAAAACATACTAGCATACTTTAGGAGAAAACAATTGGGGGAGGGAAGGTCTATGATTGTACCGGCAAGTATCAAAGGGGTTGTTTTCTCGTTCAGTTTTGTAATTGTTTATACCTATAATTATATATCAAGTGTAAAACCATTCTTTTATGGGTAAATTACATTAAACTCTCTTGAGGTTTAGTTAAATAGCACAAACACTCCCTCTAGTTTTAAACTAAACACACCTCCCTTATTTTGTTTTCAAATCGACAAACACCGTCCTTTCATGTTAATCACCGTTAACTAACTTTTCCACTACTACCATGAACTCGTCCACGTTGAATTTTTTTAACCAAGTTGCACTTTAAATTCTGTTTTCTCCTATTCATCATGGTCCAGGTCTTGTACCAAGTTCAATCCAACATGAATTTTAATTTGAAGTTGTTTAATAATTAAATTTTGTAAATATGTAGATCAACCGATTAAAATGAGGGTTAATAGTGTTTTACCCCCAGTAATATATGTCATTTCTAGCTGTAAAATATTTTTTTTTTGAATTTCATCCTTGTAATTTGAAGATTTTTTGGTTTTAGACCTTCATGGAAAATTTCACCCCTGTAATTTGAGCAAATTTAGGTTTACCCCCTTGTAATTTGAGCAAATTTCGGTTTACCCTATGTTAATTTGTGCAAATTTCGGTTTACCCCCCTTCCATATCTTCGATTTTGTACAGTCAAAATTCATGAAGGTCCAAAACCAAAAATCTTCAAATTACAAGGACGAAATCCAAAAAAAATATTTTACAGAAGGTAAAACACTATTAACCCTTAAAATGATGAACCTGTAAATTTTGAAAGAAAATCGGACTAAAAAAAGATAACTATAACACATGACAGCAAATATAAATCACTTTTTTTAAAAAAAAAAATCACTTGATGGTAATTTTTATTCAACTAATTGATTTATTTTGTCCTGACAAATTGATTTACGAATCTACCAATTTAAAAATAGGGTTAATAATGCTTTTCATCCCTGTAATATAGGTCATTTTCGGTTTTAACCCTTATAAAATTTTCGGTTTGGTTTCCATCCTCGTTAAAAAAAGTTTTTCCGGAAAACCCCCTTCCCTATCCCACTCAGCAAATTTGCTTATGTGGCGCTAACTTGACTTTTTTTTCATTTTTTTTAATTGACCACATCAGCTTTTATTTAAAAAAATCCAAAAAAAATATAAATTCATTTATATTAATTTAAAAATTCTAAAAATTAGAAAAAAATTCAGGAATTTTTTTTACGGATTTTTTTAAAAAAAGTCTAGAAATGTTTTTTATTACCAAATTTTATTTCTTTGTATATAAAAAAGCAAAAAATGGAAAAATCGTAAAATCTTCATAATTTTGAAAAAAAAAATATTTTTTCCAATATTTTAATTTCAAAAAAGAATTTATAAAAATTATGGAATAAAATTTTCGAAAAAAAAATTGAATTTTTTCTAAATTTGTATCCAGATTTTTAAAAAATAAATTTTTTTCCATAAATTTATTTTTGTTGAAAAAATTTTCGAAAAAAATCTGATTATATTTTTAAATTTTGAAAATTTGCTTTTTTTTTGTATTTTGAGAATTAAATTCAAGAATTTTTAAAAATATTTTTAATTTCGAAAAAAATCTGATTATATTTTCTGATTTTTTTAAATTTAAAAATAAAATTATAGTTATTTTCTGATTTTTTAAATTTTAGAAAAAAAATTGGTAATAATTTTTTTATAGAAAAAAACTTATTAAATTCCAGAATTTTTAAAAATCTTCGTAAAAAAACAAATTTTTAAAATTTCGAAAAAAAAATCTTAATATTTTTTTTGATTTTTTTTTATTTTAGAAAAAAAATCTTATTTTTTTTTCAATTTTTTGGAAAAAAAATATGAATATTGTTCTGATTTTTTTTTTCAATTTTTAAATTTTTTTGAAAATAATCTAAATATTTTTATGATTTTTTGGATTTTTTAAAATTAATTTTCAAATTTTTTTAAAATAAAATCTTATGTGGATTTTTTTTTTACATGTGGCCAATTAAAAAAAAGTAAAAAATGAAATAAAAATGCCAACTCAGCGCCACATAAGCGAATCTGTTGAGTTGGATGGGGGAGGGGGGTTTTCCGGAATTTTTTTTTTTTTACGAGGACGGAAACCAAACCGAAAATTTTATAAGGGCTAAAACCGGAAATTGCCTATATTACAGGGGTGAAAAACATTATTAACCCTTAAAAATACTATCTTTTTTATCTCATGTTGCTATGCTTTGATTTGAGGAAATATGATGGATTTTTCTTCGATTTCTTGTAAGGAACTTGAGAATGAGTGTCAATTTTAAGGGAACAGATCCTCTCCATTTTGTTAGAAAATGGCAATCTCAATTTCCCTTTATAAGAACAAGACACGTGGAAAACCAAACAATGAATGGTTATAATTTATTCAAAAAATTATTTCATTTTTATTTTATTTTAATTAATAGTCAACATAGAAAACCACGTCCTTTCTTCTCTCCCATTTGGAGTTCAGAAAAATCTAGACAAATTATTAAGAACCCATTTCCCTGTAACGTGACAAATTCTTAAGAAACCATCAATCTGGCGTACCGCTTCCATGGTAGTGTTGCCAAACACGAGGTTTTCATCACTCTTCATACTTTTATTTGTGTTGCGGTCGCTGTTTCAAGTTGTTATGATTGTTGAGGACAAAATCCTTATTTGATGTTTTAAAGATTACAAACATTTAATACTTGTTTTTTAACTTGTAATCTACTAATGAATTTTGTGAGAAATGTTTCATGAGAATGTTCTTAACATAAGAAAGAAGGGTCTATGCTCACAAGACAAGTTAAAAACGACCTTATCAAAGCAAATAAGCAAAAGGACATAATTGAACTTTTTGGAATAAATTCAAGAAGCAAAATATTCTTTATGTCTCACAAAAAGAAGGTACTTTGGATAAAGGACATAAATGGAAAGAATATCATATGATTACATAAAGGCCTTTGCATTTAAAAAGGAATTGGAAAAGCACGTGCCTTAAAGAAAGAAGAAAAATTGTTTTACAAAGAAAGAATGTTCTTGAGAACATTATGGTGAAACTACAAATGGATAAGGATGATGTCACACCATCACAGCCAATTACAACTCAAGCATAGCTGTACTACAACCTCGCGTGGGCTGTCTCAAATGGCTAGAAAGAAGAGAATGTTCTTCATAACATTCTTCACTTGGAATAACACATTTTTTGCAACACTTGTGCATCAAGCAACAAAGCAAGAGCACATGGGCTGTTTTTTCGTACAAGCCAAACAGC
>Ga0228710_1006711_pt1 | contig 17323 bp, 6 predicted proteins | sample MedpolnodulmetaG_FD_177995 | JGI IMG/M metagenome (GOLD analysis project Ga0228710, IMG submission 177995) | Root nodule microbial communities from Medicago polymorpha collected in Santa Monica, California, United States - pink nodules | ecosystem: Host-associated > Plants > Roots > Nodule... | reverse complement strand
TATATATATATATATATATATACAATCATGTAGACAAACTATTATGTTTCACTTTGAATTTCATCATTCTTTTTTGAAGAGGATTTCATATTAATGTGTGATGAAATGTTGAGAGGTGTACTTATGCTTATCTGTAAATATGTCTGACTATCGCCGCTTGGTTCTTTAAACATTTGTTGAAGGTAAACAAACATCATATTTTGAGTTTTTCCGGTATGCTCTACATGAGAACATTGTCATGACTATTGCTACGGAGTAAGTTGCTTAAAAAAATTTATATTTTTTTTCACTAATTTTTTGAGCAAGTTGGATCCAAACTTAATTTGCTCGATGCACAATAAAATTGCATTGAAGTAAAAGTAATTTTACTTTGTTGGATAACATGTTATAAGAATGATGTTTATAATTCAAATTGATGTGATGAATTTGAAAAGATAAAGGGGAAGGACATAATCCAATGTAGTAGTGTGCTTAAGAAAAACACTAAATGAATTTATACGTCATGACTATTGCTATCGAGTAAGTTGTTTCAAAAAATTTCTATTTTTTTTCACTAATTTTTTGAGCAAGTTGGATCCAAACTTAATTTGCTCAATGCCACAATAAAATTGCATCGAAGTAAAAGTAATTTTACTTTGTTGGATAAAATGTTATAAGAATGATGTTGTTTATAATTCAAATTGATATGATAAATTTGAAAAGATAAAGGGGAAGGACATGATCCAAGTTACACATTTGTAGTAGTGTGCTTAAGAAAAACGCTAAATGAATTTATACGTCATGACTATTGCAACCGAGTAAGTTGTTTCAAAAAATTTCTATTTTTTTTCACTAATTTTTTGAGCAAGTTGGATCCAAACTTAATTTGCTCGATGCCATAATAATAATGCATTGAAGAAAAGGTAATTTTACTTTGTTGGATAACATGTTATAAGAATGGTGTGTATAATTCAAATTGATATGATGAATTTGAAAAGATAAAGGGGAAGGACATGATCCAAGTAACACATTTGTAAGGACATGAATTTATACAAAATTTTTTTTTAATTTATTGCAAATTGGGTTAGAACAATTCATTAAGAAAAAGGATTCAACAAAAATAAATTTAAATCATTAACTACAATATAAATTAGTCTATAAGTTCTAACTCAATTGACAAATATAAATATTGTTAGGTCAAATGTTTGTGTTGTCCCTGGTTCGAAACAAAATTAATATTTTCTGTAAATACATTTTTTTATTTTAATAAAAAGGTTGTTTTGTGTTTAGCACAAAACAGTTTTTTTAAAAGAATTTAGCACTAAACATGTTAAACATAATGCGGATCCTTTGTATATACTGAAGATTAGAACTTGAAATAATCATATTAAATCTTAATAAAAAATTATTATGAAATGAATTAAGATGAATAATTTTTTAACTTTTTAACCAAAAACTATGAGTGTTTGAGTAATTTGATTGTTTATTTATTTTTAAAATTGTTTATTTCCTTTTATTTTCTTTAAATAAATTAATTTCATTACTCAAGTTAGAATAAAGGCGAATAAGAGGAGGAGATATTAACTAACCTATAAGAAAACAAGAATAAAATAAGTTTTTATTATAATCCACCATTCAACGGCAATTCTATTGATTTTTAATAGAGGTTACATATATTGTGTGAAAAGTAATTTTTATCTACTTTTTGTATTCAATATTATTCACTTGATAATAAGTTTAAAAATAAATTTAATAGTCCTTTTTCAAAATCAAACAATTTAATAGATCTACCGAATTTGTTATTTCTAATAAAAAAAGTTAATCAAACCCGTGCAACGCACGGGTTATATACCTAGTCTAGTTTGGAAGGAAACTCGAAAGTCTCAAATTTGGAGAAATTTTGAATGTCCAAAAAGAAATAACTCAACAAAACAACAATCCTCAAAAAAAAAAAAAGAAGCAACAAGGTAGAGAAAAAAAGAGAGATTCATGAAGTCATGGATGTTATTTATGCCTTGTTCACCATTGTCCATCTGAAATGGATATGGAAGTAACATAATTTATTTTACAAGTTCATGGAATTCATATCCAACAAAAGGATGAAAAAGGATGATGTGTTCTTTGTATCATATATGCTACCTTAGTAGTGGTTGACACGTCAAACTAATGATATTTAAGAAGCATTTTGTGGGAGGCAACCCATGTCAGTATGAAATTTTGAGCTATTTTTTTCTTCTACTAAATGTTCTTAAAAAAAATATATATGATCACTTCTTGTTTTCTACTTGTAACAATGTTTGTTGAATTTGTATGAATTTCATAACCTTTCCATTTTAAAAATTTAAAATTGTTTTTGTCTAAAAGAATTGTACTTTCATACTTACTTTTAATCTTAAATTCACCATGTTCTCCCCACCAAGGCATATGGTTTGCTTACTTACACAGTTCAGGAGCATAATGACTATGGAGCTTGTTGCAGAAGATATTTCGTTGCTCTATTGCATAATCGGTGAGAATTTGAGTCAAATATTTTTCACTTTTTATTGTAACTTTTTCATATGTGAATATCCATGTTTGACTGTTATTTTTCAGGAGCTTGCATTGGTTTTCTACAGACTATTGGTCGTGCTTTCATACACTCGAAATACTTATTTGATGCTCTGAGCCTTTTCAAGCAAGTGCAACCCTTATTATTATGTTATCATTTGCTAACCCACTTTGGGCCTCCATGCGAAATTTTATTTGTTGTTTTAGTGATGAACCATGTCATTAGTTTTGAACCCAACATGTTATATATGTTTAATTTCTCTAAAGTTAGATAGAATCGTAGGTACTTGGTGTTGGTTTGAAACTAAATTTGGGGTTGCTCTTTAAAATTATCAACATTTTATGTTTCGGGTAGATACCAGCAGAACTTGGTTATCAAAATCTAAAAAAGTGAAAGAAAAGTTGTAGAATTAACGGTAAAATATTGGTCTATAAAAAATAAAAATAAAAACAAGAGTCAAGAAATTGGTCTAGTACCCAAGTTGTTTTGGAAAAGAGATCGAAGGTTGATAGTACTTTAATGTTTAGGGATCCATGACTTGTATCTAACTCCAATTATTTTGATTACCCTAACTTTCACAAATATATATTAACTTAGCCTTAATCAAGTCATAGCCTTGAAAAACATCTAAAGTGTGTGTGATGATACTTGACTTTGATAGATTGTTTAGAATTTTTTTCAAGTTCATAGAAAAATGCAATATCACGTCAACTGTAGTGGGAAAATGACATGACCAACATTACTTGCTACGAAATTTAGTGAGGAAGAGAAGAAAATAGAGTGTGGTTGAAAACATGAATTATCTTCTCTAAATTTACCTCAATTGAGTGGAAGTGGTAAGTTAGTCAACGTCGAAAGTGGAAAGAATGAGGATCTGAACACCCTTTCAGAAAGGTGTGTAATTTTAAAATTTGTGGAAATTCTGACTTTTGGCTATTCTGTTACTTTGGACAAACAACACTTTAAGTTTGAGGTTGTGATGACTTCTTATCAAATGTAGCTTTTAGAGTCATTTAAGTCAATTATTTGGTTTATTTCATTCTATTTGGTGTTGGTTTTGAATTTATTTTTAGAAAATGGTTCTTGAATTAAATAAGATTTTTATTCTCTCATTATCTTCATTAACCAAGCATTTCACATAGTTTTGTTTTCTTTCTTTGCTTTAGTGCGATGTTGAAATTCCGTGAAAACGCCACAAGATCCTTATGCAGTATTTTGCTCATATCTCAAGTTATAGATGTCAACTCTTTATTCTCTCTATATGGGATTGATGGAATAAAGAGGTCGAGATTTCAACTCTTTATCAACACAATATACATACTACCAACTCCCAACAATTGATGTTCAAAAGTTAAATCTACAAAAAGATAGCGTGTGCCAATTGTTGAAAGTGTTTTTCTTTTCAACGCTTAATTAAATTTGTCTTCGCTTTCATCCCATTCTCAAATTGTTAAATTATATTAGTGAATTTCTTAATCCTTCAATAAAATCTGTCCGAAAGCATACAAGGGTTTCGTGAAGAGACTAGAGACTCACAAAAAACAAAAATCTGAATTCATACTAAGATAAGTATCAATAGTTAATGTTCGACCCGTTTTAAATAAGATTATATCCGGTGGAGAGAACTTATAAAAAAACTAAAAAATCTATATCTTAAATAAAATTATAAAAACTAAAAAATCTATATCTTAAATAAAATTATAAAAATTAAAAAATCTATATCTTAAATAAAAGAAAAATATGATATGCAAGTATAGCATGTGCATTATGTGAATGTAATTAGACAAAGTTAATGAACAATGCAACAAATTGATACAAGTATTCTTTAAATATATCTTCAAACTTATCGGAGAATTTTCATTAACTTCTCTATGTTATCTTTGTTATACCACCTCATCTAGTATTGTTTCTCAAGCACTAAGCTCAAAGAAAATTATTTGGAGCTGGGATCTAAATATGACTTTATATGCTCAAATGTAGAATTCTCAATTTTCTTTACATAAAGTATATCATGGAATCCCTCAAGCAATTCAAAATTGACATATACCGAAAATTCCTAGCAATTCCTATGTACACATGAAGAAACTGAATAACCTCAATTTCTTCCTTAACTAACAGCTCTTATTGTATAATCATAAAACCGAACAACCTTTTATGATTAAAAAAAATGTATACAAATAATCTACAGCATGCAAACCTTCTAATAAGCAGAGCTTTCTCAATTGAACATATAAGGTTTAGAAATTGAAACATATTCCCACTTTTTGAGGTTGAAGACATTTCCAAGATTTCATGGTCCCCAGGTCACACATTAAGCGGTCATTCTTGTTGCCATCCCATCATTACAATGAGATAAAGAGAATATCAAAGGGTTCTTTCAATGAGAGTGTGTGTTAATTTGAAAGACCATTAACACATAAATGATATCAGATTATGAATTTAGGTATGTTTTCGCATATTGATTTGTTATTTCTGATGATTAACATAAGAGTTATGTTAACCGGTGCCCCTGGAGCACTGGTTAAGGAAACCAAAAAAGGAAAGTTTTAAATTAAAAGAAATACTTTTTTAGACTTTTAATGAGTGACTGCACAAGTTTCAATGTGATGATAATATATTTGCTTCCTTATCTAGTGTTTAGGGGGCACCGATTAACATTACTCTTAACATAATTGACTCTAGATTTTAAAATTAAGTTTAGTTCTAACAATGCAATGTCAAGAAGATGTAGATTATTTGAAAACATAAAAAGAAATTGGGTTAAGATAAAAGAAATCATATGTACAATATGTAAAATTTCAACAAGTTCTACATGCAACAAGCAATTAAAAAAGTTTTTCAGCACCGGTAATCGATTTCCTACAATGTGGTAGTTGATTATATTGATTAACATCAAAAAAGTAAATGTCTTCATTCAATACCATGGTGGTGAGACTAGACACTGTGACTTCCTTTTCCTTTGTCCATGTTCTACCATGGATCTGATTATATATAATACTGATTTCAAGCATGATCTAAAATCATTTTATATATAATACTGATTTCAAGCATGATCTAAAATGGCAAAAAAGAAAAAAAAAAGCATTTTATATCTAAAAAATCATTCACGTGTATTTTTAGTCCCAAATGACATTTTCTCTCCAAATTTTATATCTTTAATTGCCATTTTTTAGAATTGTCTCGATCAAAAGAAAATACATGTTTATGATAAAGTATTTAATAGCAGTATTTCCATATACTCCTTTTGCTCCTATTTATAAGAGAAATTTAGGTTAACAAAAGTTTTTTTTGAAGAAATCAAAATGAAATTATATAACCACACCAAAGAGCAGTTCCCAAGCACAAGGTGTGCCTAGGAGACCATTACAAAGTTACAAAATGTCAGTAATACAATAAAACAGAGAAACTGTAGTTAGCCAATGCTCAGATAATCTAAAGGGCTTGACCACCACCTCTGCGTACCAAAAACAAACAAGGCCTTTTTAGCTTTCAGTCACCCTAGAGATAACAATTTAACCTTATCTAACAGGCGAGGAACTATGGTTATAGTATTGTTGAACAAACGGTTGTTACGTTCATTACACACAATCCAAGTACACAAAAGCCAAATTAGTTGATGTATCTGGTTAAGAAATTGGACCTCATACATCAACTTTTGTTGACTCAAACGTCTCTTATAAATAGGACCGGATGTAGTACTTAATTTAAGACTCATTATTTTCCCATCCTATTGATTTCGCGTGCGCCCTATACAGTTTGAATTATATAATCCAAAATAAACATTCCATAAAAATTCAAATTAAAACATGTTAAAACATTTCAGATTTTTGAGGTTGAACAGGACGCACTAGAAACTTATAAGAAGAGGCAAGAAATTGTCTTAATTTAATTCATCTTTGAACTCATTTTTCAAACTCTAATCCATGTTGTTGCATTCTTTAACCCATCCAAGGATTTAGTTCAGTTTTAGGGTCAATGCTAGTTAGGTAAAACTTGGTAGCTTGTAATCACAATAGGCACATCCTATCAATCTCTGGATCAACAATAGGGAGAGAATTCGATCCTGAGGGAATACGATGGTGCTAATTTATGCAAGAAGCTACTAAGTTGGTTAAAAAAGTGTGGTATCGAAATAAGTGTTCACAATCACTTTTGAAATGCATCTTATAAGACCCTATTACGAGCATATTCGAGAAACACTCATCATTTGGATTAACAGTGATAGTTGATGAAGAACATTTTCATATTAGGTGTGAGGCTCATTTTAAAATTGGATTATTCATAAGGGTTTGAAATTCCTTAGTTAAAATTCAATAATGTGTGAAATCCTTTAGGGATCATATGCACAAAAGCCAACATTTGCATCATGTTTAGAAACTCTTAAATGCGACATTAAAGTAAGTTTTTCAAGATGTTTGACGACTCTAAAGTAAGTTTTTCAAGATGTTCGAAGATGAGTGAATCGAGGTAGAAAATAGGCCAATTAATGTTATCACAACTATCTCTCTGACAACACTAACCAAATTTCCAACCTTGAAGTTTGTGATGTGCGGAGAATTCATCGGAAAATTAAGGAATTTTATGACTTTTTTAGATGAGAGTCTGAAAATAAAAATTTAATATGCTAAAACCTATAGAGTTTTATTCTATCGGTTGTCGGCATCTTAGACCCTATAAATAACTTATAGGTTACAATTCATTAAGTATTGCTACATGAAAATGTTATTGTATATGTAGTGGTGAGGGAGTGAAATTGGCCAATGAAATCCATGACAAGTTAAATGTTTTTTCAACATACCGAGGTCTCTTTAAATGAGATAAATTCACCATATTCACAAATGATGTATTAGAGGTAGCTCCAACATTCATTTAAGTGGTTTATAAGATTTTGAAATGTATCAAATTAGAATATTAATTTGCATGCTAATTTGGATGAAAAAGATACATGACTATAAGAAATATGTTGACTTAGATGTTTTGAAGTATTGAAAATCAAATAAAAGTAAATATCTCAAACTGTCTATGATTAAAATGACGATGTTTTGGGTATACCAATTACTGCAATTGCATTGAAATCATCATATAACATTAGTGAACTTATACTTGACAAATAACAAAATACTCTATTACCAAAAAATGTTGAAGCATTGTGTACATATGATTGGCTTAATGGAAGTATTTATTCAAATATATGCCCACTAATGATAAATGTTTATTCTAATGTTATTGGTAGTGATCTTTACTCAACATCGCATGTCATCAACAGAAAAACATTTACTCTAGTTTGATTTCCATACTCTAAAACATCTAAGTCAACATGTATAGTATGAACATGTTTGTTTTCATGTAGATAAACTTGAAAATCAAATTATTTCCTTGAATATCTACATATCATACATTGAAACATTTTCAAATCATTTGAAACACTAGATGAGTGAATGTTCAAGCTACTTATAAATGATGTTTGCCAACATAATAAACTCCACTCATTTCTAGAGAATTGAATGTTACTATGTTTTTTAATAAGCAAACTAACCAGCACATAGGCTATTAGCAGTTACATGACCTCATATTAGTTAAGTGATCTCATTTAGTCACAAAAAGTAATTTTAAGACATAATTTACCCTCAAATGTGAGATGTGACGGCCAACCATTGATGGGCAAAAGTTAGTTTTCCACAACATACTCTTTTCTTACATTAAGATGGATTTCATTAGCCGACCTCAAAGGCAAAGAGAGAATCTAGAAAAACAAATGAAATTCTGAATTTGAAAACTCCAATTGACACGAAACACGTACAAAACAGCCAATAACACATCGTGAAGCTTATTACTAACCCAATGTGACAATAAGCGACCAAAGAGCACTTACAAATCATCTATCACAATGATATTTACATTGGTGGTGGAAGTTGAACCAAAAATCATACAATTTATTTATTAAAAATGACTTTTAAAGATCTCTTCTAATTCTTAAGTGTACTTTTGTTAAGTTCACAACTTATGTATACGATGAATCCACGGATCAACACAGATAAACATTATTTTGATTTTGTAATGTTCACACGATTCAAATTGTTGTGCTTGCACCAGCATTTAATTAGCTAGTTACATTGGTTAGACATTGTACAAATATATAAAAAAAGTTACAACTGAACTGGCAATGCGCGTAAGCAAAGAGTAAAAGCAGCCTTACCTAAGAACTCAAGCTGGCTGGATCTAACAGACATTGTACAATATTTCTTGTGGGAAATAAAATAAAATTTCATCAAATTGCATATTATCAAAGTTATGAAAAAAAATATATAAACCCAAAATTTAGTTTCGAAAGGAATTTAATTATTTACATTCAAAAATTTATACTCAAAACCCCATACTCATTTTGTGGGAATATTCTTAGTGTGTTTGAAATATCTAACAATGTACTATTTAAGATATTCATTAGTTCCTTATCACTTAGAGCAAACATGTGTCAAGTTTTTTATTTATTTATTAGACACATCATTTTCATTTCCTTGTCGTAACAAGACATGATATTTGGTATGGTCAAGATAAAATACTGCATAACTAGTGCTGTTATATTCGTTGGTGAATATTTTAATAAGTGTTAATGAGTTTTAAATTCATTGTAGCAGAAACCGCGGGATTAATGTTTGAAGTCAAATCCCTTTGTAATACAGATGTGCATAACATGATGCATGTAGATGATTCTATTTCTAATTTTCTATTTTACGTGTATGAATAAAACTACAAGTTAAAGACTCAAAAACGTTTAGATGAGATGTCCTTTTGTTTTCTAACTTAATTATATTTTTGGGTTTGAATATAATATTGGGCTTAGAACAACATTAAAAATTTTAAGAAGAGTTTGCCACCCTTTTTGATTCTACAAGACTTAAAGAATTAATCTTCACAGTTATGCGCGCGGAAGATACCCTGATTAAAAAAAATATATAAGATAAGGAAAAACTTTACGACAGTTTGCATTTCTTAGGGCAGAAGAAAAACAGCTAAGCTGCGGCTTGAGATAGAAGATTTTGCAGTGCTCAATAACAAACAAACAGCAAAGCTTTATTTCATCAATTATTTTTTCATTGTTAATTAATTTGTAGACAAAATCAATGATAGAAGTCACTAAAATACAAAAATATCATAGAAGACACTTGTGACTTTAAAACGATAGCCCTTTGTAGGGGCAAATGAAAACAGCTTAGTTGCGGCTGCAATTCAGCTATTGCTTGACGGAAGAAAATAAAATAGTGGCGACAATATTCAAATTGAAATGTTGGGTAACATTAAATTGATAAATATAAAATAATATTTTTTACTTAATTAATCTATACAAATTCACACTCCTTAATCTAACATAGTACCTTTTATAAATGACAAAATTGTGAAGGCTAAAACAAGGATTAAAGTGGACAATACTTCAAAAATGCATCGATGTAGATTTGATGATGGAACGAGATCAAACTTAATTTAAACGGGTGCATGAGAAAATGATATAAGCTAGCAAAATGACCATTTTGTAGTGTGTGAGATGTATGCTTCTAGGAGTTAGGTTGCACAAGAGATTATGGGGGGAATTTGTGATTACCAAAGCTTACTTGATCAAAATAACGCATTTGGTTCTCTTGAGAAGTTTTAAAGACTTAGACTATGATCCGAAGAAAAGTCAAGAAAAAGTCAAAGCTCCGATCAGAAGATGCGTCAAGTCTTAAAGACTATGATGTAAACGGAATCTGATGGAAACGCATTCTCATGGATACGTCACCAGTCAACACTCTAAGAAACTCTAACCAATTTTATCTTTTTCCGAAGGAACATCGCTTTTAAGTTTTGATCGTATTGTTTGTCTCTTCTGACCACGTGCAGAAATAAACAAAGTTTTCAAAGGCAAAGAGAATGCAACGGATCATTTCAAAAGATGCAAAGGATCTCTCTATTATTATTCAACGAAATTATCCGTTAGAGGCAAAGCTTTCAAACCTGGTCAAAGCTTCTCAACGAAGATTAATGTGTTGCCAACTTTCTAAACAACGACTCTATTATTATCTCATATTTAAGAACCTGAGCATTTGAAAAACCACAGAGACATCACGAAATTTTACAAGTGTCAAAACTCTGTCAAATTATATAGTGCACAAATATTTAGAAAAATTCTTACAAACTTTCAATCTTAAAATTTCTTAAGTGTTAGAAGTTATTTGAGGTTTAGGTTAATTTATCACTCTATGGTATCAAACTGTAAACACAATTAAATTTATTTGTAAACTCTTATTGTAGAAGTCCTCGAGTGTGAGGCAATGAAATCTTAGGTTTGTGTGTCTAAGAAATTGTAGTCTTTTGTGATTATTGGAAGTGCAACGAGATTGGACTAACCTCGGATTGTAGGGTGAACCAGGATAATTGTTCTCTCTCACTCACACACACACACAAACACATTATCTTGCTTGTTCTATTGGTTCACCAAATTACAAATTGTTTGAGAGAACCTGGGCTCGATTTTAAAAGATGGAACTAATAAATGTTCTATCTTCTCTCCTCTCCCTTCCCGCTCTTAAAACACATAACCAAACGAGCTTTATTAAAATGGTTTTATAACAAATGCCCCCAAGATACTATTTAATAATTTTAAATTTATGAAATTAATCTTTACAAAAATCAAATTGTTCAATTTTCAATGCACTAAATATATAAATTTTTATAAAAACTAACTATTATTATTTAAAGTGTTTAAAGAATGTCCTCCTCTCCCCTCGAGAAAACCCCAACCAAACGGAAATGTCATGTGTTTGTGTATGTATATTCCTGATGAGACCTTATTTTTACAACATCCAATCTATCTTCACAAGAATTAGTTGGGTTAATAGTATTTTTTTAAAAGGTAATCTGTAATTGCCATATTGGTTTAGCTCACATCCAGCTAACCCAAAATCACACGGCTTAGTGTTCTGTTCAGGACATACATGATCTGTGTTTGTGGGACATCATATAAGTAACCATTGTTTTATATCAAATAAAATATTAAACACAATTTAGCAAACAACTTTGGTGTCTATAGGCCCCTATATATACGAAACGTTTCCATTTTAAACGTACAAGTTTTGTACCCCCCAATATTTTTGTACTAAATAAAACCCCTTTTGCCCTTTCTCTCTGTCACATACACAAATAAAGTTATTCTGTTCTGTTTCTTTGCTTGAAAAAATGGGTGTTCTTGATAAACTATCTGATTATTTCCCTGAATACCCATCAACTGGAAAAAAGCACAAACCAATGCAGGTTTTCATCAGTTCTGAGTCTTATATATCCAAATTTTGTTCATTCCTCTTACTTAATATGATTTGTATATTTCTCTTGCAGACGGTTGAAATCAAGGTGAAAATGGACTGTGATGGATGTGAAAGAAGAGTTAGGAATTCTGTTGCTTACATGAAAGGTTTATATTTTTCTTTTTCTTGCTCTATAGTAACAATTGCATACTTCAAACTTAGTGGTTTTTTCTTAACATAAATGGAAAAAAACTATATTATTTTCATCTTTTAATAAACTTTACTTTCATTTTATGTTTTGTCTTACTCTTACCTCAGTATTTACATTCTTTTTTTCTTTGAGACTACTTTTTAATCCAAAATTTCAAAACTCCGAGCACATCAATTGTGGTTGACATAGATGGTTGAACATTATGTTAACTATGACTTGGGTTCAAGTCTGAAACATTGCAATTAATAGGTTATACGTAAAAAAAAAAAATTGTGAATCCTCAGCGAGATTGCTTGTTCTCTCTAACTAGGGTTGGAAATAGGTTAGGCCGGTCTATAGGGGTCAACGATCTAGCCTGCTATGGCCTAGCCTGTTTAGTAGAGAGGCCTAGGCTTAGGTATATTACAAAGCATGTTTAGTTAAACAAATCAGGCTTAGGCTTTCAAAACAACTTGTTAAGTCTGATAGGCCGACCTATTAATACATATCTATTAAAAAGTATTTTTATATTAAAATAATTGCATACATTAAAAATATAAACACATTTTTCTTTATCTATCAATCTCGTAATATGCTTTGTTGTTATAGGCTTTTAAGTAGACTTTAATGTTGTTAAAATTTGTTTGTAGGGAAATAGCCTTTTAAGTAGCTTTTAAGGTTTGTTTAGTATATTTAGTAGGTCAAATGAACTATTTGATGGTCTTAAAGTAAAGTAAGCCTGAAAGTAGGCTTTCAAGTCAGTCCAAGCTTTTAAATAAACAAGACTAGAATCATAGGCCAAACTCAGGCTTGTAAATTTTTTCGTAGGCCAGACTCATGTATTTCAAAACCTGGCCTAGAATTGTGTCATTCTTAATATACATTTTTTTTTAATTAAAAAAACACTCTTTGCACCTCCTTAGAATTTTGGTTTTTGAAGATTGTGGATTGATTCTTCCTTATATAATCTCATTATGTATTGTCAAATGAGCTACTTCCATTTAGTGTTTTCATTCTTGTTTGCGAGAGGTGGAAAGTGGAAAACCTCATTAATGCTTTTCATACTGCCAAATACACCTAACATTAGCATGGTACGAATATAATAATTTCATACGACTTGGTTGCCCAAAACAAAAATTATAGGGTTACTGTAATTGTTGTACAAAATATAAGATGCCTCACAAGAATAGGTTGAGCAATAAATTTTTCAACTCTTTCTCTTGAATACCAATCACTCAAGGACAAAAAAAAAACATAATAAATGCAACAAAATAGTACTAGCTACGTTGAAAAAAGAAATGGTTCTTTTGTTCACATGCTTCATGTGAACGCTCGAATCCATACATGATTCATGCCAATGTTCTTGGCCATTAAAAGAAAGAAGAAAAAAAATAAGTTTATTGTAAATAAATGGAGCTAAAACAAAGTTTTTATTAGCTTATAACCTTTGGGATTTTTCAATAAAAAAAGTTTATTTTTCACCACTTATTAAAAATTCTTAAAAACTTAAGAAGAAATATAAAGAGAAAGCTATTAAAAATATTAAAATTAATTTTATGTATTTAAAGCTACTTTGAATATCATACAAATGGAATCTAATCCATATTTGGACCATGCATGCAGGTGTGAAGCAAGTGGAGGTAAATAGAAAGCAAAGCAAAGTAACTGTTAGTGGCAATGTTGACCGAAATAGAGTGTTAAAGAAAATACAGAGCACTGGAAAAAGAGCAGAGTTTTGGCCATATATTCCATACAACTTGGTGGCTTATCCTTATATATCACAAGCATATGACAAGAAAGCACCATCTGGTTATGTGAAAAACTCAATTCAAGCACTATCTAGCCCTAATGCAATGGATGAGAAACTCACCAACTTATTTAGTGATGAAAACCCTAATGCATGTTCCATCATGTAACAATGCATTAATTATGGTGATTTAGTATTATGTTATTCACATGGATTAATATTTGAGACTACTTCAATTACTAGATTTAGGAAGTTTTGTAATTAAGGAGTGTGTAAAAGGAACCATGTGTCTATTTTGTACAATTTCATTCTCGTATGAGTTTAATTAGTTTGAAAAAGAGTTACCATATAATTATCTAAATGTGTTGGTTTTCTAAAATAGGAAATGTTAACAAGTTCTTTTACGGCATTTAGTTTTTAACTTGGTAATGTTGGGTAAGTAAGGGTGAAAATTTCAGACGGAGTTATAGTCACTTGTTTGTCGTATTTTTAAAGTTAGGTATTTTCCTAACAATAACTATCTTTCGGCAAAGTTGGGTTACAACCCTAGTTATGTATGGCGTGGTATTCTTCGTGCACGGTTCATTGTCCGTGGTGGTTCTCGTTGGTGTATCAGTCTAGGTAATTATATCCCTATCCTTAATGAACATTGGCTGTTAAACGGTGAATGTATTAATGGCAATATAACAAGAGCACATTTTGTCCATGTTTTTACTATGGATAGTTTGATTGATAATAATTCCAAAAGTTGGTTTAGTGAGGCAAGTGTTTAGTGAGGACATTGTGTCTTCTATTATCCAAACTCTATTAATTCTTCATATTTTTTTGGAAAGCAAAGAAAAATGGAAAGTATTCTGTCTGTAGTGCTTACAGGTTTTGTGTTGATGAATTAGTTGACACCTCTGATTTGCGGCATACGGGTTTTTGGTCGGGTATCTAGAAGATGAAAGTTCCTCCAAAGGTGAAGAATCTTATTTGGAGGATGTGTAGGGGTTGTTTGCCGACTAGAGTTCATCTTCAAGACAAAGGGGTTCAATGTCCAGCAAACTACGTTAGTTGTAATTCTAACCATGAAGACCTTGCAGATATTGCTTTTGAATGCCTTTTTTGCAGTGCAAGTATGGAAAATGGTTGGACTTTGGATTGAGGTTAATCATGCGGTTATTATCACTAATTCGGATATAGAGGCTAAATTTTATGTTGCAAAATCTATCACATGAAAATGCTCAACGTATGGCAGCTATTCTTTGGAGTCTCTAGAAGCATCAGAACGTCAAACTATGGAAGAATGAACATACGAGTTATGTGCAAATATGGTCGATAGAGCACGTCAACTTATAAAATGATTGGAAGTCCGCTCATACTCCTCAAAATATGCACAATCACCGGTAAGTTCCTCCGGATTTGCACAACATGAGCACATGTCGCAGTCAAGTTCCATCTCAGGTGTGGTTTCTGACGTGCGTTGGAAGCGCCCACAACAAGGTATAGTTAAATGCAACATATATTCTTCTTTTTCGCAGACTTTGAATCGTACATGTATTGGCATGTGTGTGCGAGAGGATGGTGGCACCTTTGTTTTGGTAAAAACTGTGAGTTTTTCTCTGATTTGTCTCGTCTTTGTTGGAGAAGCGCTTGGTTTGTATTACACGCTAGAATGGTTAAGTGACATGCAGATGGATAATGTTGATTTTGTTGTGGATTCCAAAACAACCGATGATGATTTTCATTCTAACAAGCCTGATGCCTCAGAATTCGGCCATATTATCTCAGAGTGCAAACGACTTTTCACTTCTCACTTTACAAACTCTCGGTTGGAGTTCAACATGCGATAAGAAAATGAGGTAGTTCATGCTCTTGCATGAGAAGCTGCATTATAAGCTAGTCTCACCATTTATTTTAATATTCCTCGTTGTATTAACAATATATGAAATGCTATAAGCACCTATATTTATAAAAAAAAAAAAAAAGGCACTTCTTAAGAACATTAAAGTGGAAACTTTATATTAAGAATTTTGTAATCATCACAATGAAACATTAAAAAACAACTTTTTTTACATAAAATTTATCACATGTAATCAAATTTTGATAACATAACTGTTCTAAGATTTCACTATACTTAAAACAAAACTTAATTATATTGCAAAATTTTTATCAAATATTATGTTGTGAATTCGGTAACTCCAAATTTCGCATCAATGAAATTTAGATTCGTGGGACAAGTATTATTGTCAACCAATAACCAAAACAACCTCAAGCAACAGCAATAGACCTAGATCTAATATAGCAACCACGTGTAAAGTAAACCCACGATCGAACCAAAGAATAAACAATATAAAGAGAGTAAAGAAAAAGAAAAACACCAAGAAATGTTTATCTAGTTTGGTCCAACAATAACCTTCTATGGGGGAGAGATTGATCTCTCCAATCCATGAGTTCTTTACAGAGAGATACAAAATAGTTACAAAAAATTAGCTTCAACAAGCTCTCCAAGAACAAACATAATTTCTACCATTTTTCCAATCTCCTCCCATGAACAAGATACTCAATGATTTGCCTCACGCGAGGTGTTTCCCAATTGCTTCCTAACTCTATAATCTAACCCCCAAAAGAGAACCAACCATTAGACTTTGATTTTACAAAGGATCTTCTCTTTTGTTCTCCCAAGACTCACTCAAGTTGCTCACAAAGACTCTCCTTTGATGTGTTTCTCTACCCCATGACTCTCTCCTCAAAAGACACCAACATTTTCCTTAGAGCACTCACTTTTGGTTCCCAAAGATTCACATCTTGAAGCATTGAACATCACCCAAAGACTGTCAACCTTTAGTATCTAAATACCCTAAAAGTTCCCTCCTATGGTTTCCATGACATTCACCAAGCTTACTCAACAAATGGGTAACGCTTAAATAGTGTTTCAGATCCTGTCAAATCATGTTTCAATCCCAATTTTTCAGTTTGTACACAGTACAATTGAATGTTATCCAAAATCGTGCCCCGATTTCTAAAAATCGTGACCTGATTTTTCTCGAATTAAAACTTCAATTTCCAAACCAAAATCGTGCCACAATTTTGCTAAAACATAAACATAAAATTTTGAGTCAAACGCTACCTATTACTTATCTTTGACTTGAATCTTTGCAATTGTAAGGACCAATAGATTTTAAAAAAACAAAAGTAAGGACCAATAGATTTTAAAAATAAAAAAAAAACAAATAAAATTGGCCATACACTAGCCAATAATTTAAAAATTTAACTTATAGCTGGCAGTTTAAAATTGCTGAAAATGTTTAGAAAATTGATTGATATAAAGTTTGTCTTTACATTTTTAATTTGCAACAGGTTAATCCAACTTCTTAAGCCGGTGAAATATCTGCTATTAACTTCGTTAAATGATTTATTCAAAAAAAAATAAAAATCGTTAATGATTTATTTCGGCCCATCAACCATAAAAAAACTTTTTTTTTTGACAAATCCATAAAAAAAAAAAAAAAAAAACTTTTTTTTTACATTTTTTTTTAAAATTTTTTTTAAAATTTTTTTTTTTTTTTTTTTTTTAAATTAAATTTTTTATTTTTAATTTT
>Ga0228710_1006709_pt1 | contig 17326 bp, 10 predicted proteins | sample MedpolnodulmetaG_FD_177995 | JGI IMG/M metagenome (GOLD analysis project Ga0228710, IMG submission 177995) | Root nodule microbial communities from Medicago polymorpha collected in Santa Monica, California, United States - pink nodules | ecosystem: Host-associated > Plants > Roots > Nodule... | reverse complement strand
TCATATCTATACACATATTCCCTCAAAAAAAAAATATACACATATATATTGAGTTTTTTTTTTACTAAAGCTTGGATTATAAGACGCTGCAAAAAAAAAATATTGCTCACTAATAACATATATTTTGCATTTCAATTTGTTTCATCAAGATGTATTCGTCAAATGGTTAAGCTATTTAATCAAGAGTGTGTGTGCCTTGGTTCGAATCCTAGGGGTGATATTTTTTATTTTTAATGATTTTGTAAAGCCATTCTTAATTGGAATGAATGCATGTCGTAACAAATCTGTCCTATAGTGATTGGATTGAAAGGAAAATCTAATTGATTTGATGGTTTAAATCGTAAAATATCATTAATTTAAAATGGGGTGAATATGTAAATAATAAAATACATTCTAAAATTGTAAAATAAAATAATAAATGTTTTTTCAAAAAAAAAAAAGAAGTTATTTTTATAATGGATGACACGTGGCTGGTTTTTATTGGTTTGGGTAAATCGCCCACCAATTTTTAAAGGCATGCTAGGTCCCTTGTTTTAATATTTACTTCTCTAAGAAATTATTTTTTTAAATTGTCAACATTTTCGGGTGGGAGTAGAATTCTATATTCAATTCAAATAAATTTCAACTTACATGATTCTGCAGCAGCACTACCTTAATTTTAATTTTTGCAATATAGATTTTGAAATGCTCTTCAGCTGTAACTGTAGAGTGTTGATTTTTATTCGTGTGTACCGATTAAGATATTCGTCGTTTATCGGTCCTTGACGAATTTTACCATCCTTAATTATATGCTTAATCTAGACAACGGGTAAATACACTAGGTATTAGTATTGAAAATTAAGATATTTGTGAGGGAGAACATACAAGAAGAAAAACTATTGATTTCAATTTCAATCAAAACCGTTAATTAATGTACAAGATATCCAATAGCTAACATTTGTTCAACCTACTTCTTAAAAAAAAAAAGCATTGCTTCAAACACGTCTCATATGGTACGAGACCCATCCACATTGCGTACCGTAACCAGGGCCATTGGAGGATGTTATGCTTAGAGTTTTATTGATTTGAATTAGATTTGACCACACACCTACTATTTATATTCCAATTTTAGGATTGGGAACTGTCCAATCTAAACTATTAATTTGCTTCCAGTTTCATATTATAGGGTTGGTGTGTTTTGTGAAGCAGCAGTGCTTTTAAGCATTGGTGTATAGGTGAATTTCCTGATATTAATACACGTATTTTTTGGTGAAGTGGTTACTAATAATACACATATTAATATTGATCTGATAAAATTAGTTCACTTGTTCAACATTTTTATATCATTTTTTTTTTGTTACCTTGTTATGTATCTAAGAGCATGATCAATTTAACTTGGAGATCCTAATATCTGAATAAACTTTGCTTTCTGGAATCTAGGTGGGTTTGTGTCCTTCTAACAACACATTTAATTAGGTATATATGAATAAGATCAAAAGTCATTATGTTTCCATCATCGATGTTCTGATATCTAGCCGTTAGGTGTTTATTTTTGCATTTTTGATTGTTAAATGGGTGTCGGCTTCACAGACAACTGAGTGGCATTTGAAAAAGGGGAAATTATCATTGTTGATTCTTTTTGTGTATGCTACAGGTTACTTGAGATCGAAGGAGGATGGTTGTTTTAAAAAGAAATTTAAGCAAGTTTAGAATTTATTTTTCAGCCAACAATTCCAAACTAAGTAGAGAAGGAAATCAGTTTAGCAGAAGAAAATGAAGTCTGTATTAGTTAATTTCCAGCATCTGAGATGACAAAACTCAAAGGTAGATGCACTAATAAATTTTCTGTACATGGTTCCATCTGAGATGACTGCGAATAGTGAGAGAGGAATACAAGAGCAAAATAGGAAAATCGATAATCCTAGGACTGGATTTTGTTCCTAAACATATTGTTGAAAAGTTACATGTCATGAACTATAAACACTTGGATGTAGCTTTAGTTATTCCTCGCATAATTATATTGTAGACACCATCAGAGGAATCAATTAGGTATTGAATAGAGAAATTGCATTAAAGGTTGATGAACAAATACTAAAATTTAGGTAATCAACCATTGCGTAAATTGTGTGACCCTGCATGTGAAAATAATTAAAAAAATATTCATATAACATAGCAATATTTTATAAATGACAACAACTTAATATTATCATAATATAAACCTAAAAAACTCACATATTTATCCATTAAAATCAAATGGATGGTCAATGGTTTCTCAGAATTCTTCGAATCAGTTGATTTTCATAGCCTGACAATTCTAGCAAAAAACACCATGTGCTTTTGTTGTGTTAATTTCAATGAGGGAATCATAGATGGTAGCCATTTATAAAAATAGGAATTAGATAAAAATGATTTAGTGGGTAGTAAAAAATGGAAGAGTATGAAAACTACTTATAAGATGACTGTTGGGAAAATTTGCGTTGACGGTGCAAATTGTAATATGATTTTATTTTATGGTAGTCAACACTATTTCAATGTCTTACTATACTAAAAATTCCATTTGAACGATTTCATATATCAAAAAAATTTGATTCTATTTCAATTTGAATTTATTTGGTATTTTTTTTTTTTTGGTATTTAATTTATTTGGTTTTTTTTTTTTTTTGGTAGTGAATTTATTTGGTATATGTCAATGCATTGAATGGCTTACTCTATTGAAATAAATAATTAGAATAAAAAAATTCCATTTGAACGGTTACATCTATAAAAAATGTTTGATTCTACTTCGATGTGAATTTATTCGGTATATCAACGCATTGAATGGCTTACTATGTTAAAATAAATAAATTGAATGGTTTCCTCCATACTAATTAGATAAATTATCCGGTGTCTCGGGGCACTGGTTAAGGAGTATTAAATTAACATGTTCCAACTTGTTTTACCTCAATTAAAACTAAAAATAAGTCAACTTTTAAATTAAAAAAAAGTTGTATTCAATGCTCTTTAAAAAGGCACAGCCATTTAACTCAGCCACTAATTTTCATAAAGTAAAATATCTCTACCACTAATTTTCTACAGGTACTATATTATATTACAGCTCTTTTTTTATTATTGTACGCTCTTTCCTATATATATTTTTTCTGTTTGAATAGGGTTTGAATTTGCTCTTTCTTTTATATTGGTATGCATACTTGTGTGTATAGGCTTTCCATGAATTGGTTTCAAAGAAAAAAATGATTAAAAAAATTTCACGGAAAAAAATTGTCTTGTTTAAAATTCACAGGAAAACAAATTTTTGTTAAGAAATGAAGGAAGGATACCAGGGATATAATGGGACAATTACTGAAATTGAAATCACAAACAAAACAAAGGAAAGGAGGCGAGTGTGTTGTATAACCGTGTAAAGGAAAAGAAATTTTACAAGTATTAAATACAACTGTTTCTAATTATTCTCATTAATTTGACTTATTTTTAACTTTAATTGAGGGAATCCATTTATTTATTGCTCCTTAACTCGTGTCCCAGGGACACTGGTTAGCAGCACCCAAAAATGATTCAGTGAATGGTAAAAAATATGGTAGAGTATGAAAACTATTTATTGGATGACTGGTAGGAAAATTTGCGTTGACGCTGCAAATTGTAATTTGATTATATTTTATTGTAGTCAACACTATTTCAATGACTTACTATACGAAAAATTCCATTTGAATTGGTAAAATCATTCACGTTGTTGGAAGTGCTTTATTGAGCTGTTTAATGTTCTATAAATTAATATTGTTGCAAGTCTTGTAGACATTGTGCATACAACAATGGCAGTTCCAAGTTCAATTACTTTAAAATTTTCAATACTCATAATCACACTACTTGCATTTGAGGCTAATGATACCATAGCTATTGGTCCTATGGTAATAGTTACTATTGTCAATAAGGTACAAGCTCCAACTCCAACAAATATAACCGTTAATTGCAAATCCAATAATGTTGATCATGGATCTCACACACTTGGTTTTGGAGATGTTTACCTGATTACATTCCAACCAGAATTTTCTCTGAATAAAATACCTACGTTATTCTCCTGCAGTTTTACATGGCCTCAAAACCCCCATTTTCATTATCTTGACATTTACGACCAAAACCGTCACAATTGCAACGATTGCACATGGGGAATAAACGTAAATGGAGGCTGTTTGAACGATCAAAAGTGTGTTCCTTGGAAAAGTATCCAATTAACGGATGCGTACAACACTTCAAAGTGGCCACAAAGGAAGAAGGGGTTGAATGAATTGGGACATGCCCACCCTCCAACTTTTTAAATTATTAGTTGTAAGAGTTTAACTTTATAAATTCAAAGATCTCATTCAAATCTCAGCGGGGAGACGGTTGTATAACGGCAAGTCGTTGCAATTAATTAATAAAACTTTTCCCTTAAATTTTTTTATATTTTTGTCAACTAAACTTATAGTATTTCAACCTTTGTTTTAAGTGATAAATTTCTCCTCCTACAACATAATTTGTTCCAAAATGCATTTAAAATTTGTTCCAGTCACAGAGAATTTTTATTTTTTTATTTAAAATTTGTAAAATGGTTATCATAGAAAATTATCAAAGGTGTCATTTATTGAGTTTAACACCGTGATGTCAACTATAAAAGTTAGGAGCTCTCCAGTAATTGAGGGTTCCTAAGTATCTGAGGTTCCTAACTCAAAAATTAGGACCACCCTAAGCACCAATTGTTCTCGGATAACACTTGTGTATCATAATGGTATATACCATTGTCCAATTAGAATGTGCCACGTGCACACCCTTTAAAAAAACTATATCAAATAAAACATTTATAAAGTAACATTGATAGGTGACACACTCTAATCGGCCAATAGTATATACCATTGGTACCTCAATGGTACACAAGTGGAATCCGGTGTTCTCCTGGTTAACTTGACTTTATTTTACTTTTTGTATTTGTTAGCATCTTTTTTGTTGGCTATTTTTGAAGCGAAAGAGCTAGGTATTTTAAATGCAATTTGTATGGTTCAATTTTTTACGATAGTCACCAACACAGAACTATCAAAACACTAGTCAGAACTATAACGGCGTTGTTTTGTCATTCTCTCTTGTGAAACAACCAAAGTTGCTATGCCAAAACCAATTTTAGATAGATTATTTGAGTGACAGCGTACCCCAAAAATGTATAGTACCCAGATACATAGGTCACGATTATTCTCTCTCGGTCATCTAGTAGAGCCAGATATTGAAATTCTTGATTTTCTAGATCTTTTCTGGTGGTGGTGACAAACACACAACTTATTGCAGTCGAGGGTTGCAGTGCAGCGATGTTATCTCCCACGCCGGTTCTTTCAGTCATGAAGCAAGCAAATACACTGAGATTGGAGGTCTTGATTATATTTTTTTGACTAAATTGGATATATGATCCTTTAACTTATTTACCAGTCCCCTAATTAATTAACCTTACGCTTAGGTCTTTCCCCCCTTTAGTCAAATTAATCATATTTTCGGATAACTTTTAAGATTGGACATATTATAAGTGAAAGGACCCTTAAACCCATTGCCTTAAGGTTTTGGATAAAAGTATGGTGTCTCTCTCACATGTGTTGTGGCTCTTGCTAATGTGGGCGGTACCCCAGACTCCTCTCATGACCCAACATAACAATGGATCATGTGCGATTTTCATTTTTTTAGATCGGTGTATATTTTTATTTTAAATTGGCTTGAATCTTAACACTTTTAGAGCCTGTTTGTTACGGATTAAAATAAAAGTGATTTTGACATAAAATAATTTAGAGATTATATTTTAGAGATTTTATGAAAAATCAGAATCTATTTTGCATTTGTTTACCGTAATAAAAATCACTTATGAAAAATCAGAATCTATTTTGCATTTGTTTACCGTAATAAAAATCACTTTTTTTAAACAAATAATCTAGTTTCTTTGAATACAACTATATAAAAGAGATTTTTTGTTACAAAATTAGTTCAATCTTTCAAACAATATTTTCTTTCTTTTTTAATTTTTTTTTTTTTTTGAGAAGCTGCTCTTAACAGCTTCTCATTTGAAACTGTTTTTAGATTCTGATTTTTTTAAAAAGATGTAACAAACGGATGCAAAACTCTTTAAAGGGATTATTTTTTTAAAATAAGTGATTTTATTTTAAAAAAAGCTATAACAAACGGTATCGTAAACTAAATATTTGAACAAAACTTATGTGCTTTTCGCATGGCTCTTAGCTAATAATATTTCTTAAAAAAAATTGAAATCTGCTTTGTATTATACTAACAAAAAAATTAAGTATTAAAATTGGTAGGTATTTTTTTGGCAACATTGTTGCTAAAATAAATATCCACGTGTTAATGTTGGATACTATGTTCTAACACATTTCAGGCATTTTCACAAGATGTTGGATGTGATGTTCCAACATCCTGGCACGGTTCAGTGTCCCTAGTTTTATGCCTTATTGTACGCGCGCTCTATCATATTAAGGAATCCACGTTCTCGTATCTTGCTGTTCAAGCAGCGCGCATATCTGTACAAAATCAGTTGTGCTTTTATTCTTAAAGGAGCAACAATATTTTAGGGAATAATTGGATATGTTTGGAAGATTCGAAAGATGTTCCTACTTCTTAGGACTTTCCTTATTAGTTACTGATTCGTGTTATGTAGATCAGCTGAATGATCTACTTTGTTCTGAAGCTCAACAAGGTTAATTAGCCCATATTGCTTTAGTATATAAGGAAGACTTCAAGACCTAATTAGGTATTCAAGCCGTCAAACTAAAAGAATAGTTTTTAGGGTTTTGAGTCGTGTTCTTTGTGCGTTCTACTCCTATATCGTTTAGGATGCAAGTCTAGGATTGTTTTTTATATGTGAGCCTTTCTTGTATCACCTTGATACATGTTAAGGACTGTTTATTGAGTTGTAACTCGTGTGCTACACCAAAGCTTTGAAGCAAGGTTGTAGTTTGTGTTTGAAGGTAACTTCACCGTTTTTGTGTTTAAATCTGATAATCACAGGGGCTGTGATTGACTGTAGGATAGTGAGATGGGATCTCAGATCTAGGAGTTCCTAGGTTGAAGTCTAGACGGGTAGGTCCTAGGTCTTAAGTTGTAAACGAGGAGTTTGCTGAGAACTTTAGAATAATGACTACACTAATGGATTTCCTTCATGGTTTGGTAGCCCCCAGAGTAGGTGTGTTTGTCACCGAGCTGGGTCAACAAACCTTTTACTTTCTTGTCTTTTACTTTCTTGCTTTTTATGTTTGTTAGTATAATGTTGAAACATTAAACGCAATATCTGTTTTATGTGGTTCTGGTGTTGGAACATCTCATAAAACATTGTAAAACAAGTACGCTAGAATTTCAAAAAATTATGGTTACTAAGGACGAGGTTGAGTGGTTTGTTGTTCAATAATAAGGATGTTAATTGGTGTGTTTGTGGAGACTTCAATACCATTCAGTATCCAAAAGAAAGATGCAATAGAACGATCTGTAACAGGCAAGATGATTTTACTCATTTTAATTAGTTCATTAATCATAATATTCTTTTCGGTCTCCCTCTATGCGACCGTAATTTCACTTGGTAACTTGAAGTTCTTGGATGGATCTTCGCAAAAGTGAACTCGCTCGAAATTGCCATCGTGGATGGGCCTTAAGATTTCTGGGTAGAGCAAATCCTTTTTCGTATACTCTTTCATCTCTATCTTGTTGAACCTTGAGTCGAGCTCAACAAGATTAGCCTCATTTTTGATTGCAACGGTCTTTTTCTCTCCGCTAATATAAGGTGTTTTTGGAACAGAGGTCGAGCATTGATTTATGTTTACAAGAAGAAAACATCTTCGAGCAACTTTGATGTCTTCATGCATAATTGTGATCATATTTTTCATGGCATGATACTTCATTTTGAAATAGACAATTGAAGAAACTGCAACCAATTATGTTAGTGTATGTCTTCTTACTTCTCCTTCACCAAATGTGACTAAGAGTTTGGCATAACCCCATGGTTTTGTACTGGAGCCATTATATCCATAGAGCAAGGATCCAACGTATGTGTTGTGAAAGTGACTCAAAATTGGAGACATTGAAGTTTGTTGAATCTATCAAAATCGAGGCCCGAATGGTGCTGTCCGGGGCCCCAATTTGAGTGCTATTTTTTGTCTGTTCGTTCGACAAAAATCGGTGGCCGAATGGAGGAAATCGGGGCCCGAATTTGCCAGCAGAAAATATAACATAAACGTATTTTTGGGCCAGATTTGTCCCAATTTTATGAGGGTTACTTTTACTATAAATATAGACTTTGTATCAGAGTAAACCTTGAGATAAAGGGGGCTGAAACAAGGGTTTAGAAAGGCAACAACAAAGCTAGGGTTTGTATAGAGTTTGTCTCTTGGCAACAAACACTAGGGTTTGAGGGTTGATTCACCTTGGGAAACACTATTAGGATTGAGTCTCTTGGTTACGGGAAGAGATTGAGACTTTGGGTAGAATTATGCGGGAGACTTATTCTTGTAACCCATTGATATCTCTTTTGTAAAGTTACTTGTTATTATAGTGAAACGGAGGGCTGCTCTCTCCCCAAACTGGGTAAACATATTCTTTTGTGTTCTCTCTTTTATTTCTCTCGCTGTTTTCTACTTTTGGCTTGTGTTTATAATTGTTCCATACACTTTGTTTTGGTTGCTTGATTATCACTTGCTCCACACATCAAGTTTGTTATTGGTGTGATTTTCATCGAATTCACAACAGTATGGAATAAGATTTTTCTCCTTCAGTTAGAGAATTTCGCACAAGTTGGCATACATGATGTCTCCTCAAGACGCGTGCGGTCCCAAGCACAATAAAATAAAAAATATTTTGCTATTTTTTCCTTGCGAGTTTGGGGAAAAAACCAAGTTTTTCAATCCAAACCAAGCTGAAAACTTGCCTATAAATAAAATAGAATTCATTCAGATTTATTCACTTAAACTTGGCGGATCAAGAGGAAGGTATGGGTTGTTAGCATCAAAGGAGGAGTCTTTCCCAAACCTTTGTTCATAGAGTATGTTTTATTTCTTTTGTAATTTGATGACATGCTATCATTACGTAATTTTTAGGACTTATTTTGACATTTTGATAGAGTTCTGAGGCAATATGAGGTAATCAGGGTGTGAAAAGAAAAAATTCTGAAGCTGAAAATAGGCAATCGTGGCGCGATTTTGTAACCAGAATGAAGGTTTGGTTCTGCCATTGAAATCGTGGTACGATTTCTGGTGGCGTGGCGCGATTTTGCAGAATCGTGGCGCGATTTTATGAGGCGTGGAGCGATTTTGGGCCTAGAAAATATTTCATATTTAAGCTGAAGTCAGTTCCAGAATTAAGGGTTACGATTTTTGAGAGCAAAAGTGCGATTTTGAGACCAGAAGACTGCTAGGAGGGTGATTTCATCCTCCTTTACTCAGTTCATGTATGTTTTAATTCTTATATTGATTATGCTATTTGTAAACTCAATTGTGAGTAGCTAAATCTCTTAGAGATTAGGTTTGAGATGATTCTGTGTAACTCTAATTGAAACATGTTGTTGTGAAACTCTATCTATTGTGAATGACAATCTAGTTTTTATTCAATTCAATTGTTCTTAATGCTTTTTACATCCTGATAAAATATAAACATGATTTCGTGAGAATGAATGACTACTGACCCTAGCTTTTAATAATGTTAAACACATTTTGTTCCAAAAGTTTTTTAGATCTTCTTCAAATAACTTGCCTCGGTACTTTGAGAACAAAATTCCTCCCACTTGTAAGTCTTCTGAGGCCTCTTGAATTTTTATTCTTGTCTCTTGAATCTTCATAATTTTTCGGTTTTTATTGATTTGCCAACTTGCATGATTTCTTCATGAATTACTTCAAAAACCCCCTCTAATTGCTATGTTTCAAGAAAACTAGAACTACAGACTCAAATATAGAAAACATTACAAAAGTTCTGAAATCATAGGAAATAGTTCTAATACTCCTCCTTTTTGTTGTTATTTCCTACTAAAATAAACTGAAAAACATGCTAAGAATAACGTCAGATGTTTAGAAAAAGTTCACTGAAAATAGTTGCTAATCTTCAGAAAGGGTTTTTGGAAAAAAGTTTTTTTTTAGAAAAAGGTTTTGAAAAGTCTTGGAAAATTATGGTAACCTCTTCCAAAGATTTTTGTTTGAAAAAAGCACAACGGAAATTGCTTCCAAATGTTTTGAAAAAATGTTTTTAAAAATACTAAGGAAATTTCTTTCCAAGGTTTTTTTATGAAAAATACAATGGAAATTTCTTTCCAAGGTTTTGAAAAAAGATGCACAAACACAGCCCACTGGGTATGCCAATTTGTTTACCGGTGTTTTTGGTAAACAATATGGGCTGGTTTTGATTATTACGAGCATGACCAAACCAGAGATCCTAAGACATGTTGTGCATTTTGTTTTTGTGCGTTCATCGAGTTCGTAGGTTTCTTAACAAACGAGACGAGAACGTGTGGTGTCTTTCGACAGAAAATTGGTTTTAAAGGCAAAGTAAATGCATTAAGTTTAAATTGCAGAAACTTAAAGGAAACGTAAAATACAATGCATTAAAAATAAAAGTGGTTTGACAAATCCTTTACATACATTCTTTATGACTCTTTTCTCTCACGCCGATAATTTAAGTGTTTTAGAATTCTGTATAGGTGATTTGTGACCCGTTTTGCCTATGGAAAACTCTTATTTATACAAAGATAATAACTTGGAAAAAAACTAAACCCACGACCAGATCTCCTTCTATGTAGACAACCGCTTGTCTCCCACGTTCTCCTTTGAGGAAACCTCTTCTCTTTTGAAATTTGAATCTTCCCGCTTTAAAGGCAGTTGCTTGACTTCGACGGTTTTGCCTCTTGCCTTGTATCTTGTCGAGATTTAAGCCTTCGAGACTTTTTAATGCTAAGTTCAACATCTTGTCGAAACTCCTTTGATTGAAGAAAAGACTTTGATTCCTGTAAGAGTAAAAGTCTACTAATGTTGACCACATTAAATGAGGTTGGTCAAAATACCAGCTAACAAGAGGCTAATATGCAAGAACAGAATCTGACTACAGAAGTTAAGAAGGCTCAACATATGGAAGTCATGCTTGAACAGAAGCGCCAATGTGAGATTCAGGCTGAGCTAATCAGGAAGCAAGAAGAATTGGATAGGAAAATGCAGAAGCATCATGAAGAGTCCTTGAGAAAGCAAGCTGAACTAGCTAAGGAACAGGCATAAATAGCCAAGAAGCAAGATCAAGCCAATGTTGGGATTACTGCTCTTCTGGAGATGATGTTGAAAGAACTGAAACCTTTGAAACCTTAGAATGCACACCTTTTATTGTTTCTGATTACTTTCTGCTTACTGCTTCTGATACTTTTCTGCCTCTGATACAACTTTTGCATCTAACAATTTAATTGCCTCTGATATGTTTATTGCTTCTGATTATTAATTTCATGTTTTATCCAATCTTTTCTTACTCTTTTCAATTTTTTTTTGTTGATGAAAAAAGGGGGACTAAGACATAATAGTGTTTAGGCTCTGAATTTAATGTGAATTATTTTTAAGTGATGTGCTATTTTATATTTTTGGACTTGAAATGGATTTAATTAACCTGGATAGTATTTAGGGGGAGCTTACGAAACCCGTACCATAAAGTCAACTTGTTAATTAGATTAACAACTATTGACTATTAATACGTGTGTTTGTCATCATCAAAAAGAGGTATATTGTTCGAACAAAATAAGTTTAAACAATGGTTCTTGAGTTTTGATGATAACAAGGTATTAAAAGTTCAATCAAATATGCTAATATTTGTTCAAGTGTGCAGGACCACTAAAATTTATTATGTCTTAATCAATGTATTGGTTCTGAAAGAACATACTGAAGAGCAATAATTTTCATGAAAAGCTTTGTTGCAAGTCATTATATGAAGGAGTCATACTCTAGAAGTAGTCAGACTTTGAAGAACTTTCAGACTCTGAAGGTCAGGATCTGGATGAGTTAAAGGACAAAAGAGATGAAGCCTTAAAGAATAAGTCTAAATTATTATGAAGATCAAGCACAATGGTTATGAAGCTATCAGAAGCTCAATGGATGTCACTTTCAGTGAATGTACAAAGTATAACAAAATATAAAAATAAGTTTGAAGTTTGATTTTGATTTTGATTAAAACTAAAAATATAAATGTTTGTTGCTTTCAAGTTATAACAAACAAAACTAACCATGATTATATATTTCAATGACACCAACAATACAACAAATTTTTTTTTTTTTATCTAAATTCTTTTTTTCTTAATGACACCAACAACAATCTTTATTATAGAAAAAGTTGTTTAAGGATATAAGTGGGATAATGAAAAAGTAAGTATAAATATACTCATCTAGTTTGTTGCACTTTTTAAATGATAAAAGGAAAAAAAACTGAACATATATATATTTATTTCGTGTTTGTTACACTTTTATTTTAATATTTAAATTTATTGTTATCTATTTGTTACATGTGTTATTTGTATTGAAAATTGAGGGTCTTTTTGAAAAGAGAAAATGCAGCCCAAAAGAGCTTAAAGGAGTTGTTTTCTTTGTATATAGTATAGATTTTGATAATATTTTATTTTAATTATTCTAGTCAGAAAGATCATTATTTATAGTTATTTTACCTTCATATAATGATCTACTCTTGTAAAAAATAATGAACTTGCAATTGTTTGTATTTCTTGTACTTTCAGTGAACACTATACATAAACTTCCTTCTCTTTTTTCCAACATGTTACAAGCTCACTGCAAACCACTCAGAAAATATATATAAAAATCATAAGGTAAAAATCCAATAAATAATATGAAAATACAAATCTTTTCATAGTATTAAGAAATTCAACATATGACACATCCAGCAGGATCTTGTTCCACTCCTGAAACAGAGGAATATTGAATATACTGTGGTTGTTGCATATAATAATAATGGGGATAGGCTTCAAGTAATTGAATTTGGTCCTTCTTCACATCAGGCTTAGGTTCTTCTTTCTTCTTTTCATCTTTTGCAGGCCCAACAGAAACTATTTCAGCATGACACCATTTTCTTAGTTTACTTACTACATGTATTGGATCTGTGTCTCCAGTTAAGGTTAATTTCTTGTCTTTCATGTCTATAGAAACTGACTCTACCCCTGCAAATAATATACCAATACAATTTTAGCAAAAAAAATTAAAGGTAACCCAATATTATATTATGAGTTTAATTATTTTTTAATTTCAAATTTGTGTCTAAAACACACTAAGCAACGTGCCTTAATATATTAAATGTTTCCGCAACCTTTTACCACCTGAGTTACACTTATACCGACTATTATGAGCTTAATTTCTATATTGTCTCAAAGTAAAAGACAATTGTCCAATAATTAATTGTTTCAAAAACACTTTTTTTTTTTACAAATTGAGAACACAAACTTTATTTTTTTTTTAAATTGAAAAATGGAGAATTATTATTAATTAAAGTGATGCTAAATGATGTTCAAATTCTGAGGTTAAAAAGGGAAAAACACAAATTTGTCATTCAAGATTAAATAACGCATGATTAAAATACGTTTACATTATCTGTACATATCAAATAAATTATATGTACATTCCTTAAAAAAAAAAAATTATGTATATAATATTTATTATCTCAATTTAGAAACCAAATATTGAAACTAGACAAGTTGACATTACCAGAAAGGCCTGAGACAGTCTTCATAGCTTTTTGCTTGGTTCTGTCATCATGTAAATCCACCTTCAAAACTAGTTTCTGTAACAAAACAGAACAAAAGATCTTTAGATTCAATTCAAAGAAAAAATTAATAGTAAAAGAGGGAATTCACAAGGATCTAGTTCTTACCATCATTTTCAATAAAGCTTTTTGATAACCAATAAATCAGAATTGTTGGTTAAAATTTAAAAGAAGAGCTAGGGTATTGGAGCTATAGAATTTGAAGATGAAAAGAGTGTACGAGATGAAGTTGTGAAGTGAAGTGAAGATGAGAGGTTTGTACAATGCAATATCTATCTATATACTAAATAGTCCACTCAAGTCAAGGAAAGTAGTGTGGTCCACTCTACTAAACGCGGTGATAGTATGGTGTGGTTCTTTGTATCTTCATCATGGCCCTACACCGTTCCTTCCAAGAAAGTGAGACAATCTATTTATTTATTTTAAAATAAATGATACTATTGATTCAAGTTGATAAAATAGATTGATATAATACAAATTCGATAATACAAAAATGATAAATCTGTGAACATACTTATAACATTCATGTCAATAACATATATTAACAAAGTATATAAAAGCCTACAAATTCGACTATATTTAAATTTCTGGAATACTTATGTCTCTAGATTTGCAACGCTGACAATATCAAAATCATCAATTGGATCTACATTAAATCGAAACTGATCTAACAATCTAAACCAAACAAATACCTGAACAAGACGAGAAAGACAAATAACGGCACACAAAGAGGAGTAACAAAACAACGTTGCAGTTGCAGAAACAAGAGAGACTTTACACAAAAACATGACACCCATGCTATTTGGAAGAAAAAATGAGACACAAATACAACATTTGATAGTGTTCACCGGATAAATATTTATGCAGTGTATTGCACATTTTTTGGTTGAATTCCATTTTAATTATTTTGTTTCCTATTAGGAGGAGGATTTTTCTGAAACGAAATTCTAGTTGTGTCTTTAATCAATTTCACTATGTAATTAAGAAAAAAAACATACGCTCCTAACCATTTTATTCAACATAATTCTCACTAACAAATATTACTACTTCATTAACCATAAAAATGCAACTATGTAAAATAAGTGATTAATGTCTTGCTTGTTGGTGGTTAATGAAAAAGTAAAACTGGTTAATCAAATTTATATTAAAAAAAGTAGTTAACAACATATATTTTCTTTGTGCTTAACGAAGTTATAAAACAACTCTAATTTTGTGCTGCAAAATTTTCCTCTACATTTTAAAAAACTTTTTTTTAAATATATATATATATAATCATATCTATAATATTTTTTTTTACCGTATTTTGTAAAGTGATTAGTACCCAAGTGTCCCATTGTCATTGCAAAGTGTTGTTTCAATATCATCTCTCATATTATTGATACTTCTTCATATAATTTTTTAAGGTAAACTAACCAACTGAAATTACCATCGGGGTGAATCGTCCTGAGAATTTGAGATAAACGCACTCAAACTCAAGTGGGTTCATATATCTTTTCTTATTATTGTAGTAAATATTTGATATGTCCGATGACGATCGGTTATCTTGAACGGTTGCTCACGGTTCTTCGGTGCGACGAAGGTTGAGTCTTTGTGGTGGAGAAGAAATGTGTTTGCAGGCACGTTAACATTTCAACGCTCAAGTCAGTATTTAAAGAGTTAATTATGTGCGTAAAGTTGTAAAAGTGAAGTGTACCTTGAGGATGACGCTGAGTCACCCATATATTGGCGTGAAGAATGTTAACGGTTCCACTATCTTAGGAGGCCGTTGGTGATGATGTGGATAATGGAGATGGCGTGAGGATGGGTTACTGTGTGATGATCCGCACAGGGCTTCACGTGTTCCTCCACCGTGTTTGGCATTGCTTTGCCTTGGCCTTTTGTTGATTGGGCCCTGTATTATTGGGTTTCTAACTGGTTCGCAACAATATTTATTGTTTGGTTCCTTATAAAATAAAATAAAATTTTTGGTTATGTATGACAAATACAGTTAGTGTATTTGAAGTCCAACTTTGACTTTTAATATCTAAGGACAAATTAGGAACTTATAATGATGACTATTCAAATGAAATATTAGTATTTCTGTGAGTTTTTCATGACAATTCCCAAATACATTATGAAATTATGTAATTTGATTTAAGAATTTGAAGGAATTAAAATGTTAGGGAAATATCGTAGGAGAATAGTTAAGAGAAAAAAGATAAGAATTATGCTCTTTACCCAATTGTTTTTGCTCATTCCTAAATGAAATTCCCTTTTTACCCTTACGTAAGTTAAGTTACGCTAGTGCAAAAAGTTACGTAAGTTAAGTCACGCTAGTGTTAACACTAGCATAAGTTAACTCACGTCAGTGTTAACACTAACGTCAGTTAACTCATGCAGGTTCTGTGCACGCACCCGAACCTGTAGGCAGTAGCTACTGCCTTGTTCCCTGTTTAGCTTCGTACCTTTGTTCGTTCATACATCGGTACAACCATTCATTCATTCAACCAAAACTCATAATTTAGAGAACATGCATTCATTCACTAATCATTTATAAACACAATTTTAACGAAATTTAACCCAGGTTATAAAGAGGTGCAATTGCGCAAATGTAAATGTATTACATCCAAATCCAACATAATGTCATAAAAAAATACTACAAAAAATAAAAAAGACATAAAATTAGACACTACTGCTACTCCTGTGGACTATGACTCCTGGACCTCCTTCGTGAAACCGGATGCTGGTCAAACATGCTATAACCGGTCCGGAGACCCTCCAAAATGCCGTAGAAGAGTGGATTTGAAACCACCTTTGGAATCTCCATCGCATGCTCCACTCTGCCTCTTATGCTGCGAATGACCTGCAATGGATCAGGAGGGTGTTTGGTGTAACAACCCAATTTTTCGTTAGATTTGTTTTTAATTATTTAATGTGGAAGGAACCTGTATAATTGCTTGTGTTCTTTCTTTCTCTGCTCTCTTACTATCTATCCGCTGCATTAAGACTCTGAACTCAAGTCAGACTATGAACTCTATCAGACTCGGATCCTGGGAACAGTGTTTATAACGTAAGAAGGAGAAGTTTTTGAAAACACAATTCAACCCCCCTTTCTTGTGTTTTTTCTCACCTTCAGTTGGTATCAGAGCTTCGGCTCTGTAGTTAGCACTTAACCGTGTTACAGTGAACGATCTGAGAAAAATATGTCTGGGGAAGATGCTGCTGGCTCTGGCTCTGGCTCTGGTTCTGGTTCTGGAGTTTCTATTCCATATGATTATAGCAACAACAACAAAAATGAAAGATCTACTAATCACAACAAACCTCCCATGTTTAATGGTGATCCGGAAACGTTCTCTTGGTGGAAGACCAAGATGTATAGTCACATTATGGGAATGGATGATGAGTTGTGGGATATTCTTGAAGAAGGTGTTGGAGATTTGAAGTTGGATGAAGAAGATACTGCTCTTGATAGGAAAGCTCACACTGCTGAACAGAAAAAGCTTTATAAGAAACATCACACGATCAGAGGCATTCTTGTGGCTGCCTTGCCTCATAAAGAGTACTTAAAGATGAGTGACAAATCTAC
>Ga0228710_1006706_pt1 | contig 17337 bp, 8 predicted proteins | sample MedpolnodulmetaG_FD_177995 | JGI IMG/M metagenome (GOLD analysis project Ga0228710, IMG submission 177995) | Root nodule microbial communities from Medicago polymorpha collected in Santa Monica, California, United States - pink nodules | ecosystem: Host-associated > Plants > Roots > Nodule... | reverse complement strand
TGAAAAAAAAAAAAAAAAAACACATAAAAAGATGAGAAACCTACATTTCAAAAGAAAATAAATAAATAAATTGGAACGTCAAATAACCGGTTTTGAAATAAGAGACCGAAATTTCACTTTTTTTCTTCTCAACAAAAGTATATTTTACGTCTATCTTTAATTATAACAAATTAAAAAAAAATATAACTAACACCAAATAATTAAAATATCCCAAATTACAAAAAGATAGTAGTAATAAGGTATATATATTTTTTGTTAACCATACAATTGTCAGGAAAAAAAACTTTGGTAATATGAAGTAATTGACTTCTATTTTCGAGTGCAAAACTCAAACTTATCCTATGCAATAAAGATGAAGGGGATTGCAAATAAAACGCTTTAATTTGAAAAGCGAAAATATGTTTTCCTCTTTGGCTTGTTCCTTCTATATTGGAGAAAAGCCATACTATATTTTATCCGTTGTCTCTTTCATTTTCCCGTTTTGAGCAAGTAATATAGGCAGACTCACTGCAGCACAGTTGATGAAGCCAGTTGTACTGTACCATGGTCGCTTTAACGTACTTCACAAGTCAACAGACACAGCTAGGAAGAATGGTGTTTCCAACCCTAAAGATTATCTCTCTCTCTCTCTCCCATTTTTTCTCTAGTAAAGAGCAAAACCCACATTTTAGTTTTAGCCAAAACTGAAATTATATTTGAACAATTTTGTTTTTATTTATTTTGCTGATTTTTCAAGGTTATTCTAGCCTTTTTGTGTTTAGGAGTTAGTGTTCTCGTTATTTTATATTTAACTTGTCTAGTTATAATTTTTCTGTGTACCAATTTTCTTATTGTTTATAGGAATGCAAAAACTTGTCCATAATATTTTTTTGATAAAACTTGTCCCATATTCTACCCACTCCTATTTATACCAGAGGGAATAAAAAACAATTGGTTAGTACTTTATCCATTTTTGCTTAACAACTACAACTTGTTAGTGAGAAATCATCCACATTGGCCTCGTGGTATAGGCTTTGATACTTTGAAGCGTGTTTCTCTTAAGGTTTTGAGTCTTGAATTCTCTTGGTGTCAATTTTTGTAAATTAAATTAAATTTTTAAACCGTCTCCCGTTAGTGAACAGTAGGATTAGTCCATTTGAATTTGTCGGTCCTTGATCTAAATATCAAATTTAAAAGGAAAAAGAAAAAACAAACCGTAAATTAGAACTAATGTATATTCTTACTATGGGTTAATTTGTTCCCATGTTTCTCGGATTATCGATACCAACACTTTTACACTCAAACATATTGAAGAGTTTTCTTTTGCAATATTCCTTTAAATTCCTACTTTTACACCAACATATTTTACTTTCGTTTGCAAGATTTTAACTAAGAAAATTAGTTTAGTTGTAATAAAGGTAATGATGGTATTTAGTAGGAAAGCGTAATGAACATGTGACAATGTTAAAAAATCCATTAATGCATCACCAATAGTTTTTGTATCTAGACAAATTCATCATGCTCTTATGGAAATCTTTATTGGAATTTAATACTTTTTTGTTCCTAGCTATATATACTATTTTTTTTGGTACAGCCATATATACTGACTTTACTTGTATGGCTACAATATTTATGAAAATTTATAATTAACTTATTTGAAATAATTACATTTTTAGTCCCTTAACTTAATTTCATATAACAGTTTGGTCCTTTATCTTTTTTTCATTTCAATTTAGTCTTTTTTGTCCATTTTCATATGAATTTTTAAGCTTAAAATTCATGATTTTATTTTCTTATGGTCTTTCAGTCTTCAAATCTATGATCCTCGTCTATGTTTGCATAAGAATATAAGATTTGAAGCTTGAAAATGTATATGAAAATGGACAAAAAGGACCAAATTGAAATGAAAAATAGATAAAGGATCAATATGTTATCTGAAATTAAGTTAAGGGGCTAAAAGTGTAATTTTACCTCTAGGGTGTGTGTGTATATATATATTAGAAAGAGTGTATATTTATAGCGACAAAAAAATTATTTAACCATTTATACTATAATGTTTGTTAGTATAACTTAGATGATAAATGGTTGAAATTACATTTAATATGTTGAGAACGTATGCAATTTTTTACTTCTCAACATTTAGTGTGTTTATGATCTTTGAAACCTAAAAAAAATGTATTAAGATACAATAGGATATGATATATCAAAAACTTTTACGAAATTATTTTTATGAGTTGTCACCTTCCTTTGTCAAAGCATATGCAAGGTAATAAATATATGAGTTGGTAAGGTAACAAGTAGCTTTTTGACTAGTTCCTACTTTTATAAGTAAAAATGAAAATGATTTATACATTTGAAAATGACTTGTTACTAAAGCTACTTGATAAAGCTACTAGTGATAAAGCTACTTGTTACTAAAATTTATATTTGTCTATCATGTTTTCTTACTATTTTGACGAATATAGTTTCTTTTTTCTAATTTTTTAGATTGATGGTAAAATTTTGTATTTTTTATTTTACTATAAGGAGCAAATCCTTAAAGATTTAAATACTGCTTTGGGATTATGAGTAGAGATTTATAAATATGATTACATTGGAGAAGATGCATTTAAATTGCAAAACAACATGTACGATATTTCCTTTTAATGTTGTAGGTTTATCAGTTAATCACAATCAAATGTAGGTTTATCAGTTAATCACAATCAAATGTATGTTTTTATTTTCAAATAATATTTTTCTATTATACTATATAAGATTTTTATTGATTTTGATTTCCATGATGTTTCTTAGGTGTTTTCCAACCTCTTCAATTGAGAAATAGTTATCATTATTTTGATAGGCTTGAAAACTCAACGACGCCTTATGTGTTTTCTATGGTAAAAGTACATTCTTTAAAGATGAAGAAACGGATGCTTGAAAAGTTGCACTTAAAAGATCATATTTTGAAGAAGTAAAAGTGAATAGAGTAGAAGTGGGTCTCTTTAATCTAGCATTCTCTATGCACTATATATATTTCTCCTTCAAAGCATATAAATTTGTCAATCATATTTATAAAAATCTTCGGTCACACGTTCAATGCAAAATTTAAAAATTTACTTTTAATTAATGGCAATAAAAAAATACTTTCTAGAGTAAAATTATAAAAAAATATCAAAAGTTTACAGTGGTTCTCAATGGTTAGAAAAGGAAAGTATATTCATAAAAATAATAAAAAATTACAACTGACAAAAAAATAAATTTGGTTACAAGTAACAAACGATTCATACATTTGAAGAAGATTGAGCGTCTTAGTAAGAAATTAATCCTCTTTTTGTAGCTGACAATTATTTTATTTTTTTTTACAAATGTAGCTGACAATTATTGATATTGCTTCTTTTGTCCAAAAAAAACATTATTGATATTTGCTACTTGAATGTCCTATTATCTTTCCTTTTGGTACTGGAGTTTGTTTTAAATTTTTGTCCCCGTTTTCATTGGAAAATATATATAATTTATAAATTAGTCGAAATGTCAACCTTTATAAAATAACATGATAGAGAACACAGTGAAGGTGTAAGGTTAGAAGAAATACTAGGATGTTGTGTTAGGATGATGATATCTTTTTTTTGGTTACCGGATGATGATATGTGCACAATTTTATCATCGTAATAAAATATCAATTACACAAGGATTTATGTATCTTAAAGTATCCTTTTTCTATCCTAAGTATACAACTAAAGACTGTTGAAAGACAACTTGAAGGAGAAATATGCTTTGAGGTAAGTGTACATCAAGTATACATCGAGTTTTATTTGAAAATATGCAATTATAGGTAAGTGTTTCACAATCATTTGAGTTCATCGCAATATTATAACGATGATTCAAAACATATCTTTTTTATTTGACGTACAATTTCTCATCAAGCGTTTTAGTTTGGACCCCTACTTCAACACTAAATGAGTATTAGCGTCGAGTTTCAGCCCTTTGGCCCTCTAAATGATGTTTTTCTAGTAGTGCAGATGAACACTTCATTTCATTCTCAAAAGAAACATTAAGGACGTGGTTAAACTTTCACCATGACACATTAAAGACCATTTCTCGATTAGGATCTTCTTCAAATCATAAAATTTATTGATGAGTTGACTTGCATCATTGGTGTGGTGTGTTACATGAAATCTTAATAAATGTCTTCGAAACCAAAATCACTAAAAAGTTTATTAAATGAAATCATGATTATTCAAGAAAATCGGACCTTAAAATTTTATAAATCAATAATGATAAGAAACAATATTATTATATTGTTTGTTAATACAAAAAATTTATCCGCTTCAAAGTTATTTTTTGTTCGATGTGTAAATTATTTTTGTACGTTAGTGTGAGCATTTTGGGGATTTACATCAAGTTAAAATTGTACCATATGGAGCAAAAATGGTGGACTTATTTTACCGTATCGACCGAAAATTGTGAAAGCAACAGTGAAACGGGTATGCAAGATAGTTTTGGAGTTATTAAATATTTTTATTTTTGGAAATATACTCAGTTCTTGTGAAAATAATTATAGAGATGTTTTTTTTTTAAAGAATTATAGAGATGTTATCGGTAGGAGTTTAATTAGTATATTCTCTCCCAGTAAAATAATTATAAACTAACAAAGTACTATATTAATTAAATTATGGGTTATATTAATGTCCTTAAAGCATCGGTTAAGAAGACCTCAAACAAAAATTTAACATTAAAAACATTATTTTTTACATTTTAAGACTTTAACTGCACAAATTTCAAGATATATATACTACACATATTGATTTCTTTAACTTAACATTTTCCTTAAATTATACGCTAGTGTGGAGATTTTTACATGCTCAATAGAAAATGAAACACGACAGTATGAACAAATCTATGAAAATAGTGCCAAAAACCAATAAAAAAAGAAACAGAAAAATACCAAAAATGAGATAGGTGGTTGAATCATAAATTTTCAAGTCCCCGTGAGCTTAGCTCAGTTGGTATGGACAATGCATAAAATATGCAAGGTCTGGGGTTCAAACCCCGGCCACCACAAAAAAAAAATCATAAATTTTCAAGATGTGTCATTACATAGGTTCTGGCCATAATGCGTTCGGGTTGTCTTCCATTTGAAGTACAAAATAGGTATATGTTATGTAATTTTTTTTTAATAGCTAGTAAATGTTACTTCCTCCGTTTTAAAATGCATATCAATCACTTCACACATGTCAATGCATAACTTTGACTGTTAATATCTTTAATTATCTAAAGTAAAAAATTATAAAAATTTAATATTTTGTAAATATTTATCGAAACAAATTGAGCAACATTTTACATCTTAACCTTTGTATTTATATGCTAGTTAAAAAGTATGGTCAAAGTAAGTCATGTGAATAATGCACATTGCGAAAATGCGACATGTATTTTGAAACGGATTAATATTTTAATTGTTATGTTAGTTTGTTTTCTTTGTCATGACTTGAACCTTGAACTTCCAACTTCTTAACCGTTCAAACCAGTTGAGTTACCAAACTCGTGTATAAGTCATGTATTTATTTACGACATAAGTTTATTTGTTTCAATTTTGTTAATGGCTTTGCAAATACTACCTAAATGTGTGAAACATTCAAAATTACTTTCCTTGAGTATTTCTAGTTTGTAGAAACCAGGGGTGGTGGCAGGAATTTAAAGTTAGAGGGACCGAGTATATGGAACATAATTTGATTAAAAAATAATTGTTTAAATACAAAAAGTATATAAGAAACCCTAAACTAATATTCTATTTTTTGATAAATAGACGAATTGACAAAATTATTATAAACTCACGCACATAAATATAGGACGGGGTTCGAACTCCGATCATTGCGGACGATCAAACAATTTTGGAAAATTTTGTCAGCTAAGCTAGAACTTGTGGGCAATTTATAACTATATTTAGTATTAGAGGAATTAATCTCTAAGTATAGTCAACATACAAGTGTTGACTTAAAATGTGCTATGGGGAGGACCATATCAATATATTTTACGAAATTTGAGATAATTTAAAATAATATAAAGTAGGCTAAATTGCATTTTTGGTCCCTTAACTATTTAGGTAGTATCGCTTTGATCTCTTAATTAAAATTCGATTTATTTTGGTCCATTAACTTCTCTCCATTACACATTTTGGTCCTTTCCGTTAGTTTTAATTAAAAAATGTTAGGTTTTCTTCATCTTCTTCTCCTCTTTTTCATCTTCATATCATCTCCACCAACCTTCAACGACAAGAATCCAAGCAAAATTCGAGAAGAAAATAAAGAAAACCTAACGTTTTTGAATTAAAACTAACGGAAATGACCAAAATGTGTAACAGAGAGAAGTTAAGAGACCAAAATAAATCGAATTTTAATTAAGGGACCAAAGCGATACTACCTAAATAGTTAAGGGATCAAAAATGCAATTTAGCCTATAAAGTATAAAACTATTGATATTTGTTGTCAATTAATCTAGTAACATGGTAAAAAAAAATACGTTTTTTGATTGAAAAAATAGACATATTAATTAGATTAATCGGGGGGGACCATCACCTAATACATACCTTACTAAACATTTTTACCTAGTTAATTGTAGCATATAAAAAAATTTATTGCAAATGTAGGGGGGACCATGGCCCCTAAAGGCCCCCCCACTACCTCCGCCACTGGTAGGAGCGTAACTTATTCCACAAAACTATCACCCTATGTTGTCAATAGTGTCATTTTGCAATGGAGCGAAGCAAAGCAAAGCAGGAGGTAGCCGCACCCCTCGGGGTTGAGGTAGAGATAAATTGGTGAAAGAGATAGTTGTGAGAATTATTTGATGGAGATGATCCAAATCCCTATTATGTAGCATGATTGAACAATAAGAGGGTGCAAATGCACACTAGAGCATATTATCACGTTGAGCCAAAATCAATCATAGAAATGTGTTTGGACATCACGTATTCATCCAAAATCTTAAGACATTGAGTTATATGGGGTATTTCACTTGTATACGCTCCTCAACATAAACTTTTTAATCCCAATGTAATGTGAGACTTCTAACTCAAATTTAAAACTCACCACATCTTTGATCCAACACCACTCCCACCCTCTGAAGCATGGGTACTCCAAACATGGAGAAGTATCGGTACGGGGTACGCACCCGTACCAGGTACACGTATGGTACTCGTAACTTAGTACCGAATCGTACCTATTTTTACTTAGTTATTTGCTCGTAGTTGGTGCAGAAAAAATGTACCCACGTTGGAAAAATAACCAAAATTATCTTGCTTTTGATGAAAATAGTAGAAGAGATTAAAAAAAAAAAAAAACTCTCAAGCAACATGATGATAGAAGTGTAGTAATTCACTTGAAAAATCATTTTTTTTATGTTTTATACCAATGTACCCGTACCTTTATTTTATAAAATTTGCCGTATTACGTACCGGTACCCATAACCGTACCAGGTACCATACCCGTACCTATGCATTCCCACCAAGTTGAACTAGGCTATGTTACTACGGTTCATCATTGCCCCTCTGCTACAAAAAATTGGAATGACCTTAAAGAGTGTTTTGAACAACCTAATAGTCAACTCATCTTTCAACTCAAACGTGAATTGGCAACTCTGCAATAAGGTTCCATATATGTCAAAACCCTATTATTCTAAGTTTTGTTCCATATGGCATTACGACCTCCTCATAATTGCAATTATGGTGGCATTCAATCTTGGTCCGGCTATAATCAGATGGAACATGTTATTCATTTTCTCAAGTGATTGAATGAACCTTTTTCGGCAATTCATGGACCAATTTTGCCCACTGAAGTCATCCCTTATATCATATCATTCTTATCAAAGGTATCTTACAAGTCTGTCACCCTTCCAGGGCTGACCCGACAAATTATGAGGCCTAAAACTAAAATTTTAATGTGGCCTTTAAAAATATATATTTTTTAACAGAATATGTATATAAATTCAATTTTGTGGAGACCAAAATTTAAATTTATGACCAAGAGTAAGTGAGGCTTTTTTTTATAATAAGATATGTTTATAAATGTCTGCGGTTTTTCTGTCATATAATATATTGTTGCAGTAGGAACTATTAGATTGTCCCGTGATTTTATTCCACACAATGTTTTGTATATTCCGCATTTTAACACCAATTGGATGCGTGTTAGTGCAATGCTAACCTACAATCATTGTTTCCTTTAATGCTCATCATCATATTTCTGATGCTACTTTTACTTTACTACATTGTGACTGTTAGCATAATTGTTAGTGTCATTATAGGGACATACTCATTAACAGTGCAGATTGTGTAATTATATGAATAGCTTAATTATAGGAGATTTCTATCTCTGAGTTGTATATATGACCATATTGTATCCCTGTACAGATATCAAGTCCTTATGGCTCTTCGTCCAGAATACGAAGCTGTCCGAGCCTCACTATTGCATCGGAATCCACTTCCACTATTCAAGAAATCATGTTTGAAGGAACACGCCTGAATCTGGATAAAACTCCTCAATTTGATGCTGCTCTTGCAACTACTCGGTCCACGCAACAGAGATGAAGCCATCAACCATGTAAGAACTGTAATCGAACTGGTCATGTGTTTGCTAATTGTCCTACTATAGAGTGCAGGTATTGGCCATATTCTTGAGCATTGCCCCACGCGACCTCCAAAACAAAATCGTGGATCTTTCAAATCCAAGCCTCCTCCAAAGTTTGGGTCTTCCTCCATTTCTGCTGCTGCAACTGAGGGTTCCACTACCATTACTATAAGTGATATTGAGGCATTACTCAAACAGGTTATCTCTTCCAACACCTCTACTGCGATGTCTGCTACTCACGGTAATTCTCAATGGTTTTTTGACTCTGCATGTTGTAATCATATGACCACCGACATTAAATCATTGCCTTCTGTAACAATTGTTTCTTCTCTACCACCAATGGCAATACAATGAACATCACTCATACTGGTCATGTATCCACCTCCAACCTCACTCTTCCTGACACCTATTACATACCCAACTTGACACTGAATCTTATTTATGTTGGCCAATTGTGTGAACAAGGACTAAATGTTTATTTTTCTCCTTCTGGTGTCCAGGTACAGGATCCACAGACGAAGCAGATCATTGGGACGGGTCGCAGGGTGGGCCGGTTATTTGAGCTTCAATCTCTTTATCTTCCTAAGACACATGTGTCTGCAGCTACTGTGATCTCCCCCATTCATAAGTGGCATCTTCGACTTGGTCATGCTTCAGCAAATAAAATTCAGCCTTTAATTTCTCGTGGTTTTCTAGGGTCTACAAAGTTTGAGTCTTTTGATTGCTTACATTGTAAACTTGCAAAACAACTTGCATTATCTTTTAATCATAGTGATTCAGTTTCAGACAGTCCTTTTGATTTAATTCATTAGGATATTTGGGGCCCCTCTCCTGTTTCATCATTTAATACTAAACCCTCCTCATTTGGGGGAACTAAAAAATTGTATTGGAGGAGGGTTTTGGAGGGTTTATATGAATTCTTCAAATTTAATCTATGTTGTTATATTATTTTTAAAATTAAAAATATAATAATCATATGCATTAATTTATCATTCTCTAAAAAACTATTATTTTAAACTTTTTGAAAGATTTCTCCACTTTCCCTCATATTTTCCACCCCTCAAAGCCTTCCCCTCCGTTCCCCTCCAAACTCGCAAACAAAGCCTTAATGGTTTTTGTTATTATGTCTTGTTTGTTGATGATTATTTTTCTCGTTTTACGTGGATATATTTTTTGAAAAATCGATCTGAATTATCACAGTTATACATATCTTTTGCACGTATGATCAAAACTCAATTTTCTCTTGCTATTAAGATTCTTCGCACAGACAATGCGATGGAATATCGTGATTCTTCTTTACTTCAGTTTCTCAGTCAACAAGGCACTGTGGTTCAACGTTCATGTCCTCATACCTCTCAACAAAATGGTAGAGCTGAGCGAAAACATCGTCATATCCTTGGTTTTGTTCGTGCTGCTCTTCTCTCAGCCTCGTGTCCAGAAATTTTTTGGGGGGAAGCAACTCTTAATGTTGTTTATACTATTAATCGACTCCCTACCTTAGTCCTTAAAAACTTCTCTCCTTTTGAAAAACTGTTTGGTAAGTCTCCTGAATATTCCATTCTTAATCCTTTTGGATGTGCTTGTTTTGTTCTTTTGCGGCCTTATGAGCACACAAAATTAGAACCGCGTGCTCGTTTGTGTTGCTTTCTTGGTTATGGCACGGAACATAAAGGATATCGATGTTGGGATCCCATTTCCAATAGATTACGCATTTCACGTCATGTTACCTTTTGGGAAAATACCATGTTCTCTTCTCTTTCTAAGTTTCACCATTCTATCATCACTAATTCCAATTTTTTCACTAATCCCTCAATAGAGTTATTCTTAAGTTCTGATGCAGGTAACTCCAATGAGCTCAATACCAGTCCACCCTCGCCTGCTCCTACTGAACCTGCTCCGGTTGTTGATATTGTACCTATATCATCTCGTCATTCCACCAGAGTAAGAAACCCCCCTCCTTCTCTTAATAATTACCATTGTTATTCTGCTATTGCAACCATTCATGAGCCATCTTCTTATCGTGAAGCAAGTACTAACCCCATTTGGCAGCAAGCTATGGCTGAAGAAATTCAAGCTTTAGAGAAGACACATACTTGGGATTTAGTTGATCTCCCTACGGACAAGATTCCTATTGGGTGCAAATGGGTCTATAAAATTAAGACTTGTTCAGATGGAACTGTTGAACGTCACAAAGCTCGCCTAGTGGCCAAAGGGTATACTCAAGAATACGGGATAGATTATGAAGAAACGTTTGCTCCAGTAGCTCGAATAACATCTGTTCGTAGTCTCTTGGCTATTGTTGTCGTTCGTAAATGGAAGCTATTTCAAATGGATGTCAAAAATGCCTTCCTTCACGGTGATCTGACAGAGGAAGTTTATATGCATCCTCCTCCTGGTTATCATTCTCCTCATAAGGTTTGCAAGCTTCGAAGAGCATTATATGGTTTGAAACAAGCTCCTAGGGCCTGGTTTTCCAAGTTTAGTTCTACTCTTACACACTTTGGCTTTCTCTCTAGTCCACATGATTCTGCTTTATTTACTCGACGAACTGATAGTGGTATTGTAATTCTGCTTCTTTATGTGGATGATAATCATCACTGGAGATGATAAGTCTGGAATTTATGCATTACAAAGTTATCTCAGTCAACATTTTGAAATGAAAGACCTTGGTTCTCTTAGCTATTTTTTGGGACTTGAAGTTTCTGAAGATCCAAAAGAGGCTATTATCTCTCCCAGGCTAAGTATGCATCTGACTTGATTTCTAGAGCTGGTATCACAGATAGTAAGACTGAATCAACTCCATTGGAACTCAACTGCAAGCTCACACCACTTGATGGCACTCCTCTTGAAGATGCCACATTGTATCGACAACTTGTTGGTAGCCTTGTTTATCTCACTGTCACTCGTCCTGATATTGCATATGTTGTTCATATTGTCAGTCAATTTATGTCTGCTCCTAGATCTTCTCATTTCTCTGCAGTTCTTCGAATTATTCGTTATGTTAAAGGTACTCTTTTCCATGGCTTACACTTCTCTGCTAATTCATCCTTGGTCTTATCTGGATACTCGGATGCCGATTGGGCAGCCGACCCAACAGATCGTCGCTCAACAACGGGGTATTGTTTCTTCTTGGGAAGTTCTCTTCTTTCTTGGCGTAGCAAAAAGCAAACCGTTGTTTCCCGTTCAAGCACAGAATCTGAATATCGTGCTCTTGCTGATGCTACTGCTGAATTACTTTGGTTACGATGGCTATTAGCTGATATGGGAGTTACACATTCTTCTGCAACTATGCTTCATTGTGACAATAGAAGTGCTATCTAGATTTCTCATAATGATGTTTTTCACGAGCGCACAAAGCACATTGAAATTGATTGTCACCTTGTACGCCATCATGTTACTAATGGCACCATACGCTTAATTTCTATCCCTTCTACGAACCAAACTGCTGATATCTTCACCAAAACACATCATCCGACTCGCTTCAAAGATCTCTTAAGCAAACTCCAGTTGGCATCCACCATCCCAACTAGAGTTTGAGGGAGGGTGTTAGCATAATTGTAGGGATTGTTAGTGTCATTATAGGGATATACTCATTAATAGTGCAGATTGTGTAATTATATGAATAGCTTAATTATAGGAGATAATTTCTATCTCTGAGTTGTATATATGACCATATTGTATCTCTGTACATATATCAATATCAAAACACTTTCTGAAAAACCTAATTATGTTTCTCTGCTAATAGTGACAATATTTGGGGTCCATATGGCCACCTCACCTATGATGGCAAGAAATATTTCCTCACTTTGGTGGATGATTGCTCAAGACACACCTGGAATTTTCTGCTTAGTAACAAGTCAGATACTACCACAGCAAGTATCAAGTTTTTTGCACCGGTCAAAACCTAGTTTTGGGTGGCAGTCAAAATGCTTTAGGCTTGATAATCCAAGGAAGGAACTGGCCCATACCGGTTCTTGCAAGATCAGACGTGGGCACGTGATCAATTTTCATGTGTTGAAAGGCCAGGGCAAAATTCTATTTGTAGAAAGAAAACATCAACACTTGTTGAATGTTGCCCAGGCTCTCTATTTTCGATCTAAGGTGCCAATCACATGGGGAGTATGCACTGCTACTGCTGCCTTCTTGATCAACAAATTTTCCCTTTCTAATTTTCAAAGACAATGCCTCCTTATCAAATTTGGCATGGTAAGGGTCCTAATTACAGCTTCTTGAGATCCTTTGATTGTTTGGCATATGTCGGCATATGTAACATCCAACTCATAATACCTTATTCTTCTAGAGTATTTACTTTCTCTGAAATATTTTGATCATATGGGAAAATTTGCTGTAACAAAATAGAGATCGGTCACAGGCCTGGCCTCTTGGTAGTAAGTTGCTTGAATTAGAAGAAACCTTCCCTCAGTCTTCAATATTATCAATCTGGTATGCCCTCATAAGCTTGTATTTATGTTGATATGTTTACTAGAATATGGTTCATGTTTACTCCTACAATGAAATGGAAATCGTCGAAACAATAAATAGTATATTGATACTAATAGCTCTGGGCAAACATTCAAATAGATCAAGACTGTCGTGTGAGACCTGGTGGTAGTGTATCACTTATAAAGGGGAAACATGATCTTGGTCCTATTGTTGATTAGTCAAAAAAACAAAATGCTGACATTTTTATTAGAAAGAGCGTATATATTCTTGCACCAAAAAGCACTTGCAATCTTTATAACCATAACACTTTTGCTGACCATTTCTTAAACATGCACCACAGTATCGTAGAAATGTTTCTACTCAACAACAATAATTAAGTAAATAAATAAAATACCATACTTTTGGAAGAAAAAAAAATGTCATTGAATTTAGACTTGCTGAGTTCCTAGGTTCGAGTATGAGAGTTTTTTAATTAGCATGATGGTTAACAAAACAAATGTTTTAACCTGCGTCTTATTCCCAAAGTTTGAAGACTTCTTTTGTTCAGTCGGTCTTTCAAAAATTGGACATCCCAATCTCTGCTTTTGATATTTTGTGAATTCATATTTTGTTAAATTCAAATGGTTGTCGAAATATAGTGAGAATCAAAGCAAAATCAGTGAACAAATAGAGACCAAAAAATAGTGATTCTGTTATATTATTGCACTTTCTCATTGAAAATCTTGAGTACAAACTGTATAGACTGGTTAACAAATTCAAAATATGGACATTAGTATTGCAAAATTGGAGAAATATAAGAGACTAATCAATATCTGATCACAATCTAGATTTCTTAGAGGATAATGTTGATGGTGAGAGTGGTGAGAACACTGACGATGGTGGATCACATGAATGACGCATTGGTGAGAATGTAGTTGATAGAGACGGATGACAATCATCTGATGATCGCATTCTTTTGAGAGAACATTTCTCACCATCCTTCACTTCACCTCTCATGATGAAATCTTTCAGGCGTCTTACATCTGACAATTTGACTGGCTTCAACAGAAAATCTTCTGCTCCTTCTTCCAAGCATCTGCAAATTAGTGAAAATAAAACTATTAAGAAGCAAGACAGGATATATTGGCAACATAGTGGCATAGAAAGTTAATGTGTCGAAAGTTGTTCTTGCTAGGTAGAGAATAAGTTGCAATGATTTGATAAATTTAGATTTATATCACCTAAAGCACTCCATATAATACAAATGTACATATTATTTTGGGTTGTGATAATATGAAGAAACGTATGGCAATTACAATTACATCGATAGAAGGTTGCTGCCACGCCTAAAAGATTCTTGCCAAATATTCCTTTTATTAGATTTTTTTGGTTTGTTGTTTTTCAATCAACTTTGTCTAACGATTAAATGTTTTCATATGATTGATAAGGTTGCCAAGGAAACAAATAACACGATTAAATGTTTTCAAAAAATAAACTGATTCGAGTTAAAAAAGTTGGGTCGTGTTTTATTGAGGGAATCTGAAGGACTTAATTTTGGAAATTTTGCGAAAGGTTTAGTGCTTGGTCACTGTTTTTAAAACACTATCTGAGTGATTTGAAACACAAATTTCAGAGAAGCCTGCATCTCTACAATCACTTCATCCGTTCTTAGTGTTAACAACGGCATGGCTAATAGCATAAGCTTAAGTGGCATGACAAACACAGATCCCATGAAACTTCAACAGTTAAACTTAACACTTAATGCCTCCATATCTATTTAGGATCCACAAAATGAATTTATTTCCTGATTAGGTGGCAGATTGGATGCATATTTACCAGAGTAACTAAAAACACAATATTAGAGTTAAAGAATTCAATAGGAACTTAACTAGATGGGATTCATCAATTAATTACCAAATACGCATGTTATTCATCTTATCAGATCACAAACACAATCAACAAACACCATCCAAAGTTTAAATCACACTAGAACCAAAAGAGACATGATTCATTCAATTTCTTACCTATCAATTCGAGTCAAAACATTCTCCGACGACATGATCACCACTGGAATCTCTCTAAAAACAGAAGACTCCTGCTGAAATCAACACAAACAGGTAGAGAATAATAAGAACCACCTTCCTCCAATATAAAATTTCAAAATAAATTTTACAACAAAATTCAACTATCAACAATTCAAATAAGGAAATTCATCAACAACCAATAATTGATCACCTTGATTTTCTTGAGTAATTCATATCCTGTCATCCCCGGCATGGAATAATCCGTCATTATCAAATTAACCTTCAAACCCTGCCACCATAACAAAACAACAACATAAACATCAACATATTCCAAATTAACATCCAAACAAAGTTAATAATCCAGAAACATAATTTGCTTACATCAAATCCAACATCACTGTTCTCTCCATCCAATCCCAAAAACTGAAGAGCTCTTCTTGCACTCTCAACAACCGTAACTGAAACAAAAAAACATTTTCAGAATAAATTCACAAACACATGAAAATTCACTATACTGTGTCAATTGTCATCATCGTTATTATTACCTTTGCATGAAGAAATCTTCAACAAACGTTCAATCACCTTACGATCAACAAGACTATCATCAACAGCAAGGACATGCAATTCACCTGCACCTGAAGGTGATTCCTCCATCAACTCCGTCAAATTAGACCGGAAAATCTCGCCGGCGGCAGCCATAACAAACTGAACAATGAATTTTCTTTTTTGTTAAATTCTCTGAGAAAAAAAGAAACTGAAAAACACAATGGTTGTGTTGTGTGAGTGAAAATGAGAAATGAAAGAGTGGGGGGTTATATTTACATGAGCGTTAGGAAAGAGAAAATGAAGGGACGCGTGCTATGCTAATAATAGTAATAAATAGTGAAAGAAATAAAATGAGAAAAAAATAAAAAGAAAGTAAACTGATTTGTGGGGCTGAATTGAAATTTGAAAAGGCAGAAAAGGGTAAAGAAAATTAATAAAGGTGTGAGATTCGGAGGATCCAAATCTATGAGATCTTTGCAAAATCCATCTACTAGGTCCACTTGTCGCTTCTCCTGTCAAAATCCGAATCCAAAACCAAATCTTCTATTAATATCAATTTATTATTTTCGCTCTGTTAATCTTCTACGTTAATCATCTAGAATTCAATTGAGAGATATGTAGCTTCATTTGAATTGAATTCAAGCTTTTTTGAATGATTTATTTTTGAATTGAGCTCATTAATAATTTGAGTTTAATCACTTTCTTCTCTAAAATAGTGAGTTTAATTTTCGTTACATGAAAATCTATTTAGTGAGTGAGAGGTCAATTAACATTAAAAAATGCTAACATATCAACTTGTTAAATATTGAAAATTGATTTTTCTCAACGAATCTTTCCTTTTTACATATGATCTTAAGACACATGTTCGAATGACCAATTAATATTGTATAGCTTTTAAGATTAGCTATGATTTTAATGAGTTGTGGGATTCAACTAATAATAGCTTATAAATAAATGAATTTAGTACAACGGATAGTGGATAATCTAGTTTTTTTAAAGTGGATAACCTAGTTAATAACGGAAGATAAGTTAGTTTATTGAATATATAGAGTTTGATATTATTAGTAGTTGAATTAGCTGATAAATATAAAACGAAATAAAAAGATATATTTAATTAATATTTATTTTCAATGAAAACAATATTTATAAAATTAATAGAAAATATAAAATCTAAACTATATAAGTTACTCAAAGTTGAACCAACTCATAAAAAATGGTACTAATATAAACTTGTAAGAAAATAAATTATAAGCTTTTATGAAAGAAAAAAAATAGTTATCGAACATGTCTATGTTCATCCTGTGAAGAAAAATAAATTAAGTTATCATTTGTAAAATCGAAATTTGATTCTGCCAAACAAATCCAAACTTCTAGTTGTTGTATGCATCGTATACCCTGGATACGTTTACTTTATGGTAGTACTATGAGTTAATTTAATTTAATTGATTGGTAGTAATGATATTAAATTTAAACAGTAACGTTGGTCACGGTCAGAGGAGGCCAAACGTATATTTGGGGTCAGTTACCCTCTGATGTTGCCGCGGGTTGAGAATGCTGGAATTTGACTAGGCATAGGACACTGGTTTTGAATTATTCTAGAGTCTTGACCACATGAAATTAAATTAATAAAGGTTCAACAACAACCCTTTTTTTTTTTTTTGCTTTCTTCAATTCTTCGTCATTGGTTTCTGAGTGGGACTCAATTTACTGTAGGAATTGGAATTATTGGGACGGCTAAACGGGAAGGAAAAAAAACAATATATGAAGAA
>Ga0228710_1006701_pt1 | contig 17342 bp, 8 predicted proteins | sample MedpolnodulmetaG_FD_177995 | JGI IMG/M metagenome (GOLD analysis project Ga0228710, IMG submission 177995) | Root nodule microbial communities from Medicago polymorpha collected in Santa Monica, California, United States - pink nodules | ecosystem: Host-associated > Plants > Roots > Nodule... | reverse complement strand
ATGATGAAAAGAAGAAAAAAAATCTGGGTTGGTGTGTTGTTGATGATGAAGATCATGAAGAAGATGATGGAAGGAGAAGGAAGAAGATGAATAATACAAACCCTAACGTTTTTTTGATTTTTTTTAATAGAAGGGACCAAAATAGGTAACGGAGATAAAGATAAAGTACACAAACGGTCTTTTTTTTAGTTAAGGGACCAAAACGATACTAAATAATAACTTAAGGGACCAAAAGAGCAATTAAGCCTATTTTTTGATTGACTTTACAACGATTTGCGGCAACAGTGTCAAAATTTTGATTGACTTTTGGTAAATGTACCAAATTATTGTCAAAATAATAAATTTATAATTTGGTTTTCCGATTCAAAGTAAATTAAGACTAAATTCGGAATGATGACACATGATCATGATTATCTGAATCCCTGCAATGCTCTTGTTTGGTAATTCGAGGTCCTAAACAAGAAAAATCTAATTTCTATGTTCACGACAGTTTAACAGAGACGAAGACCAATTTGTCGGCTCAAGGTCATGTTTATCTAACATAGTTCCCTAATGTCTTACGTATCAAAAGCATGATTGAAATTTAAACTATTTGGCCACACTGAGTAATTTCCTATGTCTAGATAAATTAAACAGAGAACACTATAATTAGTTCCAGTTACAAAACCTATCGTTAATAGTGAATTGTATCTTAAAATAATTTTAGCGTTCATTAAAAAATGAAAAGCAGTGTCCCCGTGAGCTTATCTCAGTTGGCAGAGACATTGCATTATATATGCAGGGGCCGGGGTTCGAATCCCGGACACCCCATTATTCACTTTGAAAAAGTGAATTTCTAACCATTATGCTACTTGACAAAAAAATAAAGAAAATGAAAAGCAGGAAACACAATGTAGAGTGACTCATAGTTTACAAGGTTTCAAACACTACCACATAGGTTCATCAATACATGCAATTTGAGTGACAAACGCCTTCAATCTTATTGTCAAGGATTGAAGATCGCCACTGTGACTGTGCCTTATTCCTTCAAATCATCGAAGTTTGTGCAAGTGCGCCACACAAGACTTTACGTGCGATGTGCATTTCTTTTTAGTTGACTTGACAATATTTTAGTTTCTAAAAAATTTCTTCATATTTCAATTGGTCGCTATAATATGTCAAATATTTGATTTTAGTGATTCAAAATAAAGGCTAAAATGAATACCATAGAGATCAATTCCAATTTAAACATATTTTATAGGGACTAAAACAAAACATCGAAAACCAAAACCAAGAAAATGGTATATTTACGAGGAATAAAAACAAATTTTTTTCCCAATAACTAAAACAAAAAATAGTATATTTGCAAGGATTAAAAACATATGTAACATAACTATAATAAATTGTATTTTCCTTTGATTCATAATTTTAGTCTCCTAAACATTTGTTCATTGTACTACAGACTGCAGATGGAACTTGGGATTCATTTTTGCTGCCCTGTGACAGTAAATCTGAATGGTTAACCTTCAGTTGCAAAGGTTGTTCTATAATATTTGATGTCCCAACAATGAAGGGAAGTAACTTGAAGAGTATGATGCTGTTCGTTGTCTATCACTCCTCCCCGAACAACATGACATCAGAAGGTTGCCAAGGTGTGTTAATCAGAAATTACACAAAGGCAACCATTCAAGCATATAAAAAAGATACACTAACCTCCTTTGAGGACGAAGATTGGCAGAACATAACATCAAATTTAGAACCTGGTAACAGCGTGGAGGTTATGGTTGTTTTTGAAGAAGGATTCATTGTAGAGAAGATAACAATATCTCTCTTATATGATAAACCACTCGACAAAGAACTGGAACAATCCAATGCAGTAGATGAGGAGGATGTTAGTGTTATTGATGATTATAGAGTTGATGATTTGGAAGTAGGCAAAGATGTCGCCGATTATGGTGAAGATGAAGTCATGCCGGAAAATAAGAAACGTGCATGCTGTTTCTGTTGGCGGTGATATGCAAGCCGACAAGAATGGTAGCGTTTTGAGTGAAGATAAAATGTGAGTGATAATAAGAAACTGAGATGCTGTATATAAGAATGTTAAAGTTTCTGTTCAGCTGGTAATAGTATAATCATTTTTCATTAAATAAAAGCTTCCTTGTTTTATTGTTTTGATGCAAGCAGGTTTAACAAATGAAGCTATTGGGATAAATTGAATGGCTCCAACTGTTACAGACAGGATTTAATTGTCACGTATATGGTTTTATTAGAGATATCTTGGACACTTCACCCACTACAAGAGGGACGTTTGTTAGCAAATTTGCCTGGGGCGGAAACACCGACAAAACACCACGTCGCAAACATTTTGTGAGGCTTTACACTTACACACCCCTGGGAAAAAAACGAGGGTCTAAACTCCTGGCATATGTCCAGGCTTTTTCCCTGTTTAATCATTTGGCTTATTTATACTATTTAATCATACAATAAGCCAAACTTAAAATAATATTATTTTTTTATCAACTGTTTTTTTTAATTATTTATACTTCTTATTTAAAAGAGAGTTTGTTTAACACAACAATTTCAATCGAAAAAGGAAAACAGTTCTAATTTTTTTTAAAAAAAAACGAAACAGATTTTGATGGAAATATATTAAAAAATTAATTCCTCCAATTTCAAAAAGAAAACAGTTTTAAAATAAAAACATTTTTATTATTATTAATTTTAAATTAAAAATCCTAACTCTTTACTTTTACTTTCAAAATTATAAAAAAAAAGATTTGTTTAAAAAAGTATTTTAACACAGCATATAGTCAATTTATACCTATTTAAATTTTTATATAGATTAAAAATAGTTTTCAGTTACACTATAATAAAAACACAGTTTTCTGTACATTAAAAAAAGTTTTAAAAAACAGTTTTCTCTACATTTAAAAAAAACAGTTTTAAATTTTCAAAAATAAACAGATTTTTTAAATTAAAAAAACAGTTCTAGTTTTTTAAAATAAAAAGCAATTTGAAAAAAAAAATTGATGTTATAAAAAAAATTGTTGGGCCACATTTTTATTTTTTTCATTCTAATATAACTATAAATAAGCATATATTCAACCGTTCTACCAAATCAAACATATATTTAACATTAATGTCTTAAAAAAATTAACATGCATCTTAATTGTTAAAACACTAAAACATACACGAAAGATTGAAGGAAGAGAGATTATAACACAATATGGAAGCTTCTTAAAATTTACTTAGAGAAAAAAATGAGAAGAGTGAAGAAAGTTTGTGTAGTAGAGAGTATGGAACCATGGAGAAAGTTGGTGTAGAAGAGAGAAAAAATTTAAGTGTGAAGGAAATGAGAAGAGTGAGGTTGTTGTCTTAATATAGCACCGAAAATAACACAGGGGCAATGCAAGGGCCTACCCCTCACAATTACACTCTAATTAGGGGTGGGGAAACTCGGGTCTACCCGAAACAATTTGAAACATTCAGTTTGGGTTAATACGGGTAACGGATTGCTCGGGTGAATTTTTAGGGTTATAGTGGGTTTGTTAGGGTCGGTTCGGGTGGCTGTTTTGAACCCATATGTACCTAGGGGTGTAACGGTTTGGTTTGAATTGGTTTTTAGTCAAAAAAATGTCTGAACCGATGAAATCTTCATCGGTTCGATTTGGTTCGGTTTTCACTATTTTTCAACAAAGAAACTGTACCAAACTAATCGGTTTGGATTGGTTCGGTTGATCGGTTTGTTAAAAAATACAATTAAAAAAAATCATATTCTCATAAAATATTTCATAGAACTTTGTATATTGTATTTCATATTTTGTTTTTTCATGTTCTCTATTTTTCAAACAACTTTTTATAATAACCTTACTCAATATTTCATACATATGATTCAAGATTCATTCATCCATCATTCTTTAAAAACAATGAGATGTCAGATAAAAATGAGAGAAAGTGAATTAGTTTTGGACTTTTAATTTTGGGTCTAACCATAAGTTTGTGTGAGGTAGGATAATATTAGTAAAATAAGGAGTGTGGTTATCATCGGATTGGTTCATCGATTTCACGGATCTCAAAATGAAAAACCATGAACCAAACCAAACTAGATCGGTTTCAATTGGTTCGGGTCGGTTTCAAACCGAACCAAAAAAGGTCGGATATTTTTCCGGTTTGGACTATCGGTTTTGTTGGTTTAGTCTGAACCGCTTACACCCCTATATGTACCCGAACGAACCCGACCAACCCTATTATTACTATTATTATTACTATTATTATTACTATTATTATTACTATTATTATTACTATTATTATTACTATTATTATTATTATTATTATTATTATTATTATTATTAGTAGTATTATTATTAGTACTACTATTATTATTATTATTATTATTATTATTATTATTATTATTAGTACTACTATTATTATTATTATTAGTACTACTATTACTACTACTACTACTATTATGTATGTTATGTTTATTATGTTTATTATCACTATTATTAATAATTACACCTTCCAAATTTGTTTTTGAGGCCCAAATTTCAAATTTTATCTTATCCCAAACCCAAACTTACCCAATATAAAAGAGTATTACTTTTCCCACCCACCCGCCTTCTTGCGCGCCCTACAAAAATTCCAAAAATACCCCTATTTTGGATTTCGTTTTCCGAACCAGATTGTTAGTGTTTCCGGAAAACAAAATCCAAATAAATACGATATGGATATTTTTTGTCTTTCTTTGATGTCAAGGGTCTTTGTTGACCGTTATACGACCCCCGCATAAGATGCAATGCAATTGCAGGGGTCGTATGAGCGGTCAACAATGACCATGACACCACAAACACTCCTAAAAGCTACCTAAAAAACTTTAAAAAATTGATGAAAATGTAAGAAAGGAAGTGAAGAAGAATGAAGGAAAATGTTGAAGATCCAAACCTTTTTATAGCCTTAAATAAGTCATAGGTCTTAATTACAGTCAAATAAAACGTGTTCCACATTCAAAACCGTCAAAAAATGCATTCTAACTTCACTGACCGGCCTAACCTTTGGTGAAACGTCACCAGCCAAAATGTTACTGAGGGTTTCCGGAGTATAAAATCCGGAATGCATGAAGATGGTCCGGATTATAAAATCCGAACTGCACCAGACTTTTTATTTGGATCGTTTTCGTTGCAAATGCCTTTGAAAATAATAGAACAAAGGTACATAACATAAATAGAAGCAACATAAGACAAATAAACAGTAAAAAAAACATAATAACATAAATGTTGAATCTTTTGGGAAGGTGTTTTCAAGATGATTTCTTTGAGTTCGATCCTGTTGCCTTACCAACTGACATATTCTTCTGGCAGGCAGCATGACCGAACTCATAAATCAACATTCTGAACTAACTTTCTGAACTCAGAATTAGTTCATGAATGAAAATGTTCTTTGATTTCTTGTATCTTGGTATGATTTAAACTTTGTTTGTGTTTTGGTTAATCACTCAAGAACGCACAAATACCAAGAACTATCAAATTCCATTAATCCTTTAATCACCATAGATGTCTTTAATGATTTCTTGATACAAAGTCAAAATCATTGTCTACATAAGATATGTTCATGTCACATTTGTTCTTGCATGTTCTTGGTGTGGACATTGATTTATGGGTTTGCTCTAATGAACCTTCTGAACAACCTTCCGAACTCCTTCTGGGTTCAAACATATGAACTTCAAAATGTTTCTTCTAGGTTCCTTCCTTTTTGACGGTTGTACTTTGTGCTGAACATTCTGATGTTCTTCAACACTTTAAACCCTATGAAGGTTGTTTATTTATTTCCTTCAAAAACTACTTTAAGCATATAAATGAGAGATCATTTGTTTTGACAAACAAGATGATTCTTTCTTTGAAGTCTAAAAGAATATTTCTTTGCATCTAGTACATCATTGCGTGTAACTGATGACTTTAAATATTCTTGTTTATCCATGAAGTAATCCTTTATTATTTCTAGATATATTCAGGGTTAATGTTCATGATTATTATGAACTTCATTCATATGAACATTCTGATCTCTGTTTATATGAACATTCTGAACTTCTTATCTTCAGAAGCTTTGGAAGTGTGATACTTTGAGGAGGTTCTGAGAATCCTCATAGCTTGTATGCATATTTCCTTTTATCATATAACATAAAACTCAATATGAGTTTTGTCACATAACTTCAAGGACATTCTTGTGTAGCTTGTGATGTAAGTTCTTCCATCATGATTCTTGAGCTATGAATCTTCATGGAGATATGATATTGTTGTTTCAACTAATGATATACTCATTCTTTCATTGTTGAGTAGATATAATGCATGTATCAATGTGGGTGGCTTCTAGCTTATCCACTTATGTGATTCCTGTTCTTTTAACAAAAACTCAAGTGCAAACATCAGTAGATCACCATTCATAAAACTTATAATTTATTCCACGAGGTTTGTTATCATTAAAACATTCATCAAAAAGATTTTTTCTTCAACAACTGATTCACCGTTGAATGTTATGCAACATGGAAAGCTTCAGGTTCTGTATGAGGTATCTGATAGTGAGCAAATTTATGAATATGTTCCAGTCTATACACTTCTTGTTCATCTTCCTAATAAGGAGCATCGAGATAGTGGAGTAATTTTGAAAAATAATTTTGATATCCTTGATGAATCGGAGGACCTATCAGAGGGTGAGGCATTGGGTGGAGATGTTATTACTGGAATTGTCTTTTCAGGTACATCAATTATTGACACCTTTGGGAACAAAAACAGGGTTAAACCTGTAAGGGTTGGATCTGTGTTAGACTCTGTCTTAAAGGAATCTACTACAAGGGAAGAAAGGGCCTCTAAGTCAAGTCACCAAACACAGATTCACTCTTGTTGTCCTTGGATTCGGGGAGGCGTTTATCTCTGCCCTTGGTGAATGATGTAATTGTTGTTGTTCCCTCAACTTCTACTCTTGTTACTGGTTTGCCTGGTTTGGATAGCACACTCTCGCATTGTGCTATGCCTCAACCTATCACAACTTACCACACCTCTCTAGCAGAAGACAAACTTCCGGTTTTGGAACCAGTGCATGCTGCAACTGTTTGTTCTTCTGAAGCTCAGAGAAGTCTGGACATTTTACAAAAGTTTTGGGGGGGATTATACTAATGCAACGCATGATTCTAGCCTTATCTGTCCAGTAGCAACCATGAACAAAAAGGAAAAGAAGCAGACAAATAGACAAGTGTCACCGAAGAGCACAAGTAGTGAGCACATACAAACTCGTTCCAAAAAGGGTGAAGTCAAAAGTAATCCTAAATATTTGTGACTGTATTTGTTGTTTGACATTTCCTTTCTTTGGTTTAATAGCAAAACTATGCTTCTCACCCTTTTCTTTAATCAGAGACAATTAATTGGTCTCCATTTTTTTAGATTCTCTCATTTGTACTATAATAGGGTGCAGGCCCTCTCCTGCCAATTTTAATGCATTTCTTAGCCCTTATAAAAAAAATGATGCCAACACAACAAAGATTTTAATTTTGTGAAATAATCAAGTATTGATTTAGAACCTTGCTTCAAATACGACCTACCTTTGAAAAAGTTCCTTGAGATCTTCCAAAAAAATCAATGGTGAATTGATGAAAAACAAGTTTATGCAATTTGTTCAGAAACTTAACTAATGATCCATGAATGAATCAAGTGATTGCAACGTTCCCACACATCTTTGTTCATATCCATGAGATCAAGAATAAGTACAGATCCATGAATGAAAGATAGCTTATTCTTCGCTCCAAAAGCACGATGCATAGAACAATTCAATGGAAAGTGATTGGAGCCATTAAGTTGTGGAGTAACAAGAACTAAGTTTGGACCTTGGTTAGGATGAACGACAAAGATAGAATCAACATAAGCTTGTTGTTGTTGTTGAAGTGCATCAGGAATTTGACGGGGAAGAATGATTTTATGCAATAAAACAAAGAAGAAAATAAAGAATTGTGATGTAAATCTATTGGAAAATAACTGAATGTTTTTCATTCATATTTTGAGTGAATTATATACATCAATTTGCTATCATTCTCTTAATGACTAATGAATACAAATATGAATGACTAATTAATACAAATGAATACCTATTATTATTTTTTAAACAATATAGATTCTATGAATGAATGACTAATTAATACAAATGAATACCTATTATTATTTTTCAAACAATATAGATTCTACGACTAAGTAATACAGATTCTATCACTCCCCCGCAGTTGATGCGGGAGGTTGTCGGACGCTGAGACTGTCCCTAAAATCTTGAAATAAAACCATTGGGAGACCCTTGGTGAAGATATCTGCAATTTGATAGCGTGATTGAATATGTAGGACGCCGATGTCTCCACAAACTACTTTTTGACGAACAAATTTAATGTACATTTCGATATTTTTTGTGCGCTGGTGCTGGACGGGATTTTCGGATAGATATATGGCCCTAACATTATCACAATAAACCAAGGTAGTCGTGTGAATGGGGAAATGTAATTCCAAAAGCAGAATTTTTGATGCAGGAGGGTTTTTATTAGTAATTTTATTAGTATTTTTATTTTAGCCTAATTTTCTAGAACTTTCTATTTTGTTTTCAGTTTGTTATTTTTAGGCCCATTAGAGTTTGTTATTTCCCTATTTAAGCTTAACAGTTGTAACCTAAGAGGCAAATTATAACTTTTATTCAATCAATAATATTTTAGAGAAGTTTTCTCAATTTCTGGTGGATTCCGGAACCCTATTTTCACAAGTTTGTCGCTTGCAAACTTGTCTCTTTCAATCTAGGTTTAGCGTTTGCTAACCCTTGCTTCCGTACTGCGTCATTTTGTAGCCAACAAGATTCCAAAGTCACATTAACAACTTCTCGATATTCTGCTTCAGCACTTGAATGAGATAAAGTAGGATGTCGTTTGGAGGACTCTGAGAGTATGTTGTCATCAAGAAATACACAGTAACCAGCACCCTTTTTTATGCTACAATAGTTTTGGAGGGAATTTTCTTAAGGATAACTTATGGTGTTATAATTAATAAAGAACCTATGTAAACCTCAATTAATTAATGCAAATAGTGATGAGTAATGTATTTGTATAGAAACTTTTTATGAGACTCAATAGAAACAACACATACACATACTTCACATTATAAATACTATAAAAATTGATGTTACAATAGGATGGAAAGAAACCTTAAAGCAATTCAAGTTATACGTGAGCATAAACAAATGGTTAAACGATATGAATTGGCAAACAAAAGTTATGTTGGCAAACCAAAACAAAATTGAATACAACTAACATTTTCTATAATATTTGGAGATAGTATGAATAATATATATATATTGAAAAATGAATAACTGAAAGACAATGACAATATAGAGAAAAATGTATAGATAATAAACAGAAAAATATTCACGTGAGCATAGCTCAGTTGACAGGAACATGTTTTGTTATATGCAGGGGCTGCGGTTCAAACCTCGGACACCCCACTTATTTACCTTGGAAAAGATGAATTCTAGCCACTAGCCTACTTGACAAAAAAAACAAAAGAATATATATATATATGATGATGATGAGAGGAGAAGTGAGTGGGGTTTAGTGGGAAGTTATGTTCATAATAATAAGGTGGTATGGATAATGTGGTAGTCATAGGTATTCTTAGAGATTAATATAAATGTGAGAGGGAAAGGGAGAGGGAGTGAGTTTTCAATTTAATTATTTAATTAATTCTTCAATTAGAAGAAATATGTACTATGTATAATTAGTAACGTGAGAGGGAGTGAGTCATATAGCTTATTTTCCAATTTATTTTAAGTTCATTATTAATTAATAGGTGAATTCATTAGAAAGAGAGTTATGAAGGGATGTGTGGGTAGTGGTTTTTTTTCCATTGTTTAATTTAATTAATAGAATGATAGTTATTTCTCATTTTAATTGTTAATTAATTAATTAATAGGTGAATTAGTAGAAATAGAGTTGTGGAGGGAAACATGAATATTGAGTTTTTTCTTTTAATTTTTTATTTAATTAATTAACATGGGTTGTGGAGGGAAAGTTTGGAGGAAATTTTTTTAGAGGGAATTTGTAGAATTATAATTATAAACTAGACCTCTACCCGGGCAACGCCCGAGCAATATTTGTACAGTTATTTCTAATAGTAGACATACTTTAAACATAGAGTTTTTTTTAATATATTGGTTGTGAGTTCAATTTAAAAAGTGTGTGATGAGCATATACATTTCTTTTGTATTATTCTTGGTAACTGTAATTTTTTGAAGGGATTGTTGGTAATTTATAGAAGTAAATTAGATGATATAAGATGGAGAAAGAAGAGAAGAACCATTGATTAATATATTTGATACGAATGTGGTTATTTTTTTATTTTTTTTGGTTACATGTGGTTATGTTTTTTAGACAAAAGGATTGTGGTTATGTTGTGCGCAAATAAATTTTTTATTTTCTTTTAATTTAAAATGAGCATATGTACACAGATGGTTAACATAATGAAGAATGTGGGAGGATGGGAGGTTATGTGGTTAAGTGGGAGGATTGTAGGTTATGGTGCTCAATTTAACTTGTTTTTTTAACTTAATTAATAGAATTTATAGGATTGTGGTTAACTGGAATGAAGTAATTTTCATTTTCATTTATTTTTAATTTAATCAATAGAATTTACAGGATTATGTATTATATAAAATATAATCTAATCATGATTAAATTTCATTTATCAATGTTAATTTGTTTTCTCTAATTTAATGGTTTCAGAAATAATAAGTTACATGTAATATTTGTCATACTTTCAATTGAAAAATATGTGGAGCAGAAGATAGGTAGAATAGTTTAATTAAAATAAAAGAAAAACAACGCAAAATTTTTGAGGGAGAACTTGTAGGATTATAGGTATAAATGATGATAATGTTTATAGATATAAATGACGATGATATAATAATCATGATTAAATGTTCATTTTATCAATGTTAATTGGTTTTCTCTAATTGAATTATTTCAGAATAAGTACTTACATGTAATCTTTGTCATACTTTCAATACAAAAACATGTGAAGTAGAAGAGAGGTAGAATCGTGAAATTAAAATAAAAGAAAAATAAAACATAACAGAAGCATGAAATTGATATAAGGAAAACATGAAGCTCCCAAATTACATATTCAAATGTATATAGTTCCTTTTTGGTGAGTGGTCATAAATATTATCCTCTTTTTATTGTCTCTTCACCACTTCCTTTGAAATGCCTCAACGTTGCGCATAAAATTTGGTATATTTTCATTTTTCTACTATAACACATCCGAGATATGGAAGACTTGGAGAGATGGAGAGAATACGCAAGAAAAAGAAAGTGACATATATATGTTACTATTATTTTACCATTTATAAAGAAACTGGTGATGAAAAAGTGAAACATGTTTAAAGAAAAAATTGAATCGAAGAGCAAAATTGAAAGGAAATAAAATGTATTGTATTATTTTTTGTGCCACTTGCATTAAAAGAACAACAGTGAGTTTTATTTTGAACTTAGTGTTTTTTTTTTACAGAACTAAGTGTTGTTGTTTTCAATTTAATAATAATTTTTTTGCATTATCCATGATATGATGGACCACTCTTCAAATAAATAACCTCCACTATCCGTAATTTCTCTTCTTTCTTTGTCTTTGTTCCTAACAAAATTAGAAGACATGGAAAAAGGAAAACATTTTGCAGTAAGTGCACTCAAATAAAAGTAGAACTTAATACAATTGATTGTTGTTGGTAATTGTAATGAACATCCAAAAGCATTACCCTCAAAATCATCTTTTGTCTATTTTGCGAGACTTTAAACAATTTTTTAACGGTTTTAATTTTTGGCGGTTTCAAAAGTGGCATACGTGATTTTTGTGTTGCTTATACTTGACAGGTTAGCGAAGGCTTATAGACCTTCGAATTTGAATGAGTTTCAAGTCTCCCACATATTGTACTGTCAGTTGAAAATTCTCTTAGTTAACTTGTATCGTATAATAAAAGTTTCATAAAGTAGTTGTAAAATATGTAATTTTTTAAGTATCCACCCTAATTTTTTAATCAAACTCCGTCATTTCAACTTCATGTTTAATGCTTATTTTAACTTTTATTTGTGTTTATACATTACTCCCTCCGTCTCACAATTATTGTCTTTTTAGCTTTTTTTCTTTTTCTCAAAATAATTGTCACTTTACAATACCAATGCTGCATTTATTATTATTTTTCCTATTATTATACTCTTATTTATTGAATTTCATCCGACTTAACTACTCCACTAACTACAATTAATAAGGGTGTTTTAGTAAATGCAACTAATTTTACCATTGAAATCAACACAATTAATCATTTTCTTAATAACCATGCTCAAACCTTAAACGACTAGTATTGTGAGACGGAAGGAGTATAATTTATTTTAGTTGTCCACCCGAGTTTTTTGTTTAGCTCCGCCACTGATTATGTAGCATAAATATCTCAACAAACTACTCATTGTAAGGTTCGTTGATGGACACGTAGAGTCAACTATTTTTAATGACGTGGCATAGTGACTATATAATTAATTTTATTTTTAATTTTTTTGGGTACATGTGGCATTTGTAACTATTTTTTTTAATTAATTAAATATAATAAAACAAACCAAAAATTATATTCTTCCAAATATTTCCTTGAACACCATCTTCATCTTCTTTAACCTATAAACTCATGGTGTTCATCATAAATCCAAATTTTTTTATCAAAAAAACTTGCAAATTCATTTAAAAAAACAACTCAAACACAACAACACATCGACAACAACAAAAAATAAAACCTCCTTGTTTTCCATCTCTTCTCAAGAACAACAATAGCACATCATTAATTAGTTAAAAAAACCCCAAAAATCATGAAATTAAAAACATTTTTTTTTTAACTTTCTTTATTGTTTATTTCATCTTTCATCTCCACTCAATCTTCAAATCAGAAGCAGAATCATAGAGTCGCCGTAGAGTCACCAAAACCAATTCACGACGACCCAGAAGGAGGAATGTCGAAATTTGAAGCAGTGAGAGAGCAAGTAGAATAAAAGGGAGAGATCAACCCAATCTCATGACCCAAAATCAGATCAAATTTTTCTCTATAATTTGCACAAACCCATGACTTAGCAGCGAGAGAGTTTTGAGGGTGATGATAATTGCAACCCAATTACAAACCTTAAATCCCCAAATTAGTTTTCCCCAATTTTGAATTTAAAATTGTTGTTGTTGTAATTTCAGTTTTTGTAGTGAAGAAAAGGGTGAATGAAATGAGTTAGAGAGAAGATGATGAAGTTAGGTCTGAATGTGTTGTTGACAGGCTTTGGGTTTGAGTTTGAGAGAAAGAGTATGAGTGAATGGTGAAGTTGCAAAGCAAGTAGAAGAGAAGAAAGCAAGACTCTGGTGGTGAAGATGAGTGGAGAAAGTGAGAGAGTCTGGGCAGCCATAATGATGATGAATTTCTCTTTTTTTTTTAAGGAATGATGATGAATTTCTATAAACAATTTTTTATGTTTAATAAATTTTTTTTTTTTTAGGGAATAAAATAATTACTTGTTCCTTCAAAAAAAATTAATGCACCCGCAAAATTAAAATTTTATGTTTTTAATTTCATAAATTTTGGGTTTTCTTTAATTAATTAATGATGTGCAAATAATTACACATGTGGACAAATGAAAAATTAAATTATATTTCCACGTCTGTGCCACATCAACGAATCTGCTGAATTAGATATGCCAAGGTCTATTTTTGAAGAATATTTATTTTACAAAGACGGAATCTAAAAGAAATTTTTACAAGGGCAAAACCAAAAGTGTCTTATATTACAAGGGGTAAATATGGTTTATTTTATTCTATTTGTGTGTACTAATAAGATATTTGTGACCATGGTAAATTTTATTTGCGGGTATCATGCATACAAAATTCTGGTCATCCTTAATTATATGTCTAACCTGGGCACGCTGGATAAATACACTAGTAATATTTAAAAATCTAAGTCTAGCAAAACTTCACAAGCTTTCTTATTAAAACTCGATCTCGTTAACTTTATATTCGTCCAATAAACATTGAATGATGTTTTGTATATAAAGTAATAAATTATTTAATAGAAACAATGGATTGATATCTATATATGAAAAATAAACAGGAGTTTTTAGTATTTTATCATATGGAGTTTCTCATATATGTATATAAAATTCGTTTTTGCAGATACAAACATTTACATTCTTTAATGGGAGTGGTGCAAACATTGAATGATGTTTACTTATAAAATAAAAATTTAGTTTACAGAAACACTGCATTAATGTTGATATTTTAAAAATACTTATGAATTTTAAATATTTTATCATATCGACTATCACATACCTGTACATCAAAAATTTCTTCGGCGTATATAAGCATATACAATCCTCAACGAGTGAGGTTTAAATATTTAACAGTGTTTTTAATATAAAATAAAAATTTATTTAATAGAAACACTTCATTAATGTTGATATTTTTAGTCGGTTCTTAGACCGGATACCGAGTTTTCAAAAAAAAAAATGTTGATATTTTTAAAATAGCCACTTGTTTCCAAAATTTTATCATATCGCGACATTTTCATATATGTATATGAAATTTGTTTCTGTAGATATAAACATTTAAAATCGGCAACGAGAGTGGTGCAAACTTTGAACGATGTTTTCCTTATAAAATAAAAACTTTTTTTTGAAGGAATATAAAACAAAAAATTAAATGTTGATATTTTGAAAATGTCACGAGTTTTCAAAATTTTATCATATCTACTATCACATATCGGGACATAATTTTTTTCAACATATATAAGCATATAAAATCTTCAACGAGTGCGGTTTAAATATTTAATGGTGTTTCAAATATAAAAATAAAAATTTATTTAATAAACACTACATTAATGTTCATATTTTGAATATAGTCATGAGTTTTCAAATTTTTATCATATCGACTTTAACGTGTATGTATATAAAAATTTGTTTATTCACATATAAGTACATAAAATTTGCAACGAGTGCGTTGAAAACACTGAACAATCTTTACATATCAAATAAAAAAATATTTAATAGAAACACTACATGAATTTTGACTTTGAAAAAAGTCATAAGTTTTCGAAATTTATCATATCGTCTTTCTCCTATATGTATATAAACATTTGTTTATACAGATATAAGTAAATAAAATCTGCAACGGGTGCGGTGCAAACATTGAACAATCTTTTACATATAAAATAAAAAGTTATTTAATAAAAACACTACATTAATTACATTATAAAATAAAAAGTTATTTAGTAGAAACACTACATTAATTTTGATTTTGAAAATATTGATGTGACTCAACTTTCTCATATATATACATAAAAATGTATTTTCGCATATATAGACAAATAAAATCCATTATTGATGTGACTCAACTTTTTAACAAATTTTTGTATATATAAGAGAAAAATATGTAATAGAAACGTTATATTAAAACTCATAATTTTCGTGTGATATCTATAAACATTCTACAATATTAACAATCCAATTATGTTTTATATAATTATCGCTTTGTTATGTAACCCGTGCGAAAGCACAGGTCTTTTACTAGTTGCTATCAAAAAAGGAACCGCTAGGACGTTTGTGACTTTAAAAAAAAAAGTTTTAGTACGGTATATCAATTTCAGAAGCAACAATATATCAATCAAAAAGGAAGTGGCTTAGTGGTTAGACTTGTAAAGTGTATCCAAATGATACCCAGTTTGAATTTGTTTTTCAATTGTTCAGTATTTTCTTTTTTTGTGTAAAAAAATGTTGATGACAAACTCTCTGTCAAACTCTTTTTGACACACTCTCAACTATTGGGCCACATCATCAAAAATATTTCTACCCATCACCTTTTTACCGGTTATACATGTTCACTGTAATTTTTATTTTATTTAATTATTTTTATTTCATATCATCATCATCACCTTCATTGCACACTCTTTCATTGTGACATGAACTTTGCCCATTCTTAAGACCTCCTCTACTGAAAACTCCATTCAATTATGATTACCCCACATTTTCTTTCTCTTGATAACTTAAACTTTTAAAATTGTTTATTTTTTTAACTTTGAAACTTGGTAGCAGTTTTGAATTCATACTAGGTTTATAAATTGAAATCCATAATTGTTAGGCGATGGTAAATAATTTATAACAGGTTTTATTTCTTTTACACCTTATACTTCATTTAATTTCGTCCCCATATTGAGACACTGTTGGTTTTAACAACCATTTTTTGTCCTGGGTGAATGTCAACAGCTCAAAAAAACATAGTAATGCGTGTCATATTGAAAGAAGGGGAAATTCCATCTAAACTTGGATTAATTAGGTGATGGGTTTGAACCGTAAATTCATCTCTTCCAAAAGAAACAGTAAATTCACAATACATATCGATCTACCCCATGGAAGAAGAAAAGAAATTAAAAATTGTATCTTTTTCCATCTTTTTCATAAACAGATCCAAGAAGGATCCTGAAATTTATAAAGATGACATTAATTTATTTTGAAGGATTTGTGTTTGTTGAGGGATAGGAATTGGAGAGAGAAGTTGAGGAACCCTCTTGGCTTTTGCAGATCGTGCCTTGTTATGTTTTTGTCAATCAGGCAGAACCAGTAACTGATAAAACATTGTAAAGTGTTAATGACGTGGACCAATAAGTAGGAGTGTGTTCAATAGAGTGTGACAAAGAGTTTGTTATTAGCATTGCTCAAAAATGTTATAACATGTCACTACTTCTTTAATTTTTCAACCAATCTTCCATTTTTTAATTTTTTTTACTTCTTTAGGTTTTTTTCTTTCTCTCAATTAGTTTTCCATTTTTTTAATTCCTTTCCTATTTTTTTCTTGTTGAGGGAACGTTTGGAGAGAAAAGTGGGTTAGTGGATTTTTTTTATTTTCTTTTTTAATTTAATTAATAGATAGTGTGTTTTTTCTTTTTCTTTTTTATTTGATTAATTAATAGAATGTTATGGAAGGAAATTGAGGGACAACTTGTAAGATATGTTTTTTCTTTTTAATTTTTATTTAATTAATTAATAGATGTTATGGAGGGAAAATTTGGAGGAAAATTGAGGGAGAACATGTAAGTTGTGTTTTTTCTTTTTAATTTTTACTAGACTCTAACCCGTGCGATGCACAGATTTATTAGAGTTTCATGTATTGGTATCAAATTGATTATATTATTAGAAACATTTAATGAAATACAATAGTGTTTTAAAAAACTAAATCGATTCATTAACTAACTATATGATGTATATATTCCATACAAAAAAAAATAAAGAATATGAA
>Ga0228710_1006697_pt1 | contig 17348 bp, 6 predicted proteins | sample MedpolnodulmetaG_FD_177995 | JGI IMG/M metagenome (GOLD analysis project Ga0228710, IMG submission 177995) | Root nodule microbial communities from Medicago polymorpha collected in Santa Monica, California, United States - pink nodules | ecosystem: Host-associated > Plants > Roots > Nodule... | reverse complement strand
ACTAATCGTCTTACTCCAAGTAAACTCTTGAGAGTCTAAACAGAGAAATTTCACGGATCCATAACAACCCCTCACAAATCAAATCCGTAAGCCATCCAAACACCCACACAAAGGTTTTTTTTTTCTTCTTTAGATCTTAGGTTTAGTTAGTTTCTTTTGTGTTGTGTAAAAAAATCAAAAAAAGAGGAAAGCAAGAAAAAACACAAATAAGCTTACTTGCCATTTGCCTTTTCATTTTAAAACCTTTTTTTCAAAATTAATAAAAAAAACACACAACAAATCAAACGGCAATTTCTACCCCGAACTACGAGGTTTTGATCCCTCACGGGTACGTAGGCAAAGGACCCAGTCCTTCCAAATCAATAAAAATGTAGATAAAATAGGTCTTTTTTTCTATCACTTGAAATTCCATTTTTAAACAAGCGAGTTTATAGCACAATTAATTAAATAAAATCAAGAGGTTCCCGTAGAGTACTACGGACGTAAAGGATGCTAACACCTTCCCTTTATGTAACTAACCCCCGAACCCTAAATCTTTTTCAAAGGGGTGTTTTGAACTTTTTTCCCCTTTTTCTCTTAAAAATTAAATGTTCAGTCGTGAATTAAATTAGCGAGTCAAACGCTAGTCAAATAGCTTTGACCTCCGAAAAATGACGCGACAGCTTCTAAATATTACATAGTTTTTTTTTAATATAAATATGTCATATTCTGCTAATGGTCCTTCAAAATATTTGGATCTCTGCTTTTATATCAACTTTTGTGTATCCTTTTTGAACTATTGAATATTTTTTACAATCATATTTAAAAAATTATTTAAACACATTTTACAAAATTTAAATTTTTTTAACAAAGGATAAATCAAATATGAGTTTTATATTATTAACGCTTAAATTTAACTCATCTTTTGATAAAAATTAAATAAATTTTGTGGACAAAGAAAGAAGAAGAGAGTTGATGAGTTAGATTTGATGTCGGTGGAGCATAATAAGTTTTGTGAAATAATCTAATCGGATGGTAGAAAAAAATTGGTCCATCATGGACCAATAATACCTCAATAGGTCCAAGCTAAATGGCACCCAAGAATTGATTGCCATCGCAAGAATATAAGTTTGCTTGTCACCTAAGGAACTTGATCTCAATGTTACTCCTGAAGGAGTAATATCTAACGACAAAATTGTAACAATACTAGAAACAATGATCTAGACTGAGAGACACCTAAAGAGATAAATAAAAAAGTAAATTACATTCCCTCATCTAAAAGAAACTTGAATTACACTCTCATCTTCTCTTAAGTTAAAATATACATTCCTCTCTCCCATGAGATGCTTGAATTACAACCCCTCCTTTAATAATTAAACATGCACTACAATTTAATCTATTTTAACATAAATAAATATTTTTACGATATCTAATAATTTTAAAACACCATCGAAGGATTTTTTTTTTATCTATTTGTAATTTAAATGTCAATGATGATTAAATTTAAATATTGTTATTGATTTTATAACTTGGTATATAAAATTTATTTTTAAAACCAAAGCTCATGAAATTTGAAACTAGGGACCAAATTATTATTATTTTTTTAAAACAGAAAGACTAAAAGTGGATATATTCTTAAAAAGATCGAAGGTTTTCATTATTTTTATTTACTTGGAGTAGGGTTTTCATTGTTGTGTACCAATTTTATTTTTGAGTAGTGGTATATAGTACAGACGTTTGCCATACGAATTTTTACGGGCGCGTGTTTACACGCGCCATAATTTCTTCAATTTTTAAATAAAAAATAATTTTTTAGGGATAAAAAAAAAATAGAATCAGTTATCGCTTCAATTTCTATTGCTTCCGCAACTTATTTTCCAAACCCACCGTTTCTCTTCCTTCTGCTGCCGTTTAGAATCAATCAGCCACCGTGCCGGAATTATAGCTCCATATTCGTGTTCTCTTTTCTTCAAGGTAAGTCATATTTTTCAACAAATTTACATGTTCACTCTTAAAATTGGAAAATCCCCTTCTTCCATCTTCTCTGCTTTCTTTCTTTTCAGTTTGATACGGGAGACATAATTATTGATCGTAAATCCACTAGTATTTGTAGATTACTGTTAGCAAAAATGCTAATTCATTGGTTTGACGTGCTCTTATTGTCATTCAGGGGCGTGTTGTTGTTGTTGGTTCTATGCTGTTGCTGGCAGTTTTTTCCTTCTGTCATGCGTGTATTTACTTTTGTCACATGGAATTTGTGTTTTTTCATGGTGTTGTGGTTGGTGGACCTTGTGTTTATACGGGTCTTTTATGTATTGAGAGTGCCTCCTCTGTTACATCTTGTGCAAGTGGAAGAGTTAATAAATTTGTTGATTCAAACTAAAATGTCGTTACTGTGAAGGATTGTAATTACATATATGATTATTGGATGAGGTAGGACAGATTGGGAAGAGGTAAAAACAAAGTTGGCTTAGGATTTAGAGGCTTCAACAAAGGTGAATTTGATGTTGTTAGTATTGTGCAGGATGTTTCTTCCTTTGCTAAAAATGTGTCCATGATTCATATCATTGGATATTCTCCAACTGGCTTGTATGTATTATTACAAATGGTATTGGTGCCCGAGTGATTGTTTGATAAGGTAACGCGTGGTGGTGTCAATTGGTCGGTGTTTTATTGGTTCTGTTATCGGGTTGGTAGGCCTGTTGCCACTGTTGTGTTGTGGGTTTTGTTTCCTGTTAAATTGTGTATCGTATTTTTACGGCCCTTTTTTTTATCTTTTGTTTGTTTTGTGAGCTTTTTAGTGTGTCTTGTTGTTCTGAATTTTATCAAACCTGCTTCTGTTTTGCTCTAAATACGTTTTTTATTGCTACTGATGTTGTGTAGTAGCTATTCAATAAGGGTTGGTCAAACAAGTCAATCCACTCAGTCTCGCCCCCACCCCCGACACGGGCTCGTCTAAAATGGAGCTGGGTTTACCAACTAGAGGTGTGGGGTTGATAATCTCATCTTGTCGCATTTTATGGAGGTCTGATGTTAAGGGCCAAAATTACATATTTTTATCTATATACTTCAAAACAAGTATTGACTTGTTTAGTAAGAAACCTAATGAGAATCCCTCAATTTTATTTGAATATTAGATTGCTAGTTCATAAGTGATATTTCATGTACACCTATTCACACGTTGATCTCACATAAATGCTTTTTTTTTTTTACAAGATAAATGATAATTCACTAAGCAATGATTTGTCCATAAAATTTAGATCAATTCAAGAATAAATTTTTCAATGATTGTCCTTATGCATATACTAAACTATAGATTAGGTGTATACCAATACATATTTTTTTTTAAAAAAAAAGAGTCGGGTATTTATTGGCTTGTATATTATTTCCTAGTAAGGATAAAAGACTCAAGTTTCATAGACAGATCGACTAGTGTCTGGTGTGATGACGGTGATGTGAGATCAATATAAAGAAGTCTAATAATCATCTAAAGTGTCGGATGTTTACAATTTTAACGATGAATTTGCATTCCCACTATTGTTTATAGTGTAAAATTTTGACCAAGATGTTATGTGTTTAAGAAGTACATGGAAGTGGTCACCAAGAGTTAAATATAGTCTAATGAGTTATTTTGTTTAACATGACGAATCAATGTTTGAATTTCGATAAAAGAAAAAGTCTATCTTTAATTTATGATGATACCTCACCTTCAATTAAACAAAATAAAATAAAATGTTTAAAAATATTGGAGAAGAAAGAAATTATTATTAATTAAATTGACAGCAATAATTATTTTGCAACATATATCTAAAAAGTTATAAAGTCTGGCTTATGCTAGAGAACAAACGCCCTCATGAATTTGGTAAATTTAGTATTTCTGGACATTGATTTGCATAAGTCTAACAAGATTTTAGGTTTATTTGGCTATTCTTTTTGTGATTAGTTCTTACTCTTTTTTTCCGTTCGAACTTTGGTCCTTGCAAATATTATACAATGTTTTTATAACTTAAATATGTTCACGAAGATGTTTTTAATCCTATTTTAGATTGTTGATACAATGTTCCTGTAATCCTACCCCGTCGTATTCTTTACAAGAACATTTTTCAAAAATAATGGTCATTGCTTTTTATTTTCATAAATAATTATTTACAAATATAAAAAGCACGTGGAAGTGAAGGAACTCTAAAGAGTTCTTCAGAAAAAAAATCTTTGAAGAGTCTGAACATTCTAAAAAACTAGCACGTAACACATTCACACAACTTTCCTCTTCGCCCCCTCCAGAAAAATAAAATTTTGTTGAATATAAATCATTATATTTAATATTTATAATCGATACAACGTCCTCAATTCTCACAATTGGCCCATTAGCTCAGTTGGTTAGAGCGTCGTGCTAATAACGCGAAGGTCGCAGGTTCGAAACCTGCATGGGCCATGTATTTTAATTTTCATTTTAATCTCTTGAGCTAACGTGCTGTTTATTCCTTGGCTTTCTTTTGTAACCTTCATGGCCCAAATTCCTTTTCATTTATGGAAGATTTCTTTCTAGCCTCCTCATATCTCTCTTTAAGCTTTCTAATAACACGTTACATAGATAATTACATGTTACGTAGATATTTTACCGGATAAATTTTTTTATTTTGTACATCTGTAGATAACTACCGGATGTTCATTTTATGAAATATACGGGAAAAAAAAAGTTGATGTTTTTGATAATTTTTTTAACTAAATACATATTACCAAAACCGTTAAACAAGTGGTCATTTCTTTATTCATTTGATATGAAAATATATGTGGTCATCTGATTATGATTATCGATTACACTAGCTAGCGTATCATAGAATTTGCCAAAACGAGTTGTTACATGCAACCATAAGTTTATATGCTACCACGCAAGAACAATAACAAACATTGACATATGATATACACCACCAACCAACTAGGCATTGGAACCCATGAACTAAAAAGTATGGACGCATTTTGAATGGATATTGACATCAACAAGAACTAAAAAGTATGGATGCAATTTGAATGGATATTTACATCAACTATAACTTAAGAAGGTTATTGTGGAATTAGATAATTTTCTTACAAGTTATCGTAGATTGTGTCGGTTTTTTTAATGATAAATATTAGTACTATGTTAATTGTTATGTTAGTATTTTTTTTACTAGAATTTGGACCATGAATATACATCCCTCCCATATTGTGATGGTATAAATGTTCAAATAAGGATAACTGCTTAGGTTGGGTTGGTTTATCTACGTGTAAGTGGTTCAGACAAAACCGACGAAGCCGAAAATTCAAACCTAAGCAATATCTGACCTTGTTTGGTTTGGTTCAAAACCGAGTTGAACCAACCTAAATCAATCTAGTATGGTTGGGTCCTCAGTTTTTGATTTTCAGACCCAAAGAATTGGTGAATCGAACCGATGTTAACCCACTCTTCATTTTACTAATATTATCCCTCCTAACCCACACTTATGATTAGGTCTAAAATTAAAGCCCAACATAAAATACTCCTTAGTCTATTTATTTTCTCCTATCATCGTCTCATCTCATCACTCAAACTCTATTTCATTTATACTTAAAAAGAGAAATCCTAGCCGCCACCTACCCCCAACCCATTGTTCCTCACTGTCGCTGAGATTGATCGTCTCTTGGTTAGTTTTTTCATGTTTATGCCTTGAAACGTTTGGAAAAATACCGTATTATGCCTTATTTTATACTAATTATATGCCTTAATTTTATGCTCGTTTCCTGCCTTGAAAAATATCATTTTATTTTGGTTCAGTTTGTGTTTATATTTTTTTCTATGACAAAATTATTTAATTTCAAATTATGTAGGAAAATCGTTCAAAAGTTGATCAATTGAAACTTTTTTCTAATAGTTTTCTCCAACTTTAACTATTCCCACATGTATTGAGATTGTATTATATACTATGTTTACTAGTGTGTATACCTTGAAAAAGGAACGATAAGAACAGGTAAAATGAGACAATATCACGAAAGCTCGAATAATTTTATTTAAGATTGACAATACACAACCAATAATGACAATAAAATGAGGTTAAATAAATCAATATTTACAGCCATTCCTCAGTAAATGATAGGCATTTGCCAAAATACTATAGAATTTATAGAAACTAATCCTTCATGAAAAGTAAAGGACATAATAAGGCATCATTGGGTCTTGGGATCAAAGGATAAAGGAAAATTTAACAAAAAGAAGCAGAGGAAGTCAGAAATGAGTGAAAGCCGAGACTTCTTGAATTTCCTTCAACAGATGAACAAAACACAAAGTAGCAATATAGAAAAGTAGGAAAAGGATGAAAAAGAAAAACAACCAAACCAAACAAAGAAAAGCAATGGAAAATGGAAGGAACCATAAAGCAACTTAAAGGAGAACACCAAAAGACATCAGCAAGTAGATTCCACAATGGACAATTATGTAACCAAAAGAGATTGAGATGTAAAACAAACAAAGCACGGTAGCTAAGGATGAATTGATGATCACATCATTGTTCTGGAGTTAACAATTCAAACTAAATCGTACTAAGCCTATATTATTTTACCTATAGTTTTGCATCAGCTACAAATTTCAGATTGTGAAATCATCTGATTATTATATATGAAGTCATTTTCTTCGAGTAAAGGGACAATTAGAAAAACATAAACAACACATAATAATCACTTTTTTTTTTAACTTCAATGGAGTTAATGTTTGAGTACTACAAAACAATAACATATTCTAAAACAGAGACCAAGAGAAATTTTGTACTTGTAAATGCTCAAATAAAATAAAAGAAGGCGCTTACCTCCCTCGATAATGAGTTTCTTTGTTTCACTGAGGGGAAGATTAAACATGGCCATAATTTTGAAATTTTTAACTACCATAAATGAGGCTCATTGGCCATCAATGGAAATATAATCTATATAAAAAAAATGCAATTACTAATTTTTTTTTGAAGAACAATTATTAAAAAAATTAAATTCCTGCAGTCATAAAAACTATTAGAGCATCCTTCAAAAAAAAAAGAAAGAAATTGGAGCAAAATCAATTCCTGCACGCTTTCAAAACATTAGAACTCCTCGCCCTCCCATTTCATCACATATCACTACATCCCTTCAAATGTTAGCACCTAAAATATTTCACATGATTTGATACTTGCCTCGATATCTCAACACTACTACTGCTCCCATACACACAGCCTTTGCGTCTACATTTTTCTTGACAGTGAAAATAACTAACTTGCATGCATTCTATATTGCTATTCAAATTCTTGTTCCCTCTATACTACATTGATAGAAAGAGATGTTCTAATTCTCAGTCACTATTTTGTAAAAGTTAATCATAGGCAAGTTTAAAATTCAAAGATAGTTAGTTTTTATGAAAATGAAAGCTATAATAAAATTTTGTAAGCTTGCACTTATGAGAATATAATATAATAAATAAAAATGATAATAATAAATCAAATTATATACAAATTAGATATATAATATCATTATACAGAATTGAAAGATAAGTAGAATGGGATGGTTCAAAACTTGGTGGTATTCAAAGAGTGGATAGTCCAAATCTCATATACCATTGTTGTTATTCTTCATGTGGCAACAAACCAAGAATAGGATAAGGAAATGGTAGTTTATAAACAAAATTAGACTAATATAAAATTAGAGTAGCAAGAAATATAGCAACATTAAAACCATACCGTGAAGGCCAAAACACATTAAAATAATAAATTTGATTGGAATCGAACAACATAAAACTTACTTGCTTCGATAAAATCTCCAATGAAAATCTGGACACAAAAACAAACCATAAGAAGTCAAAAAATGAAAAGAACATAGTGATGCATAAAAAAGAAGCCATTGAACATGGAGTATGCACACAATACAGAACACTCAAAGTGCCAAACATATGTCCAATATATAACACTCACAATTCACAAAGTACTAAATGAAAACACACACATGATTAGACATAGATAGGAGAAAAAAAATTAACTTTAAAACCAATATTTTAGAAGAAAATAATCATGATCGAAACAGCTTACCATGAGAATAAGTAACTGATTCTAAAAAAGAACCAAAGAAAACCCTATGAATTGCTTGTTTTCCTCTCCAAATGGTGGAGGCCTAAAAAACGACAACACAAAAATTAGTTAGATGCCAAACAAACTAATATTCACAAACAATGCAAATTGTATGGGATGTATGAGTTTTGAGGGACGTAGGGGGAAATTACATGGGAAGGGAATAATGGAATTGAATTGTGGAAAATTGAAAAGTGCTAGTTTTCCTGTTGAAACATGCGCGTTTTAAACCGAGCCACCCAAAAATAAAGCGTTTCAACTTTCAATTCTCCATTCTTTTTTTAAAAAAAAATATAAAAATCAATCCTCCATCTAATTTAAATAATTAAAAATTTATTAATTAATTTAAAATTAACAAATTAAATAATTAAAAAATAGAGCATTATCCCTCAAAAAATTAAAGTTTTGCACATGTATACATGTGGGTTGATTATCCTTAAAGAATTAGCTTAGAAAAAATTATACTATTTAAGTTTTTAGTTTATTGTTGGAATAACCTTGGAAACCAACGTGTTGAACATTTACAAAACCATAAACAACCTTTCAAACTACTAATTTCATTCAAAGTTACAAATAAAATAAATAAATAAAAAGATAAATAAGGAAACATTTCTAATAATAGCTTATTTAAAAGAAGTAAGTATTTTTAAAAGATGACAAATGACAAACTTGCCATAATACTTAGTTTGCTTTATTATTATTTATAGATATGTATTATGTGTACTGAGATAAAGCTTGATCACTTGGCTGTTTCTAAAAAATGAAATTAAACTAATAAATAAATTTGGATTAACTCATGTATGTCTGTCTATATGAATATCGATTTTTTTTGTTATGTTTTTAATTAAACTTATCCACAAAACCAAATCGAGCCAAACTGATTAGTTTGGTTCGGTTTCATTTTTGAAAAACAATGAAAACCAAACCAAACTGAACCGATGAAGATTTCACTTCAGTTTGAACATTTTTTTGACTGAAAACCGATCGTTACACCCCTAGGTTTATCTCTTGATTGGTTTTAGGTCTTAATCTTCAATATTCTAATTGGTTTGTTGATCCAATGGAATGCTTAAATTTGTTGAAACATGTATTGCCTTTAAAAGGTAAGAGGTTGCTCTTTTGTAATATTAGTACTTTGACTTTCTTATGTGTACGGATGATATGTTTTGCTTGTAAAAAATAACTTAAGAACTAGATTTTTTTTTACTAATAACCAGAAAAGATGTAGTTAGAATTAGGGGTAGGCAAAAAAAAAATGAATCAAACCAAACCAAAAAAAATTGAATCATTACTAACAATTCTGAAACTGAACTGAAACAGTTCGATTCAGTTCAAAACAGTTCGGTTTAGTTCGATAACAGTTCGGTAACTAAAATTCAATTTCGTTCGTTTTTTTTAAAATATTTTTTTCAACAATACCAATAATAACATTTCAGTTCGGAGCCTTTCGATTTAGTTTGAAACAGTTTGGTTCAGTTCGAAATGCAAACAGTTCGGTTCAGTTATGATAGGAACCCAAATTATGATAAACAAAAGAAATGGTATTATTGATTGAAAACAAAATATTACTTGTGGCCAAATGGCCATATTTATACAAACAAAGGGCATAAATTGTGTAACGCTCCTAATCAATACAAATTACTGCATAAACTGCCTAACTGCTCATAATCAACACAAATACAACATATTATACAAACTGGTAACTACTCCTAAATAATATATATTAAAATAACTGCATCAGCAGTTACGCTATCAATACCACCTGATACCTAACAAGTTCAGTTATTTTAAATTTAACAAACAATTCAGTTCGGTTTAGTTTTCATCATAAACTGAACCATGTTCACCCCTAGTTAATAAGTTCAAGTATATATAGATGCAATTTTTAGTTTAATTTTTTTTTATTTCTTTTGCTTATTCCAACAGTTTTTAGTAGCACTTATTCTAGCATAGAATTAGGTATTCTACTTTGATGATATTATTCTAGCATAGATTTTACTGATATTATGCATAGAATTCGTAACACTTATTCCAAGATTTTACTGATTGTAAAAGCCCCAAGTATGATGTAGTAAAAAATGATCTTTTACAAGGAATTAATTAATAACTTGCTAGTATTATTGGCTACATTATTGATTGTTTGTAATTTATGTAAAATCGTTAGTTTTTATCTATTGTTAGTATTTAGATACCAGTCTAAGGTGGCATTTAGCCTGAGAAATGCTAGTTTTTTTTTCCACCATAGGAAAGCTTTTTCTGATCATAAGATTAAGTATAGAACACATCTTTATTATGGACTCTCAATATTAAATCTAACCACTCATCTTCCTTCTCTCCCCACTATCTCACCTGACCTGTCTGTTCTAATCTCCTTTCCGCCGTCTCTTTCTTTCTCACCTCCCTCCATCCAACGATGGCTTCACGCTTGTGAATTCTTTTTACTCTGATCTTCTTATGTTCTAATCTGTGAAGCCCCGATACTTCAAAATGGATGACGTATCGTATCCCCTGCATATCATGCACCGATACCTGCCTGATACTTCTCGATACGTATCAGGAGAGTATCCGAAGATTAAATTTTATTTTTAAAAAAATAATTATCCGATACTTTCCGATACGTATCAGGAGAGTATATGATAATTATCCTGCACCGATACTTACCCTAATACTTCCCTATTAATGTTAACTAAAATAACTTAACTCTTGAGTATAGTGCTTCTTTTTTGGATCGATATAGTATAACACTAACAATGTTCTTTTTGGATATAGTATAACACTGATGATACTCTTTTTGGGATATATTGTGTATGTAATTGACTAATCATCGCTCTCTTAATCGACAATATTATTTATATTTATGTTGATATGCTACGAGCCTATGACTGGTTTCTTTTGTTTGTTAATATATTTGCATATTAAAAAAAAATGGTTATAATTATATTGTACATTTAATTATATAATTTTTTTTATTAACGTATCCCAGCTGTATCGAATCTTGATTTTTTAAATTTTCCCGTATCGACGTATCGGTGCAGTATCGTATCCGTATCGTATCCGGGCTTCACAGGTTCTAATCCTCGTTTGTTCAACGGACCGAAACCTCCATAAATTATGTATTGTTTCTCTTCTTGCAATCTCTATGCATATCAGTTAATATTTTCTTGCTACTAGCTAGTACTTTAATTACAAAAAGTAGTATATAAAAGAGTGATATATAGCTGAAAGTGGTGATGGAATCAAATTATAAAAGATAATTAAAGTACGTGTGTTTAACCGATTGAAATAAGAAGTTAATAGTTTTCTATTTGAGGTTACTTTTACACAAATTTTCGTTTAATTCAATTGAATCATAATTTTTTCTCATTGTTTTTTATTTTTATTTTTGTTGTTTCCATTTTGTTTGCGTATGAATCTAAATACCTAGATTTTGTTATTTGTTATTTGTTCTTTTTTGAAATGATTATATGATGAAGTTGTTGTTGATTATGATTGAATCTTGATGCTATGAATCTGAATACCTAGATCTTGTTGTTGATTGCAGGAATTGAATGTCTAGGGAGGAAGAGGATGAGTTTGTTGGGTTTCTGCCATTGATTGAATGTTGTTAAATGGGTTAAGTAGGTTGCTGCAAGTGGTGAGTGAGAGAGAGATGGAGGAGAGTGAATTAAATATTGTGGTGAGTGTCTATGATAACATTATGGTCTATATTTGATCTAATGGTAAAAAAATATTTTTCCATGATGAGAAACAACTCCCCCTTCCCCTACTAAACTCCACCCCAGTCTAAAACTCATAACATGTAGTGCTAATTTCCTTGCATCATTGAAAATGAACTTAATTAGGTGAACAAAATTCTGGCAGATGTCATAAGGTACTGTAAATAAGCTAATAAACTGACACGGCTTTAAAAATTTGAAGTTGATAGTTGATTGATACATAAATGGTTATGAATCACTTTCTAATGTGATAGTACACGAGCTAAAACACACACACATAGGCCAATACTACAAACTACATGACATTGGATTTCAAATGTGACCTTGGTGTGTATTTTAATACTAATAATAATATAATTTGCCGCATAGAAAAACAAACAAAAAACTAAAACTTAAATAATTGATCCTGCAATTGGATCCTCTCCATTTCCTTAGTGGCCGTTACCATTGGATGATGGCATATAGGATTGCATTTCCATATCATTCTTAATTGATGGTGGCAATGGCATCACTATAGCTTCATCATCATCATCATCAGTAGCATCCTCCACTTTGTTGTTATCAACCTCTTTGCTCTTTCCCCATAGAACAGAATAAAGTCCACCAACTATCAGCAAAGACCCTAATGCACTATAGTAGTACCAAATTAATATAATTAGATAGATGATTGATAGGTACTATGTAATTATGAACTAAATAATCAATTAAATTACTTACGTTCCAACATATAATTTCTCCCGTAGAAAAGCCCAGCTAATAAACGCTGTGATGATAAGCTGCAAGGGGGTAAATACAGAGACATAAAGTGGCCCTTTTCTCTCAATGGTCCATGAAATTATACAATACGACAGCCCGGTGCAAATTATTCCCTGAAAACAAAATTATAGAGTAAGTACTAAATAAATAAAGTAAAAATTTAAATTATGTTATCAACCAATAAAAGAAATTAATGAATGTACCGCATAAAGAGAAGAGGTAAGTCTCATAGCATCAGTGAGTGACCAAGATGAGACTCTATGATCGAAACACAAGGCAATGAACACACACTGAAAACTTGCCAAGAAACACATGTACACTGTGCTTGTATAAGGTACTGGAAAATTCTTGCTCATATCTGCCTGAAATTAACAAAATAACTTATTGTTAATATTAATATACTATATGATATAAATTACATAATGCATAATAATGCATATGCTTACTTGAATGATGAACCATAGTGACCAAATAAGAGCACTGAGAATTAAGAGAATAGGGCCTAGAAGCACGTTTGATTGGGCAGCAGAGGAGTTATCACCAGCTCCTTCAATTTTCTCTGCATAACTCCAATGAATTTTTGATTCTGGTATACCAATTACTTGTCCATGGTAAAATGATAAAAGTATTGCTCCACCAACACACAGAACTGTCCCTACCACTTTTGCTACACCACTTTTCTTCTTGATTCCCAAATTCTCTTGTCTATACAACCAATAAATAATCCAAACAAATTAATTAAAAATCAAATTTCTTATTTTAATTACTTCAAGTACTATTTAAATATTTGATATACCAACCTGAAGAGGATTGCTAGGACAAATGTAAAAGCTGGGAGCAAATTGGTGAGGGCACATGCAATTGTTGCGGTTGTGTATTTTAGCCCCGCAAAGTACAGAACTTGATTTCCTGTTACTCTGCATTCATACTCAACATTTAGTTTTAAAATGCTATTATATATTAAATAAAATTATGAATATTATTTTGGGTCTCAATGGTGACTAATTTAGCGACTAATTTGTGACCGATAGAGACACATTTGTAAAATGTACTTAAATAGCGATAGATTTATTTTCGATCTCTAAATCAATCATTATACAATAGTTTTTTTTTTTTTTTTGACAAAATAAATAAAATAAAAAAAATTGCAACTTGAGCATGAAGGGTAGAAATGTAAAAAGATTACCCAGTTATGGAAGACAACAATATCTGAACCATAATGCGCTTTGTCATCCTTGGAACCATATCCCTGTAGAAGGGACAAAAGAATACTTAATAAAACGTGACATAAAAATTTGAATCTTATACAAGGCACATATATAGTGCAGTTTATTTTTGGTATTCAGTACAAACTAAAATTACAAACGTATGCATGCTATTAATTAACAACATGACAACTTCCACCGAACATTTTTCTGTTAGAGGTAAGACAAAAAAAAAGTGAATGGAAATATTGACACTATTCAAATCATGCATAACTAAAACTCTACACATTTTGCACATTAATACTCAGAAACAATGTGAAACGTGTAGCACAATTGCTCTAAAAAGATTAGATGGTTTCTGGCACGTAACATAAAACACTCATAGCCCATAACGCGTCAAACATGCATGTCATCAGCATTCTGTTTTAAGATTGTTTGTGCAAATGTTTTTTATTTTTTAAGCTTGGATTGATTGTCCTATTTCAAATTTTCAGGTAGCAAGGAGCCTCATGCATGACCTTTTTTCACCCCAATTTTATCAACCATTCGTTTTTAGTTTTATAAGCCTAGCTAATACAAAAAGTGACTTATAAAATTTCGACAGATTATACACCTTTTTTTAAGCATTATCTCTAACTATTGACATGAGATTTTTCGAATAACTTAAAAACCATTAAACTAACATACAAAAAATGTACTTAATTATTTGAAACAGAGGAATATAGAACAAATTTTTTTGAATTGTTAAATGAAAATCCAAAAAGTTAAAATAGCAGCAGAAATTCAGATACAAAAAAAATATGTGAAATTCATCTCTAATTTCTTAAGAGTCAGCCTACCAAATTTTTAAGAGGGAAAAATGTTATTTTAACTTTTTCTGGTAGCGTTATTTGAATTTATTTATTTTATAATCATAGAAGAAGATTCAAATGTCAAATATTAATGAACTCAAAGGTCAAAATTGAAGTACATCAAAACTCTACTTGAATTTGAATATATACAACATCACTGATGCATGCATGCATTATATATGTATATGAAATTAAATAGAACCAATCGAAAAGAAAAAAAAAACATGTATGATGAGAAAATATAAATCTATATTATGTTCATTTTTTTAGCATGCATGTAGTGTAGTATGTATGCAACATTACCGTTCTAGCCAGTACGCAAATGGAGCTATCGAAACCGTCGCAAATATTTGTCGGTATGCTACAAGTATGAGAGGATTCATGCCACCAAGAATTGCAATTTTTGATGTTATATTCATCCCTGCATATGCCAATTGCATTACAATCATCAAAACTAAAGGAATAATACTAGCACTTCCCATGATTTCTTTAAAAGTTTTCTGTTTCACACACTCTCTAGATTTTTTGAACTTTGTGTTGGAGAGTGTAAAACAGAATGAAGTAGGAAGGCTGAGAAAATGTGTACTAGTACATATGAAAGGTGGGAGAGAGATGTATATATAGGAGAGAAGATAGATATGAATTGTTAGAAAGTGTGTGAATTAATACAAGGTGCGTGAGAAAAAGAGTCGAAAAAACGTTTGCAACAATTGTTCCTAATATTTTTTTATGGAAAAGAAACGGTTACAATCGATTTCTTGCTACATATTGTGCTTATGTACAAGGTTGGAAGCTATCACTTCATTTAGAGTCTTCAAGCAACTACTAATTTGTTAGCTAAGGTATACTTCCAAATCCATCCTTATTTTTCTCATGTCATTTATATATTATTTTATTTAAAATGCATTCTTGTTAATAGACATTTAGTATATAGTTTATAGTAAAGTCTTTTAATTTATTAATTTATTTTAATAAAATACACTTACCAACTCACTCCATCCATTATGAGACTGAACCCTCTCATTAATATTATCTATCACTATCATGTTAATATTTTTCACACTATATTTATGATAATATTGGATACATGATTTACAATTTTATAATATAATTTGGCAAAATTAATACTCTTTTATTTATTTTATTTTCTCCTCTCGTTCCATAATGAGTGACATTTTTTTTTATATAAAAATTGTCTACAAATAGAATGACACCTTCAAATTTTAATTTAATATTAATTACATTTTCACTTTGCATTAGCGATAATATTAATGACTTCAATTTGGTTAAGTTAAATTAGTAGAAGTATAAGTATTATTCTCTTTTATTTGTGTATTTTTTTAATTTGTGTTAAAATATCAAATAAGTATGTCACTTATCGTGGGAATGAAAGAGTACCGGAATTAATAATCTCTCTGTTTTTTTTTTTACATGTACTTGTAGTATCATTTTTGTGTGAATGGAATCTATGTGCGATGAAAACCAATGAGTGGAAACGGTGCAGAAATGAAAGGAGTCTATAGCTGGCAATCTATGCGAAATTCAAGTCATTAGCATTTCAACAAACACAATAAATAAAAGGGTCCCCTCCCATCACATTATTCATGGTATTCATGGCTTGCATTTCCCACCCTATCAAGGGCTACCTTATTCCATGTTAACAACTGTTTGCAACATTGCATGCTGCTTAATGCTTCTCTTCCATGAATTAAGCTAACTTTCAAATTTAGAAGAGAAGTTTCATTTTCAGCTTTTCAAAGATGCTATTGTTTCAAAGTTCAATGCCAAATTAATTACGGCATTTAATTTTATATTGGGAAATGGAATGTAGTGCCAGTGAAGAAATAGCTAGTGGTAAATTATCATAGGGTGGGTGCAGTTAAGAGTTAAGACTCTTCTGTTAAAACTTAAAAGAGTTAAGACTCTTCCGGTATCTTCTATGTATGAAAAAAAAACATAGGGCTTGTCTCATCCCACCTTCACCTTCACCTTCACCTTCATGACTTCCCCTCACGAGATGTTTTCTTCTAATTTTGAGTAAACGTTTTAATTGAGCTACACTTATATACTCATATAGGCATTGCTTCAAAATGATTTTTCCGTCTACATTTCAAACTTCTCTATATGTATACCTATAATAATTAGTCTTCGTCTATATGTATACCTTTTCGTCACATCACATTTGTCACGTATATACGTGGTGAAATGAAATTAAGAGAAGAAAATGTAGTATTAATTGTGTGTAGAACAAACCCGTTTCACACACAAAAAACATATATATATTTGTACTTTGTTTGCATGAGAACAAATATTCTTTATTACAAATCATGCACACATGCATAACAATGCTGCTTATTGAAGATATTCTCTGGCATATTTTCATTTATCACGGCATTAATCCTGGGCCTTAATCTACACGTAATGCTACGAACCCTTATGCTTATGATGGAATTAAGCCGGTTTCATTTGGTAACAAGTAACAACAAGTAATACTACACTTATACAGCCAAGTAGCTAGCTATATGGAAAGGAACCAACACGCGTACATATATATACACACATGTGAGGAGGGAAGTAAAATAAAAAGTAATAGTACACTCCTCTTCTTTGTGAGATGGTATAAATTTACATTACCCTACACAAAAATATACACTCCATTCTTCTCTTACACTCTCCTTCCATATGAAAAGGTTGAATTAGATTTTGTATCCCAAAAAAAAAAAAAAAAAAATAAAAAAAACATACTCT
>Ga0228710_1006695_pt1 | contig 17348 bp, 9 predicted proteins | sample MedpolnodulmetaG_FD_177995 | JGI IMG/M metagenome (GOLD analysis project Ga0228710, IMG submission 177995) | Root nodule microbial communities from Medicago polymorpha collected in Santa Monica, California, United States - pink nodules | ecosystem: Host-associated > Plants > Roots > Nodule... | reverse complement strand
ACATCCCCTTTCTCTCTCTTCAACCTAAACTCTCTCTTCTCTCTCTATTCTTCTTCTTCTTCTCCGATGGAGAAGTGGTGGTGGCCGGTGGTGGCGGCGCGGTGGCCGGCCGTCATGGACGGCGGCGGCGCCGCTATTTAACACCTAAACCACTCTTTTTTTTTTTTAAATTTTCGGATTCCTAACCTAAATTTCACCCTCTTCTCAATTATTAACCCAAAAATCCCAAATAGCAAGCATACAACCCTAGATCTACGAAAGTATAAAACGAATTTACTACCTCTTGATGGGTTTGATGATGATGATGGTTTGCTCCGATGGTTGTTGGATGACTGGATTTGTGTTGATACGCGTGATTTGGTCACGAACTGCTTCTGGTTGTGACGGGCTTGTGAAACGGTTTTGGATTGTGATTTGAGTGTGGAATGGCCGATTGGGACTTTGATAACTGACTGGGTTTTAAAAAATTGCTCTCTGGTTATTGCTATTGCTGTTTTTTATTTCTCTTGCAGGTTTTTGATTCCGGTCCTCTCCTGTGTGTATGCCGGTTCAGTTTTATAGTCAAAGGTTTAGAGACTAGGGTTTGTTGGAAGATGCAGAATATCTGCACTTGGATTGGATTGAGGCGAAAATTTTGTTCCTGATCTGTGTTGCAGATGAGGCGTGAAGCCGTTTTTTGGATTAACTTCTTGGATATGGATAAAACTAAAAAAGGATGAAGACTAAACAAATAATAAAAAGAATGAGGTATTTTAAAGTTTAATTAAAAAAGAAAAATAAAGATTTTTATGTACAGAATTAAAGTTAATTAAGAAAAATAAATAAAAGACGGAATTAAGATAAAAAATGAAGATAAAGAGAGAAGAGGGCCCGACTCGGAAACAAACATGAGGTATTTTAAAATACCTCTCTGCCGAATTTTCCACTGAAACGTCAGAGATCGATCAGGTCAAATCACATATGAATGTAGGGTCCAACGACACGTGTCAGTGACATCTTAGGTCAAAAATTGGGGTATGATAGCTGCTGACACATATTCTGCTTCTGTTGTTGACAGAGCGATGATGTTTTGCTTTCTGTATGACCAACTTATAAGTGCATTCCCAAGAAACTGACATGCTCCACTTGTGCTTTTTCTTTCTATTTTGTCTCCAGCATCACAGTATGCTATAAGATCAAAACAAGAACCTTTGCTATACCAAAGGCCAAGATCAGTAGTACCTATTAGGTATCTAAAAATTCTTTTTACAGCAGTTAAATGAGATTCTCTTGGAGAAGTTTGAAAACGTGCACATAAATCAACAGCAAAAACAATATCTAGTCTACTAGCAATTAAGTACAACAGAGATCCAATCATACCTCTATATTCTTTTTCAGAAATATTTTTTCCATTTTCATCCTTATCTAAGTTAGATGTAGGATGCATGGGAGTTGCCATTATTTTGGCTTCATTCATTTTATATTTTTTGAGAATATCTTTTATATATTTTTCTTGACAAATAAAAATGTCATTTGATTCTTGCTTAATTTGCAAGCCAAGAAAAAATCTTAATTCTCTCATCATACTCATTTCAAATTCACTTTGCATGAGATTGGAAAAATCATCACACGTTTTTTCATTTGTTGAACCAAATATGATGTCATCAACATAAATTTGAACAATTAAAAAATTTGTTTTGTCATCTTTTCTAAAAAGAGTTGTATCTGTTTTTCCTCTAGAAAATTTATTTTTAATTAAGAATGTACTTAACCTTTCATATCAAGCTCGAGGAGTTTGTTTGAGACCATATAATGCTTTTGTGAGTTTAAACACATGATTAGGTTTATTTGTGTTCTCAAAATCAAGAGGTTGATGAACATAAACTTCCTCATTTAAGAATCCATTTGAAAAGGCACTTTTGACATCCATTTGAAATAATTTAATATTTTTATGAGATGCATATACAAGAAGAATTTGAATTGCTTCTAACCTTGCTACCGGAGCAAAACTTTCATCGTAATCAATACCAGTCTTGCTTTGTTTTTGATAACTTTTCCTTCTTCATTTAGTTTATTTCTAAATACCCATCTTGTTCCAATGATGGATTGATTTTGAGGTTTAGGAACAAGATTCCATACTTCATTCTTTTCAAATTGAGAGAGTTCTTCTTCCATGGCTTTTACCCATGATTCTTCACATATTGCTTCTTGTATGTTCTTTGGTTCAATGTGAGAGATCATTGCCATATTGACATCATTATTCATAAATGATCGTCTTGTTCTTATTCCATCAGATGTATCTCCAATGATTTGTTCAAGAGGGTGATCACCAATAGTTTTCCAACTTCTTGGAAGAACTTCTGAAGAATGTTCTTGAATGTTATCACCTTCTTTTTGAGAGATTTCTTCTTCATCTTCTTTGTTGATTACCAAATCATCGAACTCATCAAAGATAACATGCATGCTAATTTCCATGGTTTGATTTTTCAAATTATAAATTCTATATCCTTTGGAATTTGTCGCATATCCCAAAAATATTCCTTTATCTGATTTTGAATCAAACTTTCCTAGATTTTCTTTATCATTTAGAATATAACAATAACATCCAAAAATATGAAAATATGAGATGTTAGGTTTTATATTTTTGCAGAGTTCATATGGGGTTTTGTTTAAAACTCTTCTAATTGAAACCCTATTTATGATATAGCAAGAAGTATTTATGGCTTCAGCCCAAAAAGATTTTTCTACATTTGATTCATTTAACATTGTTCTTGCCATTTCTTGAAAGTGTTCTATTTTTTCTTTCAACAACTCCATTTTGTTGTGGAGTTCTTGCACATGAAAAATTATGAAAGATTCCTTTTTCATCAAAGAAATTTTTAAAGAAAGCATTTTCAAATTCTCCTCCATGATTACTTCTTACTGAAATGATTTTTGATTCTTTTTCATTTTGAACTAATATACAAAAAGTTTTAAATGCTTCAAAAGCTTCATCTTTATGTTTTAAAAATAGAACCCACATATATCTGGAAAAATCATCAACTATAACAAAACCATATTGTTTTCCACTTAAACTAGCGGTTCTAACAGGACCAAATAGATCTATGTGAAGTAGTTCGAGTGGTCTTTTAGTTGAAACAAAATCATTTGTTTTAAAACTACTTTTAACTTGTTTACCTCTTGTACAAGCTTCGTATATTCTATCTTTTTCAAAATCAATTTTTGGAAGTCCTCTTACAAGATCCAGTTTAGAGATTTTTGAAATAGTTTTCATACTTATATGTCTAGCTCTCTTGTGCCAAATCCATTTATCTTTTTCAAGAGTCATAAAACATGTTTCAGCTGGAATATCATCTAAGTATAAAGCATATAGGTTTTTCTTTCTAGATGCAGTAAAGAAAATCTTACCTGAGGATGTGTGTTTTACTATACATATGTTAGATTTGAAAACAACTTCGAAGCCACTATCACATAACTGACTTATGCTTAGTAAATTGTGTTTTAAACCTTCAACATATTGAACATCCTCAATTTTTGCAGAGTCTTTCTTACCAATAATACCTTTACCTTTAATTTGTCCAAGTACCATGGCTTTGTTCTTGCATCTTGTGAGGATCCCTGCATTTTGAGTTAGTGGTTCCTTAGGTACCCATGAAGATGTGGGTCCCTTGAGGATAATTTTCTTAATCTCAAGGTGTTTAATCTTGAGAAAACTGTTTAATTCCAAATGACCTAATCTTTTGCAATATGAACATTCTTTTCTTTTTAACGAAGAAGAACGTTCTAGAGCATGTTCTGAAATAGACTGTTCTGGGTTACCTTCTAGTTTTCTCTTTTTATGAAAACAAAAAGATTCATGGTGTCCTTTTTTATTACAAAATGAACATTTTAATCTTTGTGGTATAAGGCAGTTTTCATATATTTGACTAAAATCTAAACCAGATTTGTCAAACTCTGCCATTGAAAGATCATTTCTAAGTTCTTTGACTTCTCTTTTAAGAATAATATTTATATTTTTAGAATTTTCAGGAAGTTTGGTTTTTCCAAAAGCTTTTATTTTTTCAGTTGCTTGAAAATAAGAGTCTTGTAGACTTTGAATGATTTTCTTTTGATCATTATTCAAAGTTTGAAGTTTCTCTTTTTCTTCCTTTAACTCAGAAATTTCTTTTCATAAAGAGTGACATTTGTTTGTTAAAAAGTTTGAATCAAATAGAAGACTATCAAATTTATTTTCTAACTCTTTATATACTAGAGGTTGGTTGATAAGAATTACCTCTTCGCTTTCTGAATTTGCCATTAGAACCATGTTGGCTTCAGTGTTTTCATCTTTTGGTTCTTCAAGATCATCCCATGTAAACATTGATTTTGAGTAGGGAGATTTCTTCTAACCTTTTTTGTTTAATGGACATTTATTTTGGTAATTCCCTAGTTTGTTGCATCCGAAGCAGGTTACCTGACTTTTGTCAACTTCACCTTTGGTGTTATCTTTCTTGTTCGGAAAGTATTTCTTTATCTGATCTCTTCTTCTCATCATTCTTTGAATCTTCTTTGTGATGAGAGCTAGTTCATCTTCTGCTTCTCCTTGGATATTTTCTTCTTCATTGGTTTCTTTGATTTCTTCATTTTGTGTAGAGGCATCTTCTTGTTCACTTTGAGATGCTTTGAGAGCAACCATCTTTCCTTTCCTTAATGGTTTATCATCTTGAAGTAATGTCTCATGGGCTTTTAGTGATCCAATGAGATCTTCAAGGGCTAAGGAGTTTAAGTCTTTAGCCTGGGTGATTGAAGTTACCATGGGTCTCCATGTGCTTGGAAGACATCTTAATATTTTTCTTATTCGATCATGAGTGGTATATGTTTTTCCAAGTGATCTTAATTCATTCACAATAGATGTGAATCTGGAGTACATTTCATCAATGTTCTCTTCTTCGTTCATTTCGAAGATTTCAAATTTTCTTAAACCGATATCTATTCTTGTTTCTTTTACGTGGCTAGTTCCTTCATGATGCATTTTTAGAGTGTCTGAAACCTTTTTTGCAATATCACATTCGTCAACTCTTTCACTTTCTTCCATGCTTAGTGCGCATGATAGAAAAAGTCGAGCTTTAGAATTTAGGAGTATTTTTTCTTTATCCTCTTTTAACCATGATGCTTCTGGTGTAATTGTTTCTACTTTCGTGGTTGCATCAGTTGTCATAGGTATATGATTTCCATCAGTGATTATTTTCCACATATCCACTTCTTGGGATATTAGGAATAGTTCCATTTTTCCTTTCCAGAAATAATAGTTATTTCAATTGAAGAATGATGGCCTTGTGCATGATAGACCTTCTGGTATATACTTTTCTTTTGACATTGCCTTCTTCCTGAATCTTTTCCTCCAACACTTGTTAGGTGTTTTAGTTGTAGAGCCCGGGCTCTGATGCCAATTGAAGTACCAATAAACGTCACAAGAAAGGGGGGTTTGAATTGTGACCCTTTTAAAAATTATTCCTGAAAGTTAAGTTTAGATTTATATACTCAAGAATATTCTTGGTGTATGTTAGTTCAATAAGATTAGAGTATATAACAATTAATTGATTAGAACAAAATATTCTGAAGAATGATTATAAGTAGAATGAGAAAAATGATGTTAAGTTAAAATATAAGATTATTTTAACAAGGACCAGAATGTTTTGGAGAATGATTAATATTAGACAAAATAATAAAACAATATTATATATTGAATTTAAACTTTAGTCTAATATTTAAGAAATTGTTGTATCTTGGACCAGAATGTCCTGGAGACAGTTTAATATTGAATAAAATAAAGTAACAATATTAATGATTGATTAAGGAACAAAGCACTCTAGATTAATTTGATAGTGATTAATTAGGACCATAATATTCTGGAGATTAATATAAGTGTGTTAATGTGTGTGTGTTGTGTAATGTTAAATAAAGAGAGAGATAGAAGAATAACACATGAGAGTTATCCTGGTTCACCAAACCCGGCTACTTCCAGTCCCCACACCTCGTGTGAGATTATCCACTATAGTTGTCTTGCTAATAGAAACTTCTGACTAGCAGTATAAGATTTTGATCACACCAGATCAGTCTGTTGCACCTGTATTATCAACCTCAACAGGCTTCTACAATTCTTTGCACACTAGCAAAAGAAAGGTTGGAATTTTCTATCTCAAACTATTAAGCCCAACAGACTTGAGAAGTACAACACACTTTGTATAATGAGATTTGTTTAGATCAAATAAATACTCAACACTTGTTTGAGTTTTACAATAGCAAATTTGAAAGAGAAGATCCAAGAGATATAATGAGAGAGCTTGAAATTTGGTTTTTTGCGAAGAGCTTTGTTTGTAGTGATGTTTTTCACTTGAGAGAATATTAGCTTTCAAAACTCTTGCTTATAACCTTCAAAACCACTTGTATTTATAGGTGAGAAGTGTCTTGGTGATTAAGGGAGAAAATAGAGTCGTTGGACACGTTTTTGATAGCTGTCCAAAGTCTCAATTGATTTCTCTTTTCTTCTTAAAAATAGCCAGAACGTTCTCAGAATGTCCTGTCTGATTTGCCTAGCTTTGCTTGCATTGTTGCTTGCTTGCGCATGAGAGAACCAACTGTAATGAGCTGTTAACTCGTTGTCCAATGTTGATTATGTCATCTTAATTTGCTTTAGTGATGTCATGCTTAACAAGGCCACGTGCTCTGTATCCATGAGTGAGATATTTAATTCTTAATGGACATTTAGCTTCCAAATGAGTCGAACCCTTTTCCAATGGCCCATCTTTCAATTTATAATCCGCCATGTTTCTTTGATGTGCAGACTTGTTTACTTTTGATATACTGTTTCTTTTTCTTCGTATTTGCCAGAACGTTCTCAGATTGTTCTCATGAAACAAATTTTCACAAAACGAATTAGTAGATAATAAGATTAAATAAATATAATATGTTTGTAATGTTTAAAACATCAAATAAGGATTTTGTCTCAACAAATAACTCATAATATCTTTTTTTCATACAAAATTAATTACCTTTTTTATTACATGTAAAATGACCAAAACGTTATATAATTTGAAACGAATAGAGTAGAGTAATACCTCGACTTCGTCCTTGAATTTTCAAAAATCAGCCAAGTTCGTCCCTGGATTTTTTGAAATAGCTATTAGTCCTTGAATTTTACAGACATCTATCAAATCAGTACCTCAGTCCAAAATCACCGTTAGTGGTGATGATGTGTCCTCTTGCATGTTGTGTTGTCCTGTACACGTGTCAACAAGGCAACCACGTGTACAATGACCCATTTGATGGAAATGGTAAAAATTCGAGATTTTAACTTTTCAGTATAATTTTTCCTGTGTTTCCAATTATACCCCTTTATTACCATTGCCTTTCATCCTCACATTTTCACTCAGAAACATCAAACAAGTCCATGACCTTTCTCCTTCCTGCCTAAACTGTCACCCTCTTCACTTCTCCAAAATCATCATCATCACCGGCGATCAACCTTGGAAAAGATACGGTTTTGAAGTCAGATTTCGTGGTTTGTCAAGGTAACGCCGTTCAACTTTGTTTTCCATTCTCTTGTTTGTTTCTCCCTTTTTGTGTCCGTTTTTTTTGTGATTTTTGCTTTTAGTTTTAGGCATTATTTTTTCAACTTTTAACTTCATAACATGTTTTCGTTGATGTTTGCTTGTGAGTATTGTGTGTTTCGAATTGAATCAAAAAAATTAGGGTTTTAAGTTTTTTGAATTCGAGAAGAACTTTGACATCAATTCATGGAAGAAATTTTGGGGATTTTGAACTCTAGGTGACAAATTACAACATTAGGGTTCCAAATTTATATATTTGGGAAGAAAGAGCCGTTAATGAGAAAGAGGAGAAAGAGCCGTTGGGAATTTTGCAATTTTCTGAAAATCAATCAATTTGGTCCTTGGCAATTTTCTGAAAATCCATCAATTTGGTCCTTGACAATTTTCTGTAAATCAGTCAATTTGGTCCCTGTTTGCGTGACATCTGACGTGGTAAGCCTTGTAAGAGGTTAACGTTACACGTCACCTCCATTAACAGACCAACTTAATGGAGGGACTGATTTAATTGGCATTTTGTAAATTCGAGGACTAAATAGATATTTCGCAAAATTCAGGGATGAATTTGACTGATTTTTGAAAATTCAAGGACGAAGTTGAGGTATTACTCAATAGAATATTATTATTTTTTTGAATATGCTTAAAGAATGTTTCGAGACACTTATTAACAATTTTCTTTCATTTTTAAACTTTGTTAAAATGCCTGAAAGCATTGGTTGATATTTAAAACAATGAGAATTGTTTTTGTTTACTTGCTATACCAAGGAGTACACTTTAAGTTAGAAGTGCTTGCCATGTCATCTAAAGAGTTCAAATAAGTGTACTTTGTGTTCTTAAACATACGTCACCTAATCACATTCTCTCCCTTCTACGATCTATCTATCTATCTATATATATTTCTTCCTTCACAGTTCACACACACACACTCTCTCTCTCTCTCTCATTTTCTCATTCATCACAATAACACAACCCCACTGTCCCAAAACCAAAATAAAACCTCACCTTTTCTTCCATCAACATTGTCAAATTATTCTCAAACAACACATACCAAAATGGGTACCCGAAAAACTCACTCTACTTCTAAACTCTTATTCATCTTCTTCACTTTTTCCCTTCTCAATTCCCATGCAATTGAAAATCCAATAAAAACCATCGTCATTTTAGTAATGGAAAACCGTTCATTCGACCACATGCTTGGTTGGATGAAGAAACTAAACCCAAACATAAACGGTGTAACCGGGTTAGAATCAGCTCAATTATCAGTATCCAACCCGAATTCAAAACGGATATTCTTCAAGAACGAAGCGAAGTATGTGGATCCTGATCCGGGTCACTCGTTTCAGGCAATAAGGGAACAAATATTCGGGTCGGAGGACACGTCACTTGACCCGGCTCCAATGAATGGATTTGCTCAACAAGCTTATTCAATGGATAATACGACCAAAATGTCTCAGGAAGTGATGAATGGATTTGAACCAAACCATGTTGCTGTTTATAAGACACTTGTTTCAGAGTTTGCTGTTTTTGATAGGTACGACAAAACTATTCATATTCTATAGTTTTAAATCATTTTATTTTTTTAAGGAAGTTTTAAATCATTTTATTTGGTGGTAGAGTTTTAATTTTAACCATTTGATTATTATTTTTCAAGAGTTTAATGGTGGTGAGTTGATAGTTCAAAACAACTTTTCACACACGATCAATCAAAACATTTAAAATCACGATATTAATTAATGTTTTTAATTTATGTGGGTCAAACACGACAATTTTGAATGTTTTGATTAATTTTGTGTGCAAAGTTGTTTTGAGCCGTCAATCTATCACGTTAAGCTCTTTTTCTAAATGAAAAAAGTTGATATTTTTTTTTTTTGAAAGGGAAAAAAGTTGCTATTGGTTAATTAGTTTTGACTGGCTTAAATTTATTAAAGATATTTTTATTTGAATCTAATTATACACTGGTCTATTATTTTAGAAAAAATTAAAAATTACACTACTGGTCTCGTGACTACCAAAAATGTTTTTTTTTTTGAGGGAACCAAACAAGATACTGTTGCCACGTTCACACGGCCACACATAACATATTTTTTTTAGGAACTTTATATAAAGATTTAAAAACGGAAACAATCAATAGATTTTATGTGTAAAAAGATACTTTCTTCAAAAATAATAAAAAAAAAGAGATATTTTTTATGTTTTTATGCGTTGAATATACAACGTTTAAGATAAAATTTTCTCTTTAAGTTTTTTGAAAACATTTTTAAATAAAATTGTTAATACATTAATTGTTCTATCAGTATTTTCTTTTTCTTTATTTTTTACCAAAATTCAAAGTTTGAAACTTTTACTTATTTAGGTCAATAAAGTGAGCTACCTATCCCAATTATTTAAAGAAAATTGTTAAGAATATAAGTTAAGAAATTAAATATAAAAATATGACTTTATGGAACAATTATCGACAATTTTATTTAGATTAGATTAGTGGTACTACTAAGTTCACCAGAAAGATGAGTGGTACTAAAAAGTTGGTTAGAGGTGGAGTTAGTATATTTTATAGAGGAGGAATTCTTTTGCAAGAAAGTCCAAATATATTAAAATTAAACCAATAAAAACTACAAATAGATAGGGTTAAAAAAGGTATGATATCGTAGATTGGAAAAGTATTGCTACTAAAATAATAATAATTCAAGTTTTTTAGAAGTATAATAATTCAATTAGTGGTTGCTTGAAAGACTTTATAATATGTTAGCAAAACGCTTTGTTAACCTTTTTTGCTTTATTAACTCTTACGATTGACGAACAAAATACACTTCTTTATCAAACTCGTATATCTTGCCTTTTATCAAAAAAATGAATTTGAGAATTGAAATGACACGATGCCATAGTTTGCTTGCAATTTTGTTGCATGTTATATGATTTGGAAAAACTTCAAATTGGCTAGTTAATTATACTATTTTTTTTGTTTCAAATTATACTTTCTATTTAATCACGTGTTTGTCATACATATACTCTTTGTAAAAATGATGACAAATCTGTTGACAATATATTATTTTGATAAAATAATGCTCATAATATCATTGATGCACTATCGTGAAAAAGAAAAATTCTTGGTATTTCAATGTCCTTAATTATCGTAACTTTCATATGTTCGTAGGTGGTTTGCCTCCGTGCCAGCTTCCACCCAACCTAATCGACTCTACGTGCACTCGGCAACATCAGGCGGCGCCACCAGTAACGTGGCATCCCTGCTCGCAAAGGGCTACCCACAACAAACTATTTTCGACAATCTACATGATAATGGATTCGACTTTGGAATATATTACCAAAATATCCCAGCAACATTGTTCTATAGGAACTTAAGGAAGCTAAAGTACGTGCCTAAATTTCACCTATACGACTTGACATTTAAGCATCATGCCAAGGAAGGGAAGTTACCAAATTATGTTGTGGTGGAGCAACGATACACCGATACTAAGTTGTTCCCTGCCAATGATGATCACCCGTCGCATGATGTGTATCAAGGACAAATGTTCGTCAAGGAGGTGTACGAGATCCTGAGGGCAAGCCCACAGTGGAACGAAACCCTATTCTTGATTACGTATGATGAGCATGGAGGGTTTTACGATCATGTTGCTACGCCTGTGCGTGGGGTGCCAAGCCCTGATGGGATTGTAGGGCCAGAACCATTTAACTTCACTTTTAATAGGTTGGGAGTGAGGGTTCCTACTATTGCTATCTCACCTTGGATTGAAAAGGGCACCGGTAAGTCTTTCTCTTTGCATTCAATCTTAAATTAACTCATCACAAAGTAAATCTAATTCAAATTATTAGTAAAAACATATAGGCAAAATTACATAATGTATCACTTCATTTAATTTTAGAAAACACTTTCTTTCTTTATATATTTTTCTTTTTGATTTAATCTTTTACTCCTTCCGTCCCTATACGTAAGCACCCTTTGCCTGTAATAAAAGGGTGCTTAGATATAGGGATGGAGGGAGTATGTTATAAAATGTCACCAACATTACTTTTTTATTAAAAAACGAAAATTTCATAAAATTCTTTAAAAACACAGAAAATCATTACAAACTTCATCAAAACACAGTAAATTTCATCAAAGCTTCATCTTCTTCATTTTGTCTCTCATCAATAAACCTAACACTCCAACAACATAAAAGATCTTCATCTTTTTTCAATCCTTTGATTTTTTTTTTCAGTTTCTTTTGTTTGGTTACCAAGTTGGAATTCAGTTATGATTGTTTTTTAGGTTTTGGTTATGGGTGATTTTGTTGATGAGTGGAAAAAAAACTGATTAAGGTTACGAAGAATAATGGATAATGGATTTATGGTTTTTTAAGTTTATGGGATTTTTTTTCAAAAAACTCTGGATTTCTAGCTTTGTATGATGAAGATCTAGAGTTGTTTATGAGTTTGATGAATTCTTTCATAATTGATAAAAAAGAATAATGATGTTGACATTTTATAACATAAAGATTAAATAAAAAAAGATAAAGAACGAAAATATTACATGTTAAGGGAAGAATTGCGCTATTTTACCAAAATATAAATGGGAAAAATAAAAATAGGCTAAATACGACTTTTAGTCCTTTTAGTTTGACAGAATTCTCAAGTTAGTCCTTTAAGTTTCGAAAGTTTCAATTAGGTCTTTTTAGTTTGACAAAATTCCCAAGTTAGTCCTTTAAATTTCAAAAGTTTCAAATAAGTCCTTTTAGTTTGACAGAATTTCCAAGTTGGTCCTTTAAGTTTCAAAAGTTTCAAACTAAAAGGACCTATTTGAAACGGTGACGGTGAAATAGTTTATGAACTAAAAGGACATGTTTGAAACTTTTGAAACTTAAAGGATTAACTTGGGAATTCTGTCAAACTAAAAAGATTTGATTGAAACTTTCGAAACTTAAAGGACTAACTTGAAAAGTCTGTCAAACTAAAAGGACCAAAAGTGGTATTTGGCCTATCAAATACCCACTTTAATATAGTTTTATTGGTTTTATTTGGGATTCTTTTTTTTTTTTAATATAGACACAAATTCTATTTTTTATTTGAGTATTCGTATCTAATCTTTATCTTATCCCATCACAAAAATGGTTGAGTCATTTATTCAAGACATATGGATTGCATTCACAATGAATATTATAGAATTTTCTCTTTACAAACTACTAACATATTGGCAGTCCCCCTAAAAAAAAAAACAGTCATTCTTCTTTAATTACAAGATCATTTATAAAAAATGAATTATTTTGAAATATTTTATTCGATCATATTTATAAAAAACATTTAAGCCAACAAAAATTGATATATCTAATCCATTTTTGTTTGTTCAAATAAAATCTAATCCATTTTTTAACTAAATACATCAATATAAATTTCTTTTATAAATAAAATGAGAGAGAGAATATAAAACTATCTACTCCCTCAGTCCCTATATCTAATCTCTCATTTGACTTTATTTTTGTCTTTAAATGTAAACCCCCTTTCGAATTACTAGATGTATTTATTATTTTTTCCTAAACATACCCCTAATTAATACTACTAACTTTGTCTTGAAATATGAAAAGTCAAATTTAATACACATACAAATAAAAGACAATTTCGTAATATTAACACATAAAACAGACACATTAATTACACTGACAACATTTATTAAGAAATGTGAAAAAGACAATAGATGTCTAAGTTAAGGACGGAGAAAGTATAAAACAAATAGAACTGAAGAGAATATAATACTATCTATAAAGACGTTAACATGAAAATAAAAAACATCTCGACAATTTCCCCACGTCTACGTAATTGCGAAGCCAACCAAATTGGATTGAGTAGTGTTATATTGACAAACAAAAACCTACAACCTTTTTCACAGCGTAGCTCTCATGTGACACAATTAAGTCTGACACGCAAACCAACGTAATTAAAAATATTAAAAACATAGATTTGTATGGCATACCGTAGAAACAGACGGTGGGGACAACCTTTTTGGTTGTTCATATAACATTGCCATTGGATTTCACTTCTTTTGGCTTCACACGTAGGGCCTACTCAAATCTAGTTTTCACACGGTTATAAAGTAGTGTGACATAGCCATCTAATTTTCACACTACTTTAAAAATGTACAAATCTATATCATGCATGAGAAATGATAATTGAACATCATTTTTTCAACAACGATTTTGACAACCCTATATATATATATATGGGTATTTTTGTAAAAACAAAAGCAAAAACTTCATAACACCATGCCAATATATTATAGGATTATGTATTTTTAAGTTGTCACAAAATAGATATGATTATATCATAACTCATAATGTATGCAGTGGTGGGAGTGGGGCCATATGCTTTTTGGGTTTAAATCTCCGGTTGTCAAAGTGCAAAATGTGAAAATGCTGTCATGCACCCGGAAGAAACCGACCATTGATATCTTGCCAGTATTCTTGGGCATATCAGCATATTGTACAAGCAAATCAGTTGCTAAATGTGTTACGCAAGACTAATTGTGGGTAGCAATAATTGAGGTGAATTATGAATCTATTGACTTATGTTAGTATGTTATGATAATATTTTTAGGTACAAATTAAGATATATATGCCGAAGCTGAGACTGTCGTCAGTGCGATACAAATGTCTCTTGGATTATTTGGATTGGTTTCTTATGGTAAATAATATGATCCATTAGTTGGTTTTGTCCTAGATCAAACTTATGGACAATTTTCTACTTGATGAGGAAACTTCTTGGCTATATCATGTAAGAATTAAATCATCAAAGATCAAAATTATTATATGAAATTACAACACATTTACTTGAAAAACATGATTACTTGAACTCGTTGAGATTTGGGATAAGAGTCTTCCTTTGCCTTTGATATGCTTCGGATTTAGGGTTTTCAATGGGGCAAACTACTAATGAGCAAAATTTTCAGAGTAATGGCAAAGGAAACCTAGCCTCTCTATTTATAACTCTGCAACCCTAGGTACCACCCATCATGGGCCCAAGGTTCTGACCTACACTTTGTTTCTACACAAATTATATTAAGTGTCCAAAAGTCAATTATTTATTGATCACTTTCATTGGGGCCTAACCATCATCAAATAGATCACAACATCAGTTCGTTTATATTAAAACCAAAATTAACAATTGATTGCAACCCACAAAATATAAGAAATTCTAACATATAAAAGTTTTGATTAGATTAAAGGACAAAAAAATTAATAGAAATACCGAAATCGTATAATTTACTATCTATTTGGTGTCATTTTTTCAGGTCAAAACATTTTTGTTACACATACTATCAAACTCCCTCATCACTATATTGCTTAATGCATATCTGAAAGAAAGAAAGAAAAAAAACTATACCTTATTGAAATTATTGAAACGGTTTTGGTGATTTGTTATTGATGCAGTTGTTCATGGTCCAAACGGGTCACCAACTCCTACATCAGAATATGAACACTCATCCATTGCAGCAACGGTTAAAAAGATCTTCAATTTACCTCAATTTCTTACCAAGAGAGATGAATGGGCTGGAACCTTTGAAGGTATTGTACAAACAAGGATAGAGCCCAGAACTGATTGCCCAGGTTAGTTGCTCACTTCTATGAAGCACAAACACATACACGGACACCTGACATTACACTGACACAGACATGTCGACACCATTAAAATTTTGAGAAAATAACATAATTTAATGTAATCATAAGTGTCGGTGTCGTGTCGGTGTCAGACACCACACGTGTCGGACACCGGGACACTCCAAAAGTTTTGCTTCAACACAGTTAAGATCAATTCTCATAGCATTAAATAAGTAGTATGGGATTAAGCTTATGAGAATTTTTTTGTAGACTAGATAGACTTATATGATATTATAAGGACCATAAATATATTACACTTCAATTATATAGCATAACCAATCATGTGTCTGACTTCAGGAGTGGTAATGATAGAATTCAATCATTTATAATAATTTGACAGTTATAATTAATTGACAAAAATTCACGTGAATAAGTGGGGTGTCCGGGGTTCGAATTCCAATCGCTGCATATATTATGCATTATCTCTTACCAAGTGAGCTAAGCCCGCGGGACGAATTAAATCTTTCTAACAATATCTTTCAAACATGTTTTGCTCTGATTCTTGATATTGGTACATTGGTGCAGAACAACTTCCAACCCCAATAAAGTTAAGAAAGGGAGAGGCAAATGAAGATGCAAAGCTAAGTGAATTTCAGCAGGAGTTGATTCAACTTGCAGCAGTGCTAAAAGGAGACAATATCTTCACTAGTTATCCAAATACTATAGGGAAAGACATGAGTGTTAAGCAAGGAAAATATTACATGGATGAAGCAGTTAAGAGGTTCTTTGAAGCAGGTTGTTATGCAAAGAAAATGGGAGTTAGTGATGAAAATATAGTGAAGATGAAGCCTTCTTTGACTACAAGATCGTCCAAGTCTTCAAACACAAAACCATAGGACCAAAATAAAATAAGATTATGTAGCAATAGCATGAAAGGAAATGATAATTGAAATCAATAGTTTCTAATAAAAAAATTATTCAAAATAGGAAAAGGCAATATGCTTTATTTAAAGAATAATGAAAACTTAAATATATGGTTTCCCTATAGTTATAGTTTATTCTTTCTATGTCTTTGTTTCTGAGGTGCAATGGTAGAGATTCCTATTAATTAAGGACTAACCAATATCTAAATGATTTGAAGTTGTAGTAATCTAGTTGTAATTATAATATAACTTAAGTCAAAAAATAATGATTTAATGAAGTCTTTTTCTTTTATCAAAAAATAATCTACATTAGACTTTCACAAATGTCCTACATTAAATTTTTATCAAATGATTTCTTAGCTTCATATTTTCAAACTCAAGTAGGATTTGGAGGATGATAATAGATTGTAACTCGGAGTATCGTAGCACGGATCATAAGATCCTACAAAAATGTATGATCATAACTCGGTGAAAGATTGTAACACGAATCGTAAGATGCTACCAGGACATAGTGACAAGACATATATATTTTATAAATAGAATACTATATATCTTTAGAATATCATATCATACAAATAATAGCCTAAGAAACTTGAAAGTGATTGGTTTTCTGTAGAAAAGGCCTCATTTGTCCACTTCATTATGAACATAGAAACAAGGTGAATTCTGCTCTTCTCCCAACACATTTTGCTCGCGCCCAACTGAACTTCCCAAAATACCTCTGCGTGAGTTAACTCACGTAAGGTGACTTAACTCACGCAAGTGCTAATTCCAAAGTAAAGTTGCGCAGTGCAGATTTTAACACCTGCGTTACTTAACTAACACGGGGGTATTTTCGGTATTTCAGTTGGGCACAAAAAAAACTTGTTGGGAGAAGAGCAGAATTCAAACAAGTTTGTGTTATATTGTAGTCTTGGAGGCCTTTCTAGCAAGGATGACCCAACAAAGCAAACGATACAACACAAAGAATCCAAACATTATCCCCACATTCATCCACCTATTATCCTTTTCAATTCCTCTACTCCTCAAGACATCAAATCCAGTAACCAAACACACTGAAGAAGAAGAGCCTTGTGTATCTTGTGAGAAACATTCATTTCCAACATTCCAATACTCATTTGTGAGTAATGCATCTAAAGGGTACCTATAAAGTGAAACATAATACATAAAAAGCCAATATTTTGGAATACTCTCTTTTGGAATGAAGTATCCAGAGAATAGAAAAAAGGCTCCAAGAACTGTGCATATGAGTGAATTTCCTGAAATGAAATCAGGAGACA
>Ga0228710_1006694_pt1 | contig 17350 bp, 10 predicted proteins | sample MedpolnodulmetaG_FD_177995 | JGI IMG/M metagenome (GOLD analysis project Ga0228710, IMG submission 177995) | Root nodule microbial communities from Medicago polymorpha collected in Santa Monica, California, United States - pink nodules | ecosystem: Host-associated > Plants > Roots > Nodule... | reverse complement strand
TCTCTCAAAAAAAAAAAAAAAGATGAGACTATTCGAAGAATAGTGAATAATTTAATCAATATACCAATAAAAATTAATTACATGCCGTTCACAATCATATAATGTAATTTTTATTCCACTTGCAAATATACTGATATTGTAAATTTTTATTAGGTGATGAATAAATTACGGCAACTTAGAAAAAACCAAGAAAGAAGATAAATTTGGGAGAGAGATCTTTGAGATTAAATTTTTTTGCCAGGTACCCAAATAATTGTTCTAGTGCACTACTGCAGATTTTCTATTACTATGAGATCATCCCCTCATAGATAGAGCAATCCCAGGCCACATTAAATCTTTGTTGGGAATTTAATAGAAGGGAATAAGTGGCACATATTGGGTTGCTAGATTACACTCTTAATTGAGGCTTGACGATCACCTCTTCTCATCTCATCTCATCTCAAGTACCATGGCATCGACCTCGTGACATTACTATTTGAGGTAATTAGTTTTGTTTCAAGTGTAAGTGACATACAGGTGTAATGCCATTTAGCCTCCACTTCCTCCCAAAATAAATAAATGAAAGTCATTATCTAGTTGAAGAACAAAAAACGTACCTGTACGTTGTCGTCTTCTTTTAAATTATTTACGTGAGAATAGTAATACCGCAGTTCCTTCCTTTTTCACTAGTTTGATCAAAAACCACTAACCATTAATCTATCTAGTTTGAATAATTTGAATCCAACAACTCTAATGCGCGCGTACGTCAACTACGCGCCCAATGACAAAATTGTCCACATGCGCATTATAATACTCATGCCTCCATCTTTGACCCTATTCTCTCTCATCTCTTATTTTCATCCATCCATACTCAATCATCACTTTCACTTCTCCTCTATATATCTATACATATTATTTATCCTCCCCTCTCAATTTATTTCACATATCTTTATTCCTTTCTCCTCCAAACATATTAATCAACCGTCCAGCCTTCATAAATAATAGATCAATTCAAGTTCATTCAATTTTCTCATCTAAATATTAATATTTATACATACGAGTTGATCGGAGATGGAGATTAGTCAAGAGAAAGAGAATCATCATCATCAAGAAATATGGTCGGAGACGGAGAGTAACGGAAGCAGAAGCACGAGAGTAGGTTTCAGTGGATCTCTAAGCGGACCTTTAAGCGGTCCGTTAGTTTCCAACAACAAGAAGAAAAGCAGCAAGAAAAGCGCTAGGTTCAGCGATGAGGTGGAGGATTACGTTGAGATTACACTTGACGTTCGTGATGACACCGTTTCCGTCCAGAACATTCGAGGCGGTGATTCTGAGACGGCGTTACTGGCTAGCCGTTTGGAGAAACGGCCATCAACTCTGTCCGTTAAACTTAAGCAGGTTTCGCAGGAACTGAAACGCATGACTTCTTCAAAGAAGTTCGATAGGGTTGATAGGGCGAAATCTGGTGCAGCTCGTGCACTGAAAGGACTTAAGTTTATGACCAAAAACGTTGGTAGTGATCGTGGTTGGTCTCAGGTGGAGAAGCGATTTGATGAATTGGAAGTTGATGGAAAACTCCCCAAAACGCGCTTCAGCCAGTGCATAGGTATATTATGCATCATTGTTATTTTGTTTAATTTCCCACTAGCTAGCCACTAATTAATTGACTAGTATAATAGAAAATGACACTGGTTAGTAAATTATTCATGTTTTATCCACTAACCATACAAGATACTAGTATATCTTTGTGTCAAGAGAAAAAAATAAAAATACTAGAATAGTTGATGCGACCAGTCTATTATGGCTAACTAATTAATTTTCGAACCCAAGATGTTCACCACAACAGTACAACGCCTTGAATATTATCAACAAAAAATAATGTCTTTTTATGAAGAGAAAAATATCATAGATGTTAAAATTGAAAACTCAAAATATAGAAATGGCTTACGAGTGATGGTACTATGCAAGTACCTAATGTTTGAATTCACGATAAGTTTTAACTGAATTCTTAAAATTGACGTGGTTGTGGAATGTGGAATAGGAATGAACGAGTCAAAGGATTTTGCTGGTGAGTTATTTGATGCATTGGCTCGTCGCCGGGGGATAACATCAGCTTCCATAACCAAGGATGAACTGCGACAATTTTGGGAGCAAATTACGGACCAGAGCTTTGATTCAAGACTGCAGACCTTCTTTGATATGTAAGATTTCATTTCCTTTATCGTTATTGTTTTATAATAATTATTTTTTTATGATTGCTTAGGATATGCCATAGTTAATTAAGAAATTAATCATTTGATCAATAGAAAAATCGCTATCAAGACATAAGAAAAACTACGCCGCACTCGGTGCTATTTTCATGTGAACATAGATAGTGTCCTGAGTCATCGTACTATTATTGTCTTATTTTTTAATTATTAGTGTAGAAAGGATAGAAACCAAACAAATTGCATTATGATGATGATGACAGGAACGTACCCGACGAAAGTGATGAGAAATAATGGCCACATGAAATCGTGATATTTTGTTGTGGCCTGTGGGGTTGGTGGATTTGAAATCAAACACCATTTAAAAAATGTTTTAAATTTGTTTCATGGTAATGATATTTCATATATTAATTTATTTTTTTTGCTGAATGAATAGTATTAAAGTTTATAACGTGGTATTTTATAGAATCTTTGTGGCATGGTTTAATTTTTGGATGTACATTGTTTTTCATTATTTTTCAATATTTTTGTTAATTCTCCCAATTTTGGGAAAATATAGTAGTATATGGAATGGTCGGGGTGGGGCTAGATTGTGAGGAGAAAAGAATCATGAAATTGAATGCAAAGGAATCAAATGAATGAATAAAATTGTTGGCTCTTTTTAAAAATGAAAAAATGGAAATAATCAAGGATTGGATTGCCCCTTTAAGGAAAAGAACGAGTCAAGGAGTTGTTAACTTAGATTGACAATTTAAAATTTTCAGTAGCAGCTATTTAAGAAAGAATAATATAGTATACGCGTAATATCTTAGTCAAAAATTAGAAGCCAAATGTCAACATTATTGATTTTTGATTGGGTCTACACCCACTCCTTACCTTTGTTGTCCATAATTAATTGGGAGTTTCTATGGTACACTCTTAAATTAAGGTGTACTGGCATACCTGTTTCATAAATCAATAAATTAACTATTGTTTTTATGTAATAAATAGTTATTTGTCGACTTTTATATTTTAGAAAATATTATTTCTTAGGAAACAAACATCGTTTAATTGTTTATAAGAATCATACTAAATTTTTTTACCTTTTATCAAAAAAATAACCAATATTCACTATTGTAAGTAATAAAAAAAATTGAAAAGTTGAATTTTGCTTCGCTGACACTATTGAAAAATAAAATATAGTTATTATAATTGTAAATGATAGAAAATATTTTTTTCTAAAAAAAATAATTCATTAAACTATAAATTTAAATACAGGTGTACCGGTACTTTCAAATTTTGTGAGTGTACCATAGAAATTGCCTAATTAATTAACAATTATTTTAAATCATGCCAGGGTGGACAAGAATGCTGACGGGAGAATCTCGGAAGACGAAGTTAAAGAGGTGAAAATTTATTCACCGTTACTCGATCACTATTTATAAATTGGGTCTTGCTTACTATTGTCTTCAGGGCAATGATTAAGGAAACTAAAACTAGTAGCTTTGCATTGGAAATTACAACCTTTTGACTTTTAGAAAGTTGAATTCAACACTTTTCATCATTTTCCAACAAATTATTTCTATTTATGTTCTTTTAACCAATGTCCCCGACACTATTTAGCATTTCCCTTATAAATTATAAGCATCTTTTATCTTTAGAAAAAAAAATGGAATCACTATTAAATTATTAGAAAAATATACATTTTTTTAACAAATATCTATAACTAATACTTTTAATTTGTTTCGGAAAATAATAAATAAATATTGAATTCATCCATAAACAAATGATAATTTAATAATAGATACACGGGTGTATAAATAATGTACACATTAATTACAATACCTACTTTTTTAATATTGGTGAAAATTAACGATGAAGGTGGTAATATATATTAGTGTGTTGTTGACATCGATGAATTACTGGTATGTGTAGGGTTCGAATCCCAACTCTTGCACTTATCATTCTATAGTTTTGTATCAATGGCTAATCTCTGAGGGACATTTATTTCTATATCTTTTATTAAATAAATAAATAAATGTAACTAAATTATTTATTTATTTTTAAGAACTGCAATTACTTGTCATTTTGGACGAGGTGGCAATATCATTTCTTTTTGCTACCATAAAGGGAAATCTAGCACTAAAATGGACTAGAGACGCTGATTGTTACTTTCAATTTCAACCCCCATGTATTTCGACAAAATTACAATATTGTATTTTTTACTAAATTATTCACCAATACAATATTGTATTATTTATTTCTAAAAAAAAAGGGTAATTTTTGCTAACCGAGGGAATAACTCTTGTATCAAATAATTTGTCAAAAAAAAAAACTCTTGTATCAACTATCAAATATAGCACTGCTTTGTACCAAAATAAAATATAGCACTGCTCTAATATAAGTAAAGTGCAACTGATAATGCATTAAATTTTGTTCACACTGTAATACTGGTTTAGTATTACTCATTTGGCAAGTAACTTTGTGGAGTTATGAACATTGTTTTATGATGTGTTTTACAGATTATTACCTTAAGTGCTTCTGCTAACAAGCTGTCAAAATTACAAGAACGCGCGGAAGAATACGCTGCTCTGATCATGGAGGAGTTGGATCCAGACAACCTTGGATTTATTGAGGTTTGTATTCTATTTTTAAATATTAAATTCCAAACGAACTAAGTTAAGCATTGAAACGGCACTTAAATTGGACCAGTAGTATGAACATGTGATTTTTCTAACTAGATTAGAGGTTAGGCGATGTAAAAGATGGGATTGGATTACTCTAAAAGGAAATACTCGTTTATCGTCAAGGATGTGAAAATATAAACATAGAAATATGTTGGGCTTTATCAAAAGCAAAGCAGATTAACGATCTAAGATTAAAAATACATATGCCTATGTTTGGTACAAGTTTACTAAATTTTTATTTCCAGGTATAAAATGTTTCTGGGAATAGAAAAAAATTTCCAATGAAAAAGGTGGGAATAAAGTTCTCATGAAGATGAGAATAAAATTATGTGTAATTACCTATTATAAACCCTATTTTTAAGGTTCCTTGGAATATTATAATGTTAACCAAACATCTTTTATCTAAATACTTTGGAATAGATTTCTCATCTTAATATTCCAAGTAATGTTATTCTTATGAATAAATTTGGTAAACTTGAAAAAAAAAAAAACGGTAACAGTTAGTATAATCTAGGGATGCATTTTTCCACATAATTCTATTCTTATATTTTTCTGTCACGTGCAGTTACACAACTTGGAAATGCTTCTTTTGCAAGCTCCAGCACAGTCAACCCACATGCACACAGACAGTAGAGTTTTGAGTCAAATGTTGAGCCAGAAACTAGTTCCTACCAAAGAGTACAACCCCATCAAGCGTAGTTTACGATCATTGAACTACTTCATCGAAGACAATTGGAAACGAATTTGGGTTATAGCACTCTGGCTTTCCATTTGTGCTGCCCTTTTCACATGGAAATTCATTCAATACAAGAATCGTTCTGCGTTTCATGTCATGGGATATTGTGTCACAATAGCAAAGGGTGCTGCTGAGACTCTCAAGTTCAACATGGCATTAATTTTAATGCCTGTTTGTAGAAACACCATCACTTGGCTCAGGAGCAAGACCAAATTAGGAGTTGTTGTTCCCTTTGATGATAACATCAACTTTCACAAGGTAAATTGATAATTAACTCTTATTTATTTGATTTCAATTATTTCACTTTTTATTAATTAGCTACTGACTTAATATTGGATCTATATATTTGTTTAGGTGATAGCTTTTGGCATTGCAATTGGTGTAGGGTTACATGCTATTTCACATTTAACATGTGACTTCCCAAGGCTATTACATGCAACAGATGCTGAATATGTTCCCATGAAGCGGTTTTTTGGGGATGTTAGGCCTAACAATTATTGGTGGTTTGTAAAAGGTACTGAGGGTTGGACTGGGATAGTCATGGTAGTGCTTATGGCCATAGCTTTTACTTTGGCCCAACCTTGGTTCCGAAGAAACAAGCTTAAGCTCCCTCCACTTTTGAAGAAGCTCACTGGTTTTAATGCTTTTTGGTATTCACACCACCTCTTTGTCATTGTTTATGGTCTTCTTATTGTCCATGGATACTTCTTATACCTCTCCAAGAAATGGTACAAGAAAACGGTATGCAGCAAAATCCCATTCTTTTAATAAAATTAATTGCACTTTGGGTCACTTAGTTTGAGTTATGTCTAAATTTGGTTGTGCAAAATTCATTGACACAGACTTGGATGTATCTTGCCATTCCTATGATAATATACGCATGTGAGCGACTACTTCGTGCTTTTAGGTCTGGCTACAAAAGTGTCAAGATTTTAAAGGTACATATAAATTATGAAACTGTGAACTTATTTTCTGTAAAATTCAAATTCTCTTACCAATGGCATTACAGGCCAAATATACTAAATTAAATTTCTAACATTTTTTCTCTTCTAAATAAAGGTTGCAGTGTACCCCGGAAATGTGTTGGCCTTGCATGTGTCTAAACCACAAGGATTTAAGTACCACAGTGGACAATATATTTTTGTTAATTGCGCAGATGTCTCCCCATTTCAATGGCATCCTTTCTCTATTACATCAGCCCCTGGAGATGATTATGTAAGTGTTCACATTCGAACTGCAGGTGACTGGACATCACAATTGAAGGCTGTTTTCGCTAAGGTATATATAAATTTTACACTTACAACCATCTTACTTAATTTAAAGTGGTAATGTTATAAGTTAGTGTTGTACACTTTGTCAACTATGTTCATTATTATGTAAATGCTGTCGCTGACCACTTCGTCTACATGATTTGATACAGGCATGTCAGCCAGCAAGTGGTGACCAAAGTGGTCTTCTAAGAGCTGATATGTTACAAGGCAACAACATACCAAGGTTAGCTATCTTTGATATTGTCTTATGTGTAATTTTACTTTTTTTAGTTCATCAATTTGTCTTAAAACCCATCACTTATAGGCTTGTGCAGAATTAGAGAAGAATTTCATTTTTTGTCATTAATTTCAATAATTTTTTTATTAATTCTAATAGAATTGAAATGTAATTTCAGGATGCCAAAGTTATTGATTGATGGACCTTATGGAGCACCAGCACAAGACTACAAAGACTACGAAGTAATCCTTCTAGTAGGTTTAGGAATTGGTGCCACTCCATTGATTAGCATACTAAAAGATGTACTAAACAACATGAAACAACAAAAAGACATAGAACAAGGAGTAGTAGAAAGTGGAGTTAAAAACAACAAAAGAAAACCATTTGCCACAAACAGGGCCTATTTCTATTGGGTTACTCGTGAACAAGGTTCCTTTGAATGGTTTAAAGGTGTGATGGATGAAATTGCAGATTATGACAAGGATGGATTAATTGAACTTCATAATTATTGCACTAGTGTGTATGAAGAAGGTGATGCTAGATCAGCTTTGATCACTATGCTTCAATCACTTCATCATGCCAAAAGTGGCGTGGATATTGTTTCAGGGACAAGGGTTAAAACACATTTTGCAAGACCAAATTGGCGTACTGTGTTTAAACATACTGCTCTCAAACATCCTGGCAAAAGAGTTGGTAAGTATCAATGTTGCAATTTGTTTGGCTTGACTTGTTTCAGGATTCGAACTCAGTTCTCAAAATCTATTTGTCCTTAATTAATTGTTAATTTTTTTTACAATCATAGATATATTGCTTAACTTAATGTCAAAATATTTTTTTCCAGGTGTTTTTTACTGTGGGGCGGCTGGATTGGTTGGACAACTTAAAAGTCTTTCTCTGGATTTTTCAAGGAAAACCAACACTAAATTTGAGTTTCATAAAGAGAATTTTTAGATTCTTTTGGTCACAACACGATATTTTTTTCTTCAATTGTAACCTAAGTAGTGAAGGAACATTATTATGTAGTTTGCTGCTCTCTTTTTTTGTTATAGTCTTGTAGATGTAGATAAGCAGCTAGCTAGCATTCTATTCATAATGTTGTATACGTGTGTAAATCAGTTGTATTCACTTCGATGTAAAGTGAAGTCATGTTAGATATAATAGAACCAAAGAAATCATCAAACTATGATGATTATTGTAACACATAATAAGCTCTTTTATTTATACAAATCAAAGTATTTCACCTATAAAAAGTTGTGACTGTGCATTGCTGCCTATGAACAACAAAGTTGGATTTGTTTTATCTATTTAAACCAGTACATCATCGTCAAAAATATACACTTGGAATGTTCATATATTTTGGATTTTGACAAGTGGTTGTGGAGGATTTTGACAGAGTTCAATACCATTTGGAAGGGACTTTTAGAGTATAGATACGGGTCTGATATAGACAAGCTTCTTAGATACAAACTGGTTTTCCAATGTGGTTCAGAAAGAAATAGGAAATGGAGATACATCTTTATTTTGGAAGAAAAGGTTGGGTTGAGGGCATCCCAGCCCCTCTACCTAAGCTTTCCCCGCCTTCTTAGGATTGCTGAGAATAAATATCTAAAAGTGACGGAAATGAGATTTTGGCAACATAACACTTGGAATTCGAGCTCGAACTGGTGCAGTCCGCTGAGCTACAAATTAGAGTCACCACGTATTAACGCACTGTGCTGCAAATTTCTACAAATTTTGCTTGTATTTACCTTGTACTTCTCTTGCAAGTGTTGTGGTAGGCAATGTGTACTCTTCTCTTATTGTTAGTTAGATTTGGAGAGGTTTTGCACATGCTAGTTTGCTTGTAAAAAAACAAAACTTGTGGAAACCTCTATCCGATAAAAGATGCGTTTTTGGTTACTAAACATACTTACATGATGACAATGGGTATGCAAATGTAACGATAAATGGTCTGTACTTCTTTCCTTTCTTTTTTGGATGACAAAAGAGAATTTTATTACTCAAGAAAAACATAGCCTCGCATAAAGAAAGAAGACATCACCTATTCATGGGTCACAGAAAGATGATATGGAATCATTTTGACTATTCAAATCTGGCCTCGCAAAAGGTAAGGTCTACATACATAGCTAATTCACCCTACATCCATCCTAATGGTCCTTAAGGTTAATCTCACATGTAATTTAAGGTGATGTTACTTATTTCTTTTGCGCAAGCGAGTCCTCTCTCAAGCTCATGATATTCAATCTTAAGTCTTGCCTTATTTATGCACCTCCTTGGAAACACTCATCTTGCAGTAACCCTAAGCTACAAAGCAACCAACTATCGTAATTGTTTCTTCTTCTTCTTCTTCTGTACACCTCTCAAAAACCGAAGGCGAGGGAAAAACACCTATTAACTTTACTTACTCGTGAGTACGATTGAATTCATATCTTACTTTTGATCAAGGCAAACAAGGTCAACTTCTTTATTAATTCTTTGGGAAATTTATTTGAAAGAAATTTGTTTACAAAATAAATTAATTCAAATAACAACTTTAAAACCACCTTTGTACCAGAGCACTCCTTGACTCACTCGTCTTAACTGCACCCGGATTCGCGAATCCATGGGTTTAGGCTGGATAACTATCAATTGTTGCCATGTATTTTCATCTCCTTATCACCCTACTCTTTTCACGTGGAAGATCGTGTTTGTATTGAGCTAGAGCTTTTGATTCCGGTTGTTGGGAAGTTCAGGGAGTGATAGGGTAACAAACAATGAACTAATAGGATCGATGATCACCAAGAGATTTTGCCGCCACGTCTCAATCCAAAATATGAATGCATATGGTATATGAGTTACCACTCTTACACATTCAACATTTAATTCATCTGTAATCGATTTGAGATTAGTCACTCACACTTGAACTCAACAAGTAAGACAATGTTTCGAGTAAAACCTCAAACCATGCATGTGTTTTTTTCTTAAACATCAATGTTTAAAGACATATTGACCTTTGCTCCACATTACAAAAATTCTTATAAAATAATTAAATATCAAATATTTAAAATTCCACATCAAGAGGTATATCTGGGGATGATTGTGAATGGCAAAAGAAGAAATCGAAAAAGTGAAGAGGCATCTGATGCTATATTGATAAGTTTGAATTGGTATTAATTAAATTTGTTTGAATAACACTCAATATCTTTATCACTACAATTACGATTCCGTATTTGTATGAAGAAACTTTTTCATGCTAATGCTATGATGTTTTTAAATTCTATTATAAGGTGATGGTGATGATAACTTTATATTATTCTGGAAAGATCTAGGAATTTCTAACGATATTCTCCTCCCATTCTTGTTCGTGATCACCTTTTATATACCAAAATTAACCTTAAAGCCTTGTTCTTAATTAGTAACATTTTAGCATCACCCTCCTCTCTTTCTCAACATCGCTCCTGTTTCTTTTCACTTCACAATGGAAGCAACAGAAACAAGACCCGAACCAGTAGTTGTTCAAGAAGCACTGCCACCACCAGAAGAACAACAATTACAACCTCTCATGTGCAAGGTAAATCAAACATTCATTCATTCATTCCTCTGCATGCCGTTTTAATAACTCTCTTTTATTACTTCTAACCCTTGTTTGTACGTCTTTGTTCTTTCAGAGCTGTACGTTAAGAGTCTCCATTCATTGTCAAGGTTGCTTGAGAAAAGTCAAAAAAGTCCTCCAAAGCATAGATGGTAACAAATCAATAACATTCAATCTGTTTATTTTTTATTTTCATTTCGCGACTTTGTTAATACTATTTTCATTTGTTAACTCAGGTGTTTATCAAACAACTATTGATTTGAAGCAACAAAAAGTAGAAGTAAAGGGGACCGTCGACACCGATACACTGATTAAGATACTAACACAAACCGGTAAACGAGCTGAGTTATGGCCTGATACGGAACCAATCAAAAAGAAAAAGAAAAAGAAGAAGAAGAAGAAGAAACCAAAACCAGAGAACGGTCAAAACACAGATCAGAAACAGAGTGATGGAGAAAGCAGTGATGAAGGTAACCAAACCGATGGTGGCAACGAAAACGAAGCTGTTAAGGTTGTTGTTGCTGCTACCGAAGGTGGTGGTGGTGGATGGCCGCCAACCGGAAGAGGCGGTGTACAATTTCAAGAATTAAAGCCAGAGGTGAGACAAGTTATGAGTTTTCCAGCCGGTAACCAGTTACCGGTTGCAGAGAAAAAAGTTACAATCGCCATGGAAAATGCAGGGTTAAACGACGGTGGATACAGAAGGAATAGAATTTACTATCAGGGGCAAAGAGGGAACAGTGAAGGTTTAAATGTTACTTTCGAACCTCCTCCTTCCGGTGATTGGAATCAGAATCAGATGCATGGGCATGGGCCTTATGGGCCTGGTTCTGGCCCAGGACAAGTTTCATATATGGGCCCACCACCTAATGAGAGTCCACCACGGAATCAATACCCACCGCATTATCATCACGCACCAGCATCTCCTACGGTGTGTGGTGGAAACTCACATACGGCGTATCCTACTTCTATGAGATACGGTGCGTCGTATTGTACTTCGTCGTCACAACCGTATTCATACGCTTATACGCATCAAAGTAATGATTATGATGAGTCGGAATCTCATACTTATACTGCATCATCACGTTCACGTACGTCAAATTCGTTTGAATTATTTAGTGATGAAAATCCTAATGCTTGCTCAGTTATGTGATACACTGTGAAGATACTGTAACATCGTAACGAACTTGGTTAATTAATTAGTTGGTACTTAATTAATGGTAATGGTCATTGTTCAAGGGTTTTAATCGGATTGTGGAGGATTTAATGTGGGATAGTATGCTAGAGTATGTTTACTAATGTTAGGCTTTATTTACGACTAAGATATCCTTTCTACGGAGTAATGCCAATTTAAAAATCAGGGTATGTAATTCCAAGAAATTTCAATTTTAGTTTGTTCATTATTTCGTTACTCTTTTACCTACTTCAACTCATTTTAATTTTGCATTCCTTTTCGTAAAGCTTTAGTAAATAGTGCCTGTTATTCTAAGAATGAATCCCACTAGGTCTTTTGAGTAAGGCTTTTGTACCAAAAAGTTCGATTACTCTAGTCTTCAAAAGTAACATGTAGCAACCAAAGTAATTTTTTTCTCTAAACACTCGAATCAAAGACTATTTTATCGAATAACATTCTTAACTTTGTGAAAAAGCTTGTGTGGCCACATTCCTTGTACCCATAAAGTAATTGTGATGTGTTGCTAGAACTTCTAAGGGGATGTATTCAATTAGGATTTTAAAGAAAGGTTATGGTATAAAAGTCTTGAAGTGTGTGATAAAAAATGTTGTGGTATTTAGAATTTTTTAGACTTTTAAAATTGAGTATAGAGATCTTGCAGCGTTCAATCAAAACATTATACAACCTACGAGAGATAAGACACATCGAATGGGTGTGAATGGGTTGTAGTGGTAAGGAATGTGAGCATTGATTTTGGTAAAATTTTGTAAAACCCTACCCCTAAATTTGTAGATTTAGATTTATGTTTGCCTTTGAGTCTTTTTTTGATTGTGTTTTTGGTGTGAAGGTAGAGAATTTAGTAGTGTTAGTTAAGAGGAGATGGAAGAGAGAAGAGGAGATGGTCATGTTGGGTGAAGAAGATTAACAAAAAAGATGAATCGTTTGGTTTTAAGAATAATGATTTATGGGTTTGATGAATGGGTGGGTTTTAAGAAGATGAAGGAGAAGAATGATTGATGAAGAAATAAGGGTTGGAGCCACATGAGTCGGAGAGAAGGAAGAATTGCTTCTCACGCAACCCGTTCCTTGTTTTTAATTAATACAGTACACGTGTGGACTTTTTTTTAATTTAAAAATTACATATAAGGTATCCAACTGGCTTAATTGAGATACCACATATGCGTTAATCGGGTCAAAATTGGCTTCTTGCAGTTGATTTTGTGTTTCTCTCGTGGATTTCCTTTTGACTTATTAGATCGTTTGGTCCCTTATTTAATTTCATGTTTTCATTTTGGTCCCACAATTAATAAAAATGACATCTTAGTCCACCATTTTTTTCCTCTGTTTGCCAAATAAATCCCTGACTATTAAGTTTAACTCCAAATATCTATGGAGGACCTACTTTAAGAGTGGTCCACCATAAACCTTATTAAACTTTTTAATTTAAAGTGTTTGATCTATTTTTTACAATGTACCAACAACAACTATTTTCTTTTCTTTCTTTCTTCATCTTCTACCTTACTAATTTTCATCATCTTCAACTCACATTCATGAGAAAACCCAAAAAAAAAATAAAAAATCAAAAACAACAACTATCAACAACAACAATAGATAATATAATCACCAAAACCCATATAAAGTTCAACATCAACAATTCTTAGAACAACAACAGCATCAACCATTCAATGCAACAACAACAAATTCGAATTCATCACAAAAACAACAACCCAAACAAGATAAGAAGAAGAAAAATAACAATTTTCTCTTTCAATCTTGCTCAATCTTCGCTTTCCTTCTTCATTCTCTCCAATCACGCTTTTCTTTTTCAGTTTCTTGCTCACATCAATTTTTGGGTTCCTATGCGATGGCTTCCCCTCTGTAACTTTTCTTTTGTGTTATAAATTGTGGGTTTTTGGGTTATCAAAAAGAAGGAAGAAAAGGAAACCAACAACCGCCGCTCCCTCTTCTGTCAAACCCATCCACCTCTCAGTTCTCACCCAAATTCGAAAGTCACTCCAAAATCCAATCCAGATCCAGTTGTATACAAGCTGCACATTCATCAACAACATTCTGGCGCGACTGCAGAGAACTCCAGCGTGGTGGTCGCCAGCAAATCCCCCTTTTGATCTGTGAAAAAATTTAGATGAAGAAGTTTAATTGATTGGACCATCAACAGGAAGAAGAAATACAAAGTATGGTTGTCGAAAAAGACCATCCGCGGTGGAGGAAGAAAAGGGTCGACAAAAAAGTGGTTCCTTTCGTGAAATTAGTTGGGCTAATGGAAAGCCCTCGTCGAGAGGATAAAGAAAATGGTCTTACTTTATTTCGATCGATGCACATTGTAGACAGAACGAGAATGGGTCGGCGGCGCCCTTTTTGTTCGAGTAGAGATCTCCACCCAGGTCTGTCCGTGCGAGAAGAAGGGTTGAAGCAAGGAGTGGGGTGGTTTTAAGAGAGAAGAAGGAGCTTAGCACGCGTGAGAATAAGAAGGAGCTTTTTTTTTTTTTTGTTTTTTTTTATATATAATCCATTTAATCTAATGGTAGTCTTTTTTTAATCCAATGGTAGTTGTTGTTGGATCATTATAAGATAAAGTAGTCTTTCATAATCTAATGGTAGTTTTTTTTTTAAAAAATCAAACAATTAAAATTTAAAAAAGAAATGAAGTCTATGGTGAACCACTCTTAAGGTTGGTCCACCATAGACATTTGAAGTTAAACTTAACAGTTAAGGATTTATTTGATAAACAGAAGAAAAAGTAGGTGATTAAAACGCCTATTTTATTAATTGTAAGACCAAAATAAAAACATAAAATTAAATGAGGGACCAAACGATCTAAACAAGCCTTTTCTTTTTATTTAAAATGGTTGAAGTACTTGAAGAAAAGTTGACAAGGATTAAAGAATATGTCATGACTAGATGAAGTTTTTGATGAAGGATGCGATACACGTTTTTACTTTTAGCATGGGATTAAATTTTTGAGCCTTTTCACTTTCCTGATTTTATTTTATTTTTCAAAAAATAAATTGTATAAAGTTTTTTTTCATTTTGGAAGAATGATCTTCCTCTAAACAATTTTTATACGTGCATTTGATTTTTTTCACCTATTTTAGAAGACATATCAATGATTGATGAGAGATAAAAGGGAGAAGATGAACTTTTCAAGAAGTTTAAAGTTTTTTAAGAATTTTTTGGGCCTTTTATGATGTCAAACTTTTGTGTCAAATAGTAACTCTTAAATTGGTTTACGCGCACACGAGAGTGACATGATGGACATATCAACATTTGACCGATGAATTTGACGATTAAACTTTTTCAATAAGCGTGAAAGAATATTGAAGACAATTTTGTTATTTTGAAAAATTTCAAACGTAGTGTATGTTTCGTTCCAATTTTAGAGTGATTAGAATTGATTCTGCAAGTGTAAAATTAATTCTGATATGTCTAACGACAAACGAATCAAATTGATTTTGCTTTTAAAATTGATATACTTGAAGCAATGATTGTATTTTTTTTTTTTTTAAGATTGTTTTCCATACACAAATTTATAATTTAATTATATTTTTTTTATATATCGAAACACAAATTATTTATCTTTAACTGAATTTTAGTTATAATAAAAATCAATTTTTATCATCGTTAACTAAATATACCCAAAGTTGACCGATGATTACATGGATAAATTAACTTATTCATTTTTATAAGAACCAAATAATCTCTTTTCATTAATTAAAACAAAAGATAAATATTTACAGGTGTAAAAAACACATTTACCTCAAATTAAAAATATTAAAATACAGGGAGATTTCAAGTTGTGGATTTGAATTTTCCATTTATACAATTTGCTATTCTTTATTAAAAGTACAGTTTATTACACGCGTTAAAAAAAAAATTTGAAAAGGGCATCCCTTTGCCACGTCATCGATCCGTGAGAAACGAGCTACTCAAGCCTTACAACATCAAAGAAGGGATGCCGTTCATTGCATATCTTCGACGGTTACAAACAAACCAATCAGAACGACACGGATCGCAATCGTCATCCATCGATTAAATTTCAATCAACGGTTAAAGCCGCTCGCAATTTTCCTCAAATCTTCATATAAAAAACTGAATTGAGGTAGTTTCATTACACATTTCAAAATCAATCTTCTTCTTCATAATCTTCACAGTTTCTTTTCTTTACTGCAAGCTAAAATGTCAGGTAGAGGCAAAGGAGGAAAGGGTTTGGGTAAGGGAGGAGCAAAGAGGCACAGAAAAGTGCTTCGCGACAACATTCAAGGAATAACCAAGCCTGCGATTCGTCGTCTTGCAAGGCGTGGTGGTGTTAAGAGAATCAGTGGCCTCATCTATGAAGAAACTCGCGGTGTTCTCAAGATCTTCCTCGAGAACGTGATTCGTGATGCTGTTACATACACTGAACACGCTAGAAGGAAGACTGTTACCGCCATGGATGTTGTTTATGCTTTGAAGAGGCAAGGAAGAACTCTTTATGGTTTCGGTGGTTGATTCGGATCTGATTTGGGGTTTCGTTTGTTCTACCTTGGTTTGGGTGTAAATGTTGCTTTATCAGTATATCTATGATTTGTTCTTGTTTCAGTGCTTTTGATTAGATTAGTCTTAGATCTGTTTGAATTGAAATTTTACGATCTGTTCATGATTCTAGTATCTGGACTTGTATCTTTGAATGAATGAATGCACATCTATTTGCTGCAGTTATCTTGTAACTTGCATACTTGTTTTTTAATATTTATTTATGTTATGTGAGAATATAATATATGACCAAATACGTTTGGAAAACTGTTTCAAATATACTTAGCTATAATAACTCTTAAATAGTCATTTGCTTAATTTGATTTATGTAAAACTAGATCCCCTACCCGTGCGTGCATTTGTAGTGTTGATTAAAATATAGTAGAATATACCATATACCACATAACTAGATTTTTGACTCGTGCAACGCATAGGTCCTATCGATTATAATAAAACATCGGTAAGTTAAATTATATATATAATATTTGTATTTTGGATTTAATCCTCCAGTTTTTAAAAGAAAGAAAAAGAAAAAAAAAGGCTTGATATTTTGGAGTTTGATTGTGAGGTAAGTAAAGTCTGACTAAAATTGTTTTATCAAAAAATCAAACTCAGATTCATCTGAATAATCATCCTTTGGCAAACTTATTAACCACTTGAAACTAATAATAGCTATTTTTTGCGGAGCTCATTAATCACTTGAGACTAATCATTATTAATTCAACTTAAAAAACAATATACATTAATTTACTCACATAAAAACTCTATTTAAAATATTAACAATCACATAAACGATCTACAGTTCTTGCACAATTTTTTTTTGTTGGTGAAAATAGCTTTTAAAAAAGAAGGAAATGACCCTTAAAAAAAAGAAGGAAATGGAATGACAAAAATCAAGAACATGGGCTATCTTCAAAAAATAATAATGGATCACGTTGTAAGAGATCAATTGATGCTTACATATTTTTAAATGTGGTCATATTCTTGAAGATTAAAATT